>Ga0190284_1000118_pt1 | contig 61417 bp, 81 predicted proteins | sample 48691812_MG_FD_161668 | JGI IMG/M metagenome (GOLD analysis project Ga0190284, IMG submission 161668) | Hydrothermal vent microbial mat bacterial communities from Southern Trench, Guaymas Basin, Mexico - 4869-18-1-2_MG | ecosystem: Environmental > Aquatic > Marine > Hydrothermal vents >...
CCGACACAACCCAAGCCGGAAGCAACCTGCCTACCTACACCCGCGTGCAGTTGGCCGGAACAGCCAACGCTTACGCCGTGGCCCACATTAGAGCCACAGCCAACCTTTGAGCCTATTAGTTAAACGGAGGTAGTACAATGAAACTCGGATTTCATCTGGATAACGCAGCAGTGCCATCACCTGAAGCCTGGCATGTGCTGGAAATCACCAAACCAGGCATTGTCGTGGCCACCGGCGCAGCGATTCACGCCGATGTAATCAGCCGGATTTTGGCAATCAATCCTGCCTGCGAGATATTCCTGCGCCCCTACTGGCCGCCGCAGGACAATGACGCGGCGCGGGCTGAACACGTGAGAATTTGCGCTGAACTAACAGAGCCGGGCCGATGGGAATTTATCCCCGAAGGCCAGCGGCATATCCAGGCGTGGAATGAACCCAACATGCCCCATACCGCCCCCGCTGGCGATCCGCATGACCAGTGGGAGGGCTTTGGACCGGAGGCATATCACCAATTCAACGACTGGATGGTCAAGACGATTCAGGCTGTCAAAGCCAACGGCACGGGTTGGCGTATTGGGTTCTCGCCCCTCACAATCGGGAACAGGGACGCCTATTTTGCGGGCGATCCTCAAAACGTGCCCTATTACATGCACGGGCCGGAGGCGGCCAAAGATAATCCATCTGAGGCCGAACTGTACGCTGCTGCAATCAACGGCCCCTGCCGTGATTCGCTCTTACTGGCCGATGAGTACCTGGCACACATTTACACCGCGCCGGGACTGATTGACAAGCCATGGTCAGGTTTGCGATTTGTCCAGTATGCCGAGTTCTTCCCCAAGTACATGCCCGTCTGGGTGACGGAAGGGGGTTGCAGCGGGGGCGCGTCTGTGGGTGATTGGATTGAATTATTCGATTCATTCCACGAACATGGCGTAGCAGGATTCGCTATCTGGATATTGGACAATTCGATCAATCGCAATTCGGCCTGCGTCCAAGCAATGCTGGCGTGGCAACCGCCAGAACCGCCCATCGAGCCAGAGCCGCCAATACCACCTGAACCGCCTGCGCCAGAACCACCAGACCAAATGATGGTGGAGGAGGTTATCCGAAACGAGGCATGGGCGCGGGGGGTTGGAATCGCGTTCAACCTGACAGCCGCCTTTCCCAAATTTGGGCGGGAAAATCGCTTGGGCTGCCCAATGACAAAAGAGTATGACATTGAGATCAATGGCGTCGCCTATCGCTTCCAGGGATTTGTAGGCGGGATCATCTTTTGCGTCTTGGGCGACTGGGGCAATATCAAGATCGTGGAGTGGTGATGGACGTGATGGACGAAATCAAAAAACGCCTTACCCTGATTGAAAATCGCCTTGAGCGGTTGGAAAAAGCGCAACGCGCCACGACGAGTTGGAGCGTGCTCGTGGTAGATGACGAGCTTATACTGGGAGAGGGGGTCCGGGAATTTCTCAATATGAAATTTCCAGAGTTGCCCGTGGCGCTGGAGGTGAATTTAGAGGATGCGTTCAAAACGCTTCACGAGCTAAGGCCGCGCGTGGTAGTGCTTGACCTGTCGTTACCAAACGGGGACGGCATGGAGTTGCTGCGGCAGTGCCACAAAATATCGCCTGGTAGCCAAGTCATTCTGTGTTCGGCGCACCTTGAAAAAGAGGTATACGTTGAAGCCCTGAATCTCGGAGCGGTTGCTTGTTACAGCAAGTCAAACCTAAAAGACGTGCTGAACAAACTCACAGAGCTTTTGAGGTGAAATGTGGATGCTGCCACTTTCAAACTAATTTCCGATGTAGGCATACCCTTAGCCGTGGCCGTGGCAATCGGCTATGTAGCGTGGCGGGTGCTTCAGCTTTACCTCAAGAGCCTTGAGCAGCGCATTGAGGATTTGAAAGAAATCCACGCCAAGCAATTAGAGGGATTCGGAAGACAAATGGCCTTTCTGGAAGCGCAGTTGGACGAAGCAGACAAAGAACGGGAAACTTTACAAACATCGTTGAATACCGAGACGAGGGAACTACTCAATCGTGTGATGGAGCAAGAGCGGCGGAACGCCAGTGCCGTCTTTGATTGGCTCAAAGAGTTGCGGGACTGGCGAATAGATATTGGGCACCAATTCAAAGCTCTGCACGAGATGATCAAAAATATCTTTCCTGATGCGATTGAAAAACTTGTGCAAGGCGAAATCCGGCGTATCGTCGAGGAACGGTACGCCCCAAAAGAAAGGGAGAAGTAGAAATGATCATTAACCAGTTGACACCCTTGCAGATGGTGATCGCTTTTGTGTTGGCCGTTGTTGGGGCCGGGGCAGTTCTGTATAGCCTGACCAGACTATACAGGTTTTTGCTGCTCAAGAATGGGTATGCCGGGGAGGACGAGATAGAAGTGGTATTGATGCCTGTCCTCTACAAAACCATCTACGGCATCTTCGAGTTCGAGACCCATGCACTAACCCTGTTCCAACGGGCATTGAAAACAACGGACAAAAAGGAAATGGCCCGGATCACCTATAACCTTGTCAAAGAATTGACTGTAAAGGTGCCTGGTTTGCCCATTTCTGTGGTTGTGGGCAATCTTGTCACCGAGAAGCAGTGGGCTGTTTTTGTACAGTCTGCGTTTGACAAACTATACGCATGGTATGCCAGTGCCAAGGATGGCTTGCTTGACGAGTTCAGAAAAGAATTGCCCGATCTGATGATGGCACAAGAGGCAATAGCAGAGGGTCATACTGCGCCGAGGTTTGGACCGCGTAGAACAATGTGACCTTCTATTTGGTCTGGTTAGGCCGAGGCTTTATCACCAACAAGATCGTTAAGCAGGTCTTTGAACTGGCCCAAATAACCAAAAGCGACTTCTGCCAATAAATTCTTCAGCGGTCTGTCGGGGGGTATCTCTTCGATTACGAGCAGCACCCCTTGACGATGCCTACAAAAGAATTTGTGCGCGTGTTGTTCGTAGACGTGGCGATCATTGGCGATGACTTCTGCTTTTTCGAGGGCATCAAGGATCAACTCTATCGAGAGGTCTGGTCTGCGGTTTTTATAAAAGACGTATGCTGTTATTGCTACCGGGCTATCTGGTGATCCCAGTTGAAGTTTTTTATCGCCAGTTGTCTGTTTCAAGGCGTCATCGGTCCAAGCAAGAGCCTGGTCGCTTTTGGTGAAGGTTGGCAGGCCAAGCACATTGCCACAACGCTGGCACTTAAGGCCCTTGCCGCTTTTACTGTGGACAAGCCGGAAAACGCGCTGATTGCTTTTGCGAGGCGGCTGGCCTTCTATCCAGAGAGCGATGCGCATCATGGAAAACCCCCTCTAATTGTAATGTGTTCGATTGCTGCGTTTATTCCGGTAAAAATAGAAACCCCCGTTATTTGGCGGGGTGAAAGCAGTCTCTGTAACCACTCAACGGCAATGGCCGTTGTTGAGCATTGTTTCTCGTTTTCGTGGTAAATCACGATTGGCACTCCCAGTTGACCGGCCAGAATAATCTCCTCTTCAGTGCCGATCGATTTCACACCGGCAATAAATCGGGCTAGCAGGCACTGGCTTTTGCTTATGGCCAGATTGTTGATTTCCTGAATGTACGTAATCGTGCAAGCGTCGGCCAGAAGGCCCTCCGGAACAGTAAACGCCCCTGCTGGATCAAACGCCAGAAATCCAGCCCCTTCCAATTTGGCGGCTGCTTCTTGACGCCATTTTCGAGATTCCTCCTGACCAACAGCCGTAATTGGTCCGGCCAAATAGATAAGGCCCGGTCTTTTCATATCATTTCCTCCCAAACAATAGTGCCCTCATTTAAGGGCACTTCATCCCCCCACCCTATTGGCCCAACTGCCAGAACGCTGCCATTGGTATCAAACAGTTTTATAATCCGTGGGCAGTTCTCTCGACGGGCATAGTATTCAAGCTTCCCGAATACCAAAGGGCTGTTCTCGTGTTGGCATCTCGACCGCTTTTACCGGAAAGCCAATAATAGTGTCGCCTGTCTTCATCTGATGTGTCCTTTCTAGATTCCCCCCTGGATGGGGTGGGGCGGGGTGGGGTTTTCACATATTCCTCCGTGGCCATCCGCCCCGCCTTTTGGGGGAGGGGGGATTTTTAGCCACCATTGCCTGGTACGCGATCATGCATGCCGTCCGGCTGTTCATTGCTGATATACGCTTGACGGGCAATCTCAAGAATTGCATAGCCCGCCAAGTCCAGCCAGGTGTCTTTACGATGTTCTGGTGGTTTGCCCTGCTTAAAAGACCAGAGCGCTCTGCTGGCTTTGGTAAAACACAATGTTACCGGCCCCACCTCCTCAAGTTCGAAGAGCACGCTTTCCCCATATGCTTCCCCCGCCGCAAGCAACCTTTCTCGTATGGCGGCCAGAGCAGCGTCGATGGAAGGCACAAAGTCTTCTGGTGTTGGTATGGTCGTGGGCATCGTTTATTTTCCCTTCCAAGGGGAGCCGGGCTTCCCTTCCCGGCCCCCCTTTAGTGATGATGGGCTGGATCAGAATGGAATGTCGTCAAAAGTGTCGTCAAAACGGGTAAAGGTATGCTGCTGGCCCGGCGCTGTTGAAACATAGTCAATGGTAGTTGCCAATTCTCGTTGACGATGGCCCAGATAGGTTGTTGCTTCTTTGGCCAGTTCGTCTCGACAGGTCGCTTTGGCACATTTGGGGTAAAGATAGTCGAGAAAGGTGAGCGCAACCTCTGTAGGCCGGGTCTCCATGATAGTGCGGTAGTTGCGATCCGCGTCCCATTGGCCGATTCGCCGTTGACGCTTGGTGACGGTTGTTATCTCTGGCGTCTGAACATAGCCGCCAGACATCTCTTTCAATTGCTCCCAGGTGATCTCGTCTTTGAGGTCTCCACTGTTTCCACCAACGCGAATAGGAAAGGTTCTGAAGACGCACACCGATCTATAGTCATTGGTCGCCCTAGGGTTCAACCCAATATCAGCCAAAATGCCCAGTGGACCACACTGGCGAGAGGTGACAAAGGGGTAATGGCCACTGGTGTGGATAGAGAGGAGATAGCCTTGGGTGCCTTCCACGTAGATGGGGGCATCGGACCGGTTGAGGAAACCGACGGTATTGCGCAAAACAGCCCCCATGGCTTTAAGGGTATGAGCAACATCAGAAGCGACGAGTGCACCTCGACGGCGAATCTTGTCGGCCAGAGCAGCCCCAACTCCCTCACAGGTGGACCCGATGCCCTTCTGCATGTTGGCTTCTTCTTCCTCCTCGATGTGCGCGTCTGTAACAATCGCAGTCTTGGGATCAACAATGAGAAGCGGGGTTGTGGCCGGAACATTCATGATGTCCCGCATTTCACGCAACAGGCGCATTTCGTCGTGCAGCACCTTGAGGTTGATCATTCCTCCTGCACCGATCACGGGAATGATGCCGGGATGTGTGAAAGCCGGAACGGGGATCGATTGGACGGCATGCAATTTGCCATCGGCAAAACAGGCGGTATGACCAGCGTTAGGGCCGCCAACTCGGACTGCAAAAGCCTGCTGTGGATCGTCGTCTCGAACGATGGCCGCCAAAACCTGGCCTTTGCCTTCGGAGCCGTATTGGCCTCCATATACTACGGTCAATTGCGGTATCTTGTGCATGATCTTGCTCCTTTCGCTATCTTAAGTGGTTTATCCATCTCCCCCATTATACCACAAATGGGCTATTCGTGACAATTGGCAACGGAGTATCTTGGAGGTATGGGACCAGGCGGCCCGTACCCGCCCCCCTAGTTTCCGAACCAACCGCTGGTCCCATGCTCTACCGTGTACTCGGTGATGGCATCGGGGGCAAAGATAAACAAGATCAGACATTCGCTCATGGCCCAATCGGGCATATGTGAGATGGTGCAATTCAAGCCTTTCGGTCGAGGAGCAATTGTTGCATTTGTAGGGATGCCGCTTGCGGAAAAGCGCCCGTTTAGCTTGCCATTGCTTCGATTGAATATACTCGTGGTAGTCGATGTTAGGCAATTTTATCGTCTCGTTGTTGTATAAGCGCCGCCTTGATTTTCCGGCCAGTCCGGTCTGATAGGCCAAGTTTCCGGCCCAATTCACTTCCAGAAATACCGGGGTTTGCCGCCAAATAGGCCGCTGCTCGACTATTGGTGTCCAAAGAGCCGGATTCTGCCGATACTGTAACCGGCAAGGATTCCGCTTTTTTCGGCGCTTGCGCCAACATGGCCGGAAGAGTGCCGGTAGATCGGCCCCGCTTACGGCCATCATTACCAGCAGCAATTTTTTCCAGTCGGCGTCTGTGGTCTGCTCGAATGCCTAGCACGGTAACACCGGCCAGACTCAAAACAGGAAAAATAATGGGCGCTCCTCTAGCCAATTCTGGCAAAGTATCCAATAACACAGTTAACAAAACGACGCTGGCAAAGTAGACACCTCCCAGAGCCACAGCCAGGCCAAAGGGCGCTGCTGGGTCTACCACTTTTTTAGATTTTGCTATTTGCTCTTGGGTCCAATCGACAGGATACTGGCGTCTAGTAGCGTTAAATTCTCTCAATTCAAGAGCCGTAGCCACACTGGCCAGGCCCAGCAATTCGATAATAACTCCGGCAATCATGCCCATCACAGGAGGCCAGGAAAGATGTTTAATCGTTGCTGTGGCAGTTAAATAGGCCGTTGGTAGCGGAGCAAGCCATGGGGCAAATCGGGCAACAAAGTCGATGATTTTCGCTTCTAGTCCGGGCAGGCTGATTTTTTCGACAAGACTGTCGATGTTCATTTGGTAAGCCTTTCTTTACACGTATACCGTTATTGGCTCTTGTTCGTCCGGCAAGATTTTTTGGGGTTCGATTGTAGCCGCTGCTTTGTATTTGGCAACAATAATGGCCAGGTCATCGCGAAACGACGACTGAAAAGGCGATGAGTAGGTCTTCCACTTATACTCGTCACTGGAACCCAGCAAATCAATGCAATGGGCCAATGTGTTCTGGTCCAGCTTGTTAATGACGGCTTCAGTACCCAATATTTTGGCCCAACTATCAAGCTTGGCATCATCCATCATCTCTAATTCCACACCTACCAATGCACAAAATGCTTGTAACAGCCTAAATGCGGATGCCCTGTTTGCTGGTGCACCCTCCCCCTCCACAAGTGCTTTTGCTTTATCTACTCCACCCGCTGCAATCTGCGCGGTTTCACAATGGGCCAGCATCCCAAGATAGTCACCCCCTGTGACTTTGCGCAGTCTTTCTATCCGCTCTTGTGGTGTCTCGTTGAGAAGAATCCCTTGAGGGGAAACCGCCGTCAAAGACGGCGAGTTTTTTTCTTCGATTTTTTTCTTGGGGTTTTTTCTTCGTATGACATCGGTGTCAGGGGGAGTTATGACATCGGTGTCAGGGGAAGTTATGACATCGGTGTCAGGGGAAGTTATGACATCGGTGTCAGTATCTTTCTCTGAGAGCGCGGGTTCAAGGCCCATTAGGGCGCGACTCAACGCGGTAAAATCATAGGTGCTGGGTCTGCCCTTGTGAGAAATGACTCTAAGATAGCCTGCTTTTTGCAGCTTTTCCTTTAGTCTAAAAGCGGAGCGCCAAGCTGCGTACCCCATCTCCTTTGCAACGGTTGCTAGACTGGGCCTGCATTCTCCATTTCTAGACTCGTATTTGTAAGTGGCCAGATGACAAATAAAAAGCCATTCCTCTTTTGAAATCACTTGGTGGTAGACTCGGAAAAAATGGTTGGGGAAAACCGTGTGACCTTCATCCAGCAAGGGAATACCCCATCGAAAACTAAACGTCTCGTCCATGTTCTATCCTTTCGACCCATTAGTTGTTTACAAAAAGAGACCACCGCTCTCAAGAGGGTTGGCACCAGAGGCCAGTGAGTACGAGCGAAAAAACGAAAACGGAATACCCATAGCCACCAACCCTCTTGAGAAGAGTGGTCTCTTGTTTTTTCACTCGTTTTTGTCTGGCCCTCTGGCAAGGGCTTTTGTTAAATTTGCCTCCCCATTATACCACATTTTCCATGCGTCTGGCGCATGGGGCTTTGGAAGCCGTTTCTCGATCACGGCTTTCTGGTTTGTAATGAGAAGCCGAACAAGCCGAGGCTATCCGTGGGGGGGGAGCCTCAACAATCGATTCGGACCGGCCCATCAAACCGTGATCGAGAAACGTTGCAGGGGAAACCACGCTTTCTAAATGATCCCCCCTGCTCACGAAAGGAGAAGCATGGTGGCCTCATGCTTCGTTTCCATTATACCACACCCTCTATGCGCCAGACGCACGCTCTGCAGAGGGGGGTTACACGAAATTCCGCCAGACATTCCTATAGAGGTGTTGGCTGTGATATAATGGGGTGGAGGTGAAGCATGTTAAGAGATATATCGATTTTGATGATCACAGTGTTTGATATTGCGGCGGCTGGATTGGTTCTGCTGTTGTTGATTGATCTGTGGCTGAATCCGGAGAACCACGATAGCCGTCACCACAAGGGGGGACAGGATGAGTAGCCTGGGCATTCTTTTTTCGATTGCTGTTCTACTCATGCCATTGGTTGCTTTGATTTTGATCAATCTATGGAACGATAAGGAGAAGGTGAGTGAGGAGCAATTAAGATTAGATCGACAGGCAAGCTTAATAAACGATCTTCTGGACCGGCTGAATCGGGTTGACGCCGAATTGGCTCAGGAAACGAATGAGACCAAAAGGCTTATAAAGGCCCTAGAGGAGATAGGCGGCATCGTTGTTGGGCTGGGGGATGACGTGTTGCAGGACATATATTGGTGCGCAGTTGTTGATAGCGTTTTTCAGACAACAGCAGCCGTGTGGTCCGGCCCACATGGTGCCGGGAAGCCAGGGCCGATTGATGAAGACGACGATTGTGCCGGACAGTGAGGAAAGCGGCTTCTTCTGAGTATCGCCCGAAACGTTTCGGAAAGCCCCCCCGTTGATTTCCCTTGTCGGGGCAGCAGGGGCAGGGGTGAGATCTTTAGAGACCCCATGGGCAGGGGAGGCGAACCGGCAATTTTTGGAAATAAGGAGCAGCAATGAAATCAAATCTCAATGTGGGCGGCTCTCCTACATGGTTTGTTCCTAGCCGATGTAGGTCACTGGGCAAATAAAAAGCCGTGGGTTGGCCAAGGCCAATTTCTATCGCCATGTGGCCGCGTGTGAGGGGAAAAGCGATGATTGACCACATCGGCCATGGGTGCTCAGAACAAACCGCGATCGGTCTATTTGTCCTACCGAACGTTTGGTAGAAGAACAGGCGTGCTACACAACCGGTCGTATTTCGGCATGTGCTCAACCACAACGGGTCGCACAGTACCAGGGTAATATTGACACGGAAGCCAAGGTGTGGTATAATGGGGGTAGCACGGAGACACCATCCCCCACCCATTGGAGATCGCAGGGGGGCATCGAGAGAAAGCCGGATCGGATCGTTAACAACATCGAATACCCAGAACCCCCAGAACTAACGGCGGGCGCAAGACAGGCTGAGGCCGGGCATCGGGGAGCGAGAAGACGGGAGATGGCAGCGAGAAATTGAGTCTCTATCATTGCTCTGGAGCGATTGGCTCTGTGGGCAATGATGGGTACTTAAATGAAACGCAAGCAACGAAAGGAGCAATAGAACAATGACAACCCAGCAGCAGAGCAAGGCTATAAGAAATGGTCGGAAGAACACGCTGCACGATTATAGCCGGTTGGCGGTCGGGAAGCTGGCCATCCAGCGGGCAAGATACCGCATTCAGAAACATGGCGTCGAGTTCCGCATCCCCAAGGTCGGGAAGGTCAGAACGGTGGAGACCTTCCGTGCACCTTTGAATCTGGGCGGCGGAACCGATACCAGGGATACCGTCTGGTTGAGCGTGGTTCGAATCGAGGATAATGAGCCGTTGGCCTATCCTTTGGCCGTGATAGCCCGGCAAGTGGCGGAGGTGGGCAAGTAGTTGAGTCTCTATCATTGCTCTGGAGCGATTGGCTCTGTGGGCAATGATGGGAACTTAAACAAAACGCAAGCAACGAAAGGAGCAACAAGCGATGGGAAGCAAGAGCAAGACAGTATGGACGGAAAGACCGGACGTTGCAACATTAACCAGCAAGACGGCTGGCGTCTTCAAGGCGTCGGATGGTCTCACCTTTTCCAGCAGCGAGAAGGGCTGGAAGATCACCTTTGCGGATGGCACTGTAAAGCGTCTCCGCAAGACCAGCATCACCGGTTTCACCTTGACCGAGGTCAGGAAGAAATCGCAGCGCAAGCGCCAACCGCGCAAATGCGAATGTGGCTGCGGGGGCATGACCAAGGGCGGACGATTTCTGCCAGGTCACGATGCCAAGTTGAAGGGGTGTTGGCTCAAGACCATGCGTGACGAGAGCGAATTACCTGCTGTGAGAGCAGCGGCGCTTATCCGTCTGGTTGGCCGGGGATGGGCGCAAGAGCCGTCACCTCTGCCTGATTGGGCCGAGACCATCAAAGTTGCTCTGGAGGACGAGATCGCTGAGGTGTCCACAGTGTTGAAGATGTCGGGGATGGAGTTGAGCGCGGCCATCTACGATGTTACCGGCCGGGTCATCGATCCAAACAAGATGGACATGCTGGAAACGCTCAACATCGCTGAAATTCAGGCGGTACGCGATCTGCTTCGGAACCGGTGAGGGTGAGAGGGCCAAATAATTGAGTCTCTATCATTGCCCTGGAGCGATTGGCTCTGTGGGCAATGATGGGCACTTAAACGAAATGCAAACAACGAAAGGAGCAAGACGATGGGAAGCAAGAGCAAGGGCGGGCGATTTCTGCCAGGTCACGATGCCAAGCTGAAGGAATGTTGGCTCAAGACCATGCATGACGAGAGCGAATTACCTGCTGTGAGAGTAGCGGCGCTTATGGCGTTGATCGAGCAGGGATGGGCGCAAGAGCCGTCACCTCTGCCTGATTGGGCCGAGACCATCAAAGTTGCTCTGGAGGACGAGATTGCCGAATTGGTCACTGTCCGCCACATGACGACGGTGGGATTGAGCGCGGCCATCTACGATGTTACCGGCCGGGTCATCGATCCAAACAAGATGGACATGCTGGCGACGTTGGCAACGCTGAATATTGATGAGCTTCATCGGCTGTACGATTGCTTCAGTCCGGAGCTATAGTAATGAGTGGTACCCCTGATTGGCCAAATGGATGGCCAATGTCACCCATCATTCCCCTTTTTCCATGCCCCCCTACTTCGAATGTGGCTTGCTACCAATTCTCTCATGGGGTGAGAGGGCATGTCCTGAGGACACGGAAATAGCAGCATGCTGCCCCACTCTAGGGAAACCGGGAAAGGGGTTGAACCCGGTTTCCACGATCTAGCCCGGTGTCGTTTAATTGCCGAAAGGCAACCGGGCTTGCAACGGAAGGTCTTGCCTAAGTGGTATAATCTTGGGCAGACAGTAAGGTGGGGTCATGCCCACCCTCCCGACTTGGTTTATCAATCAACATAAGGAGGGTAGGGAAGATGCGGAGAGGTACCATCTTGTGGTCGTCGCTTAGAGCTTGAAGAATGGCCAGAACAACTTGAACAAATGCGCCTTGCGGCGGAGCAGGAACAGACGGATAGGGATGTCTGGCATGCTGATCACGGTCAAGGTCGGGATTGGCAGGCATACAAACGAGGACAGGAGATATATCCCCAAGATGTGGACGAGATATCACCGGGGTAAAGGAGAAAGAAAATGTCATTTGAAGATAAGCGCAGCCTGTGGTATATCAGCGGCAATTCCTGTCGTGGGGATGTTTACGCAATACCCGCGACAGAGATTGGAGAGGAATTCAAGCAACACACCAGTGAGATCGTCCAACTCGCCAACAGCCTGGATGGTGCTCGCCGATGGATAGTGGTAGCTCCGTCAGGCGAAAAGGCTGTCAAAAAACTGGTGGCCTTTTGCAGAAGCCGTGGATGAGATATCACCGGGGTAACGGATAAACAAACGCGAGAGGAGCAAAACAATGGCGAATAACGACACTGCTGCCATAGAGCGCATTCGCTCTGTGGTTGAGGCGGCCAACCGGGTTTTTATTGATCGAGAAGATTTGGTAGAGGTTGTTGCCTTGGGGCTGGTTTGTGGTGAGCATGTGGCCGTGCTTGGACCCCCTGGTACCGGCAAGAGCGCTTGCATTCGGTTTTTTGCTGGCGCAATGGGCTTGTCGTTCTTTAGACGAGTGTTGAACCCTGATCTTCCACGAGAGGATTTGGTAGGTCCAATCGATCCGTTGGCTCTCAAAGAGGGCCGTTGGGAGCGGGCATGGACCGGTTTGGCAACTTGTGCGATTGCCTTTCTTGACGAAATTGGAAAGGCGTCTAGCCAGGTCCAAAACCTGTTTCTCGATTGTATGGAGGAGCGGCGGGTAACAAGCGGCAACATTGACAGACCTATTCCCTTGCACCTGGTTTTGGCGGCCAGCAATGAGACGTTCGATGTCGATTCCCCGGCCATATGGGACAGATTTACCCTTCGTTTGGTGGTTCGGTATCTGAATGAAACCGGCGATTTTGTCAGACTGTTGGAAAAAGCGTGGGGGGCGTTAGACCCCCCCTGCATTCCGGTTCGTCTGGATGAACTGCAGGGGTTGCGGGCAGAGTGCTTGAGGATGGCTGCAGTGGCCCATGCTGATCAGCGCGTTCAAATAACCATGGTCAAGCTGTGGAAGGGGTTAAGCAACGTAGCCTCTAGTCCAACCAGCGATCGGCGCTGGTTGCGGCTGCTTATTGTTGCGGCTGCCCATGCGTTACTCGATGGTAGGGCGGCTATCGAACCGTCCGACTTGATAGTGGGTAAGCATCTTTTATGGCACGATATAGACGAGATAGACGCAATTGAGGCTTTCATTGTTGAGGTCTTGGACGAGGAAGGTCGGGAATTGAGGGTAGCCACGGCCAGGGTTGATGAAATGGAGCAAATGGTTGAGGCGATGGTTTCTTCTTCTGGAGGAGATACGCTGGAAAAGGCAGCGCGGTTGAAACATCGGGCCAAACAGCTTTACGAGGAAATAAATGCCAGATGCCAGGGCAACGTGAGTAACAATGGAAAGTGGGGGGCGTTGATGGTTCGCGTCTCTTTGGTCATATCGAATATTGACGACAAAGCCTAATTACAAAGCACGAAAGGAGCAGGATAATGGCAAGGCAAATTGTGGCAGGGTTGGGCCAGACCGCCGATGATCGAATAATCGGCTGGCTGGTATGGTGGACGTTGCGGGGGGGCGAATACAAAGTTGACGATCTCAAGAAGGCGGCAGCCGTGGTCGATATCCCTGATTATATCTACAGCAGGATCAAGGGCCGGGATTTGGGCAGCGCGTGGTTTGCGGCTACCAATTTGGGCAAACATGGCTATAGTATTCCCAGCAGCGCCGATGTGATGCGAAAAATGGTTGTCAGGGAAGCGTATCCGGATGCCCCTTCGATTCGTGCTCGTGCACTGGTTGTGGAAACTACACAGCTATCCAGTGGGGCCACGAAAGACAAAGTTACCAGCAAAACGGCGGCCATTCTGGAGTTGGATTGGGCCAGACGGGATATATCGGTCCAATGGGCAGAGTGGTTGCAAGAGGACCAGAACGCAAACAGCGCTGCCCGGCGTGTTGTCCAGCAGATGAACAACACGATGCTGACCATCGAGGGCCGGATGAACGAGGGCCGCATAAGGACGGCATTGCAGTCTTGGCTCCGGACGATTCACCGGGTCAGTGTTCGTGGTACGGGGGGTGTTTACTTTATCCCAGCCACGGCCAATGCCGCTGATCGTTTGAAAACGGAGCAGGCCCTTCTTAGGGTAAGGGAGTGGCTAGATGTGGCCATTGATAGCCCTTTCTCGGTTGTGGCTCTCAACAAAGCTGGTGCACACAGCATCGATGATTTCACTGCTGATGCGGTTGCCGAGATTCGACAGGAGTTAACAATCGTAGCCAAGAGATTGGACGATTGGGAAGCCAACGAAGCCATGAATGCAGGCAGCAAAATGAGCGCTGCGAAAACGCAAATAGCAAAATTGGAAGCGCTGGCCGTTAAAGCAATGGCTCTTAAGCAGGCTCTCGGTGATGAAATCGGCGTTGTGGACGAGATGTTGTCTCTTCTTCAAACACGATCCTCAACGATGGCCATTGAGAATACCCAAATCGTCACGGCAAGCAAGGCGGCTCGTAGAAAGAGCCATCCGACGCCGTTTATCCAGGAAAAGATGGCAACAGCGGCGGCCAAGAAAGCGGGAACTGCCAAAGAAAGAGCAGGGCGTAAGACAGTCTAATTGGTAACAGGGAATGGTCGAGGGGTATGGGACAACATCGTGGATGTTGAGCGGGGTTATGCTCAATAGGGGGCCAGGAGACTGGCGGTAGACCATTCCCGCCCATTATGGACGAAAGGAGCAAGACAATGGCAACGCCAGTTGAAAAACTCAAAGAACGGATGCGGGCTAAATACGCGGGTGATGGTTTTGATGCCGCGTTCAAACAAGCGATGTCTTACGGGTATCCTTCATTCAAGAAGGTCGAGAGGGCGTTAGCTGCTCTGGTATCTGGTGATACACAAGCGCTGGCCGAGTTCATAATCAAACAGAAGACACCAGCAGAGCGTTTGCGAGAGGAGCTAGAAGCAGAATACCCGGAAATGGTTGGTCAAGAGGCCGAGGATTTGTGGCGCAGATCAGTCAAAGGCAACTGGCCGTCTCATGCAAGAGTGCGGGCGGCTTATCGCTCCAATGCAGAGATGTCCAAGTTGCGGGCATCGGAACCGGTTGCCGAGGGAGAAGCGGCGGGGGGAAGATGCCCTGTTGGTCAACCGGGGGAACAGTACACGTTGGAAAACGGCGCATCGGTTGAAGACCAGATAAAAGATGCCGTTGGGCGATTTAAAGACAAGCACGGTTGTCGCCCTATTCACGGGTGGGCCAGGGATTTTAGCGGCGTACATGGTGGGGTCTATTTTCAGCGGGCATCGAACATTCAGCGCAACTCATTTCTTCTGGTTCTGGATAAATAGGCGTCGTTTCACCGGCGATTCTTATCGGAGCACCCCCTGTGGTATAATGGGGGTGCTCCAAGCGAGGGGAGCAACAAAATGGCACAGGAACTGAAACCGGGTTTACGAGGAATTGCATACAGTACGTTGGATGACACGGTTTTCAATGCTACCAAGTGGGAACTGTATGATTGGAGTATGCTTCTGCAACAGCATCCGACGCTTGCATCCCTTGCGGGGCGGGCTGCAGAACAGGGCATCTCTTTGCGAGAAGCGTATTTTGCCCTATCTGGCTGCCAAGTGGTGGGAGAAGGTCCGGTTGCTGTTGCTTGGGAAGCAGTGCTCGATACTCCCCCCTGGAGGGCGGCCATTGCAAAAGCCCGGAGTGAGCTTGATAGGGCGGCTTTTCTTCGTTCTATTGTGGGCAGCATGTTGGAAAGAGCTTTGTCCGAGACCGGTTTTTCTGAATTGATCCCTGATCCTGATCCTGATGGGCTGAACGCAGCTTTTTGCAAAGAAGTGTCACCTCTTACGGCAATTGCCCGCAATGCCCCTGCCGAGGAGGACATTGCAGATGGCATGGCGCTGGTTGCCTTGGTTAGGGCGGTTGGCGTCGAGATCGGAAAAGAGACCGATACACCAGAGGAAGCGCTGAACGAGATTATGGCTCTGGCGTCGATGCTTGATTTGCAGCAACTATCGAGCATGCTTGGTTTTGCCAACCGTGTTATTCGGGGGGCGGCCAGGAAAGCCGAGGGCGGAACCGAGGAGATGACTGGATACAGCTCTTCTGGGTGGTGTGACAAGGTTGTTCCCCAAGATATGCTTGCTGTGGTAGAGGGCGATCTACATGCGCTGGTCCGTCTATCCGAGGGCCAGCTTACAACGCGTGACTTTACCGGCCAACGGCCAATGGGGAAGGGGCCGGTGGTGCTTCTTCGAGACGAAACCGGCTCTACTATTATCGGGGGTGTGCATGCCCGGCTGTTGGGGCTGGAGGTTGCTTTGGCCAATGCTTTTAACAAGGATGGTAGAGACTTGGTGACTATTGCTTGGGGGGATGCTCGGACCAGGCAATACACTTGGGGCGAGATTGGTCTCAAAGAGCATTTGTCCGCGTTTATTCGTGGCAGGAGAACCGAAATTGTACCTCCTCTAAAAAAGGCGCTGTTGGTAGCCAGAGAGTACGTGTCTGGTGCAGATATTTTAATCGTTACTGATGGCATGATTCACGATGCCAAAAGCGCGATGCGGGATCGCGAGTTGGGGATTCTCTTGCAAGCGTTTCGAGACGAGGGCGGTCGGGTATGGGCAATCGTTGTTGGCAACCTAGACCCGGAAAATTGGGCGGAGAAGTTGCCAATCTGTGATGGCGTTGTTGGAATGAAACAAGTGCTGGCCGGTGACGTTTTGGGGGCGTTACTTTCTGACATGGCTAGCCGCGCTCCTGCTGGGTCAAAGAAGAGGAGATTATAGCTGTGTGAGGACACCAAAACAATGTGTCTGGTATTTGGGGCGGTGCAATATGCGAGGCCAAAAACGTACCGTCTGTATTACAATCTTGGTGATGCGCTCAATGATGGGGAAGCGCTAGACCAGGCGGGGCCGGGCGGTGCAAAACCGATGTTGCTATGATGGCCGACGAGTTAAAAACGGTGCTGGTTTCATCAATTTGTTGCCTATTGCCAACTTGGTTGTTTACAGCGACGGGCGTTGTTGGCCCATACCATTGAAGTTATAACGAGGATGTAATAAAGATACCCCCAGAGAAGCCCACCGGCAATTGTCACGAATAGTTCGTCTGTGGTATAATGGGGGTGTACAGACGAACCAATCGAGTAGACGAAAGGAGCAAAACAATGACAAAGAAACAAGAAGCAGTGGCAGCTTTGGGGGATTTGGGGCAGGATTCACATGATCCCGGCGTTGAACTTTCGGCGGAAAAAGAGGGTTTCCAGCGTTTTCCCCATCAAAGCCACGAGGCAAGTTTTCTCGTCTTTACCACCTTCATTGATCCTTTTGGCGCAATCTGGCATCTCACTATTCGAGAAGGCTATGATCTGGCTGAGGTTCAACAGTTGCTCAAGGACACCCAACTGATCAGCGGTTCTTTGGTAGCAAGCCGTGATTGGCGGGCCATCAAAGACGGTAGGGATGTTATTTCCGCCCCGCTTCATCCTGCAGCATTGGGGCCTCCTTCCTCCTCCGGCAATGCCGGTCCGCCAAGGCAAACCGCTGCCGTTTCTGCTCTGCCAAAGAAAAGGGAAGAGCGCGTGGGGTGGGATAGCCGAAAGTCACCGGTGGCTGTTGCCAAGATTTTGGTCACAGGTGAGGACACCTATCCTCTTTTGCAGATGTATAGCCCAAACCCGAAGCTCGAATATCCCGTTGTCAGCCCGCCTGCTGCCCTGGTATGTGCCATATTGGAGGCCAAATACGGGTTGACAAAAGCACAGTTGACCAGTCTCATGTCGCCCGGCAAGAAGATATCTGGCAAAAAGTGGCTTGTGGCGTGGGTGCAATCTCCCAAAAACCCAAAGTGGAAGGATGTGGTAGACATCATCATTCCCAAACTGGCCGGGCAAGAGCAAGAGTGGGACTTCGAGACTTTGGAATGGGGTGGCCCACCTAGCGATGACGACAAGCCGGGCCTGACAGGGGTTGATAATATTCCTTTCTAGAAAGAGGGGCCAATGATGAAGATGGCAGCGCTCGATATCGAAACCACCGGTCTTACCTGGAGGGATCGCATGCTCTGCATATCTGGGGCCAGGGTAGGACCAGATGGGGCAGAGACTACACTTTTTCTTAATACCGGGTTTGAGCAACGACCCAACCTGTTTGGCCTTGGCTTTGGTGATGAGGCCGAGGAACGCGATAGGGCCATTGTGCCGTTAAGCGTTCCAGAGGCACGGGCAGAACTGTGGGCTTTTTTGGAAGGTGCAGAGTGTTTGGTTTTTCATAATGCATCTTTCGATTTGCCTTATATTGTTCGGTTGGGCCTTATTACCATGGAGGAGCTAGACCGTTTTCTGATTTTTGATACCATGGTGATGGCCCGCTGTACCGGCCCACATGAGCGGGTTGGTTTGGCACATCTAGTGGCCGAATACAAGCTTTCGACAAGCGATGTTTGGCAGACTATGAAAGGGCAGAGGACGAAACTGGCCTCTGCCCTTTTGTCTGATGTAAAAAAGTATGCTATTGAGGACGCTGTGGTTACGCTTCGATTGGCCCAAAAAATGTATCCGCAAGCTGCCGAAATTTACCCGGATGGCCAGTTGATCAAGGATGAGTCGGATTGGATCAAGCTGGTTAGTGGTTTGCGGTTTCATGGCATTGCTGTTGATGTTGCTGGCATCCAGCGGGCGAAGAGCCAGACTTTAAAGGATATGCACGAGATTACTAAACGGCACTTGATTCCTTTTGGCATTAAATCCCCCTCTGCTCGTAAAGACACTCTCAAGTGGGTAGCCAGCTTGGGCCAAACAGACCTTCTTCGAAAAACCGATAAGGGCAACCCCTCTATAGATGAGGAGAGCCTAAGGAGACTTACTGGGGCGGCTGTGCCGGTTGTTGAGAAAATACTTGCTGCCAGATCATTGGAGAAAGTTGCTGCAACTTGGCTGGGGGGGTATATTGACCATGCCGGTCGGGATGGCCGGGTCCACCCTTTGTATACGGTGTCTGGCACCATCTCAAATCGGTTGAGTTGTAGAGAGCCGAATGCCCAGGCTGTTCCCAAGAAATTGTTTGGGACGGTCTTTACTGCCCGGCCCGGTTTTAGGTTGGTGCAGTTGGACTATTCTCAAGCAGAGCTTAGAATAGCAGCTATGTTTGCAAAGGAGGGCGTGTTTGCAAGAGAATTGGCTGATCCTAATGCGGATTTACATATGGCAACCGCGAAACTTATGTTTGGTGAAAATGCAGATGCCGATGACAGACAAAAGGCCAAGTCCTCGAATTTCTTGACGATATATGGGGGCGGCCCACAAGCTCTCTCGGATCAGGCGGGCATTCCCTATGTTTTGGCACAACAAATTTTGCGTTCCCACCGCAAGGCGTTACCTGCTCTGGCAGCGACCAGTAAAGAAGCCGAGAAAGCTTGGCTGAATCGTGGTTATCTGAAAGTATTGGGCGGAAAACGGGTGTATGCAAGCCAAAGCGATTTGGAAAGAAGCTATAAGGCGTTTAACGCGCTGATTCAAAGTTCAGTAGCGGAGCTTATGAAGCGAGCGATGCTGGCTGTTGCCAAAGAGATGCCTCAGGTGTTACAGGTGGGTCAAGTTCACGACTCAATTCTTGCAGAAATCCGGGACGATGTTAACTTTGAGGCGGTGGTCGGTCGGATAGGCCAAATAATGTCAGGGGCAGTGCCAGACTGGTTGACAAACCGGACCACTCCGCCAATATTGATGCGGGTGGATTGGGAGGTCATAGGAGGTTGAAGATGACTAGAAGCCCTTTTGTTACGGGAATCATTCAGGGTTCTGATGCTCTTACCGCTGTTGAGACAACTTTAAAGAGCGAGGGCTGTTTGGTTGGTAACAACAGGGGCGCTGGGTTCTTTGCTGGCAGAATTGACTGCACCAGTGGTTCACCTCTGGCCAAATTTGAGAGGATTTTCAATAAGATAGACGCTGCATTGAGAAAAATCGGCTATCAGTTGCGGTTTGATATGGTTGTGGTTCCAGAGAACAATAGCGAGGTTCTTTGCAGAGACACTCTTAAAGAGTGGGGGTTTATTAAAGAGTGCCAACCGTCGTCATATAAGTTTACTTTTTCGAAGCAAGTCTTGCCAGATATGGTGCTTAGTGACGATTCTGGCGCTCTGGACGAGATCGATTAAACTACACGAGAGGAGTAAGACAAGGTGAATAAAGAAGAGACATTGCTGGTAAAGGGAACCATCAAGGAACCTGCTCTTGAAGGAGATGTAGGATATGATCTAGTTGTGTCGAAGCGCATATGTGTTAGAGCGCATCGATTTACGCGGGTGCCGATGGATGTATCGATCGCGATCCCACCGGGATTTTGGGGCTTACTTATTGCCCGTTCTGGAACCAACCTTGGCGGCCAGCTTTTGGTCCTACCGGGTGTCATTGACGAGGGATACCGAGGCCCATTATTTGCTTTGGTCCACAATCTTTCTGTGGATTCTATAACTCTTGAGCCTGGTCAACGGATATGCCAACTGATTTTAATCAAATCGAATGTCTTTCCTATTACTTTTGTTGATCAGTTGCCCCCTTCAGCGCGGGGCGTCAACGGGTTTGGGAGCACCGGCGAATGAATCCACAGTACAGCGCAGCTTTAAGGGCTTTTCTCTGCTTCTGGGCTGGCTTCGTTGTTGGCAAGGCTTGCGAATATTTTCTTTCCACTGACCGACTGGCAATTGCTGTATTGTTGGCTATAGTGGGATTTCTTGTGGCCATGATTTTTTGGGCGCTGCTTCGATGGGTGGCTCAGATAACAGGATAAGGAGGAAATGGCGTGTTTCCGAGAAGGGATTTTGGGTGTATTGTGGCTGACCCCTCTTGGCCATACAAGGATTCGGGTAGGCGCAGGTATGCGGAGGGCGCAAAGGTAAAGAGGGCGGGGCATGCCAGGCACTATCCCAGCATGTCTCTGAAGGAAATCTGTGCTTTGGGTGTTCCCTTGATCTCCTCGTTACACAACAATTGCCTACTTTTTCTTTGGACCACCAATGCTTTTTTGGTTGACGGGTCTGCTACCAGGGTGATTAAAGCGTGGGGATTTGTGCCAAAGACCCTTCATACTTGGGTCAAGATGACGAAAGACGGCACCAAGCAGCGCTTTGGCTGTGGATCATACGGGCGCAATTCAACTGAGCACTTCATTGTAGCAACGAGGGGCAAGCCAAATCGCGCCGGGTTTCGAGCTATTCCAACTGCTCATTTTTGGCCTTGGCAATCTCGCCATTCTCAAAAGCCCAAACAATTCTACCAATTAGTAGAGAGCGCTTGTAGCGGCCCCAGGCTTGAATTGTTTGCTAGGATTCACCGGGCAAACTGGGTGTCTTGGGGTGACGAAATATTGGAGGAGGCCGATAGTGAAGCAGGACAATAAACTTGCACAAAATCCACATTGCCGGATTCGGGCATGGGAGAAGCGGATGACAAACTTGACACCACAGCAAATTAAGGCGGCGGTTTTACGTGAGGAGATTTTCCAAATGCTGGTATGCAATGGCCGACAGACCGTAGGTCACGTACATTCTTTTGTTATGGTATCTCGCGATACAGTGCGGTTGCATCTGGAGGCCCTGGTCAAAGAGGGGCGGGCTATCCGGCATGGCAAGCATCGTTATTCTTATGAAGCGGTTATTGGGGGCGGCCCTACTCTGCCTGGTTGGCCGGAATAAATACTCCTGAAGAGTGCTGCCAGCAATTGTCGTGGATGCCCCTTTTGTGGTATAATGGGGTGTGTGGACAAACCACTAGACAAAACAGGGGGGGGGGTGTGGTGACAAAAAAGATACCGGTGGGGTTATTGAAAACCTTTAAACAGATGGCTGCCAAAGAACAGGCGGCTATACTGGCCCGTTTGAAGAGGGGGTATTCTTTTCAAAACAAAAAAACCACTCGTCGTAAAGCCAATCGGAAAGCTCGTAAGTCTTGCAATCGTCGATAGAGAACAAAATGGCTTCTTTGCCAAAGTGGGGCGTAATCGCACAAAAGAAACTGGGCGTCTCTCTTCACCATCACTCACACGGAGAGCTTCATGGCCCTTGTCCTCATTGTGGGGGCACCAAACGGTTTATTGTTTGGTCCAGCGGAAAGGCATGGTGCAGGGAATGCAACCGGATTGAGGTTTGGATCAACGGAGCAGCTTCTCAAACGGCTGTTGCAGAGGCCAGCGCCCAGAGAGTTTCTAGGGGATGGCTTGCGGCAACCAAAATGGCGGGGTGCACTGATTGGGTAGGATACCATAAACGGTGCCTCGATGACAATTTGGCTCAACACTTGTGGGCGGAGTCGGGCATCGATCTGCAAACCATCAAAAAGTGGGGGTTGGGGTGGGTTGACAAATGCCCTGTCTACCCCAAATCCCCTGCACTGACCATACCGGTGTTTGGATCGAACGGGTTGCTTGACATTCGACATCGACTGGTGGACCCCCCGCTTGCTGGGGGCAAATATCGAAGTCATGTTCCTGGTTTGCTTCCCTATCTTTTCAATGGGGGCGTTCTGAGGAACCCTTGGTCTTTGGTGGTTGAGGGTGAAAAGAAGGCCATCGTGCTCGACAAATTTGGTATTCCAGCGGCGGGTATTTCCGGTGTAGGCAATCCGGCATTGCTCGATGCTGCTTCAAAGTACAATTTTTCGGTCACAATAGCTCTCGATCCCGGTGTTGAAAAGCAAGCTCGAATAATGGCGCAGGAATTGATGAAGAGGGGCCAGAGAGTGCGCATTGCGTATTTTTTACTCAAACCGGATGATTTCATTCTCAAGTATGGTCTTGATGTGACGCTTGAGGTTCTTAGACAAGCAAGGGAGATATAATATGGCTGATTTTTCCTCTGACATGGTTTTTCCTCCTGCCAGGGCCGGTGCTGTGGCCATGCAGGAATTTAGGAGAATGGCCAATGCTCCATATCATCTTGACTGGGGTATCAGAGATTTTGACGAATACGTAATACCCATGCAGCCGGGAGACGTTGTGAGTTTATTGGCTCGACCCGGCCATACCAAGACCAGTACCTTGATTCATTTGGCAAAGCGGGCCAGTGTTTTGGCCAGCACCATTTCTGATAACGCAATTGCGGTAGTTGCCACTTGGGAGACCACGGTCGAAGAGTTTGTGGGGTTGCTTACGGCTGGCCAGTCTGGTCAATCGTTGGAGCAAATAGCTCGTGGTCAGGCCGATTTGCAAAAGGTTGAGGAGGCCATTGTTCAGGCCATCGTGAATCGGGTTTACATTTTTGGCCGATCTCGCAAAGGGACTGTAGCTACCACATCGTTTACTCTTCAGATAGTTGACGATCTGCTCCGGGGGTTGATAGCTGAGGGGAAAAACATCATCCTGCTGGGGTTGGATTATTTGCAAAGGATACCGGGGTTGCAGGTGGGGATGAATCCTCGTGATAGAGTTACTGTAAATATGGATATATCAAAGGACATCGCTTTGCAGCGCGGGTGTCCCGTGGTCATACCTGTTCAGGCCAAGCGGGATGTAGACGATTTAACCGGTCTGAAGATGCCTAGGCTCAATGATCCGCAGTGGAGTTCCGATGTGGAGCAGGCAAGCGATAAAGTTATTGCTCTTACCAGACCCTGTTTATATATGGCCGAGGGATCGATGATTGTTACTGACCAGTCTATTGGAGCAGGCCACAAGGTCACTGATTCGCTACTTGTGGCCCAAGTTCTAAAACAACGTTGGGGCAAGGCCGGGGAAAAGTTTTTTATGAGGTTTGATGTTAAATCTGTGTCTTTGACTGAAGCCGCTTTGTTTGTTGAGGAGGTTTCTTTTTAGGGAGGGGGTTGACAAAGATGGCCCAAAGGCACGAGTTGTCAGTATATCAGGCTGTGGCCAGGATTGTTTGGTTGATGGCTCAGGGCGGCACGTATACCACGAGAGAGATTGCCGGGTTAATGGGCAGAAAAACATCAACTGCTTACCGATGCATGATCGCAATTGAGGCCAGTCATCATGTACCTTTACGGTTTGACAAGGAGACGGAGAGATGGGCGATAATAAATCTCAGAACCTAGCCCTAGCAGGTAGAATAGCAGCAGTAGAGAAGGCGCTGTTGGACATGCCCCCTCGTGAAAAGAAGGCGCTTCTCAATGCGGGCCTCAAAGACGCTTTTGATAAACTGCCCAAGAGAGATCGTGAGGAGTTAGAGGCCGAAATGAAAAATTTTTGCAGCATTCGGGGAATTGGGCATGGGGCGATGCTGGAACTGGCTGCCAGGTTGGGATGGTATCTTAACAAAAGTGCTTTTGAAGGGCGCTGCAATGGCTGAAGCCGTGGCTGCATTCGTGATAATTGCCGGCTTATTGGGAGAACCCGGTTTTGTGGAAGGGGTAGAGTGGATAGCCCGTGCTGCTGATGGGGAGGTCGGGGGCGTTTTGGGTGATCAAACAGAGCAAGCCCAAGAGTGGATTGTTCATACAATCTTGAATCGTCTTCATAGCAGTGCCTACCCCAATGATCCAGAGGAGGTGGTTCGGGGGAGCTTTTATGGTTGGACCCACAGCGATGTGTCTTCAGCTTCCTATCATAGAGCGTACCTTTTGACGCTGAAGGTAGTGATAAATCGCTCCTTGTTGAAGCATGCCCCTACGGATGGTTGGTACATGTTTTCTCTTCAAGACCTTGAAAAATTCGGCGTAGAGATGCGGGCTGACCGGTGTTTTATCGAGGGCGTGTATGGTCTGTGCTTTTTCAAAGAGTACCCGATCGAGGAGAAACAGCCATGACGTGTATGGAACAAAGACCAAGAACCAGGGTTCACAACGCTTTATATGCAGCAAGCTGTTTTGGCAATGGCGTGAGTGGTCCGTTTACAGTGCTTGGTATGCAAAACGGGGAGATAAGATGAAAGATGGATAATGACGATGGTGGGGGCGGTAGACGGGGGTTTCGAGTAGAGGAACCCACGAGGGAGCATATCGAGTTCAACGTGCTTACCCAGTTTGTTGTTCCATTTCTCAAAAGCTGGGCCGGTTTTGGTGTTGGTGTCGTGGGTTTTTCTTTTGGCATTGTCTTGTTGGCATGGTTAACACCGGCGGGGTTGATTTTGAATGTTGCCTATTGGTTTGCCAGTTTTGTTGCTTTGGCTGGCGCTATCGCTGCGTATGTTTCTTTTAGTGGCGAGGTGTGGTCCAAGTTTGTGGCATCTTCTACGATTGCTGTTATTGGCGGTACCAGCATTTTCGCACTGGTTAACACAGGGGCGGGGTTCTGGGAGACTGCCCCCGACCCCCCTGTCGGGTGGTTTGGGCTAATTAGTTGCTTTTTGCTATCGCTTTTTTTCATGAGCGGGGGCGGGGTGTCGGCCTACGCTTTTCTTAAAGAGTTGATTATAGTGTTCGAATTAACTGGTCCTCATAAGGTCAACTGGAGGATTTTTCAGGAAGAAAAAGTTCTTGAGGAGCGGAAACTTGATCTTGAGGAGCAGAGAATGCTGCTTCAGTTTGGTTTGGGAGACCTTAGTGACCAACATCGAGAGGCCCTTTTGGATGCGGTCAAAAGTGAGATTGGCACGGGATTGACCACTCTCAAGGACGGGTTGCTTTTCCCCAATCTTCGACAGCCTACCTATGCCTCTCAACGGAATATGGCCGAGAGCGAATTTAAGTTGGACCTTGTGCAGTTTTTATTTTTCTGTTTGACGATTGGGCCTAGTCGTCGGGACTTGACAGTTAAGTATCGGGAAGCAACCAGGAGGGAACTGGTTTTGCCTTTAACCAACTTTCCTATTACCGATGCTTCCTATCGTAAATTGCACGCGATCCTAAAAAGCGCTAAGGTTTTCATTACACAGCCGGGCATGCCTACCGAATTAAATCGTGGTTTTAGTCCCTATGAGCTTCTTGATGTCATCAATGAAATCCGTTTGCCAAAGGATCGCATTCCGAAATTACCAGAGCAGCATTGATTGGGGGCATTACTGGGAGCCGCTCCCGCGTGCGGCTGAACTCGAATAGTTAGGTTGCTTTGCAATAGTACCATATACTATTGCAAAGGGAGGTAAAAAATGAATAGGAGAACCTTGACGCGCCCCCTAACAACTCGTACAGCCCGACCACCTGATCGAGAATCGCTACTAACTCGTCACCGGTGGGAAAGCTGGGCGCAATCCACAGATGGGAGGCGGTAATGTATGGACAGGGGTTAATGTGGGCCAAACAAGGCCCGTCAATTCCAGAACCGAGAACGCATTGCGATTGCGGGTTGCCGGTCGAATCACCAGATTTTCTATGCCACAAATGTCGCCAGAACGCACACTACAAGGAAGATGATCTGATATACCAATGCCCTCATTGCGATTCAAAAAACTGCGGATTGATTCACAATGATGTATTTGCAGCAGTCGATGTGATCATGTGTTTTGATTGCGATGAGGAATTCACTGTGGACGCAGGCACTGATTTGCTGGCGGCTTATGCTAACACCGTACTATGAACGAGACGGAATTACAATTTATCGCGGTGACTGCCTGGAGGTGATGCCGCAACTTATAGAGCCGTTTGACCTGGTTGTGACAAGCCCACCGTATAACTTGGGTGTATCCTCCGGGGGAGGTCTGAAAGGTGCGCTAAAGTCAGGCAAATGGGTTTCCGCAAGATTGGCGCATGGTTATGAGGATTATGATGATGCAATGCCGCCAAATGAATATTTGGCGTGGCAACGCAATGCCTTAAAAGTGATGTGGGCAGCCCTATCGCCCACCGGGGCGATTTATTATAATCACAAACCAAGAATACAGAATGGTGAAGTTCAACTCCCATTGCGATTTAATCCTGGATTGCCGTTGCGCCAGATTATTATATGGGCGCGTGCTGGTGGGATAAATTTTGCAACTACTCACTACGTACCTACCCATGAATGGATAATGGTTTTGGCAAAGCACGGTTTTAGATTAAAAAGCAAGGGGGCGTCGGGCAGTGGTGATGTATGGTATTTTCCACAAAAGCCAAATACGCCCCACCCGGCCCCGTTTCCGATTGGTATACCAATCCGTGCAATAGAAACCACAAACAGTCTGCATATTTGTGATCCATTCATGGGTAGCGGTACAACCCTCGTAGCCGCCCAGCAGCTAGGCCGCCGCGCCGTGGGCATAGAATTATCAGAGGAATATTGTGAGATCGCCGTCGAGCGGCTCCGGCAGCGATCGCTCTGGCAGATGGCTGCGATGGGGTCTAACAAATCGTTGCAGCCGATCGGCAGGCCGGTTCAGAGGGAACTGTTTCCAGAGGATGAAACCCCACCCCGTCTCTTGAAGGGGGCATAGGGTTGGAAAGGACAAAGAAATGCGCGATGAGCAGATATGGGTAACAGCAATCTTTGGAATATTGGTGACGATTGCATTGGTGATTACACCCCCTCCCTATGACCCCGATGATCCTGATCCATTAACCTGGGATTCAAGTGATCCAGCGGCGCGATGCGGGATACCGCTGATTATCGGCCTGTTTACCTGGATAGGGATAATGATCGGTGTGGATGCTGGCAACGAGGCGGTAGATGGTTATTTTGCTAGGGCCAACAACACCGAGAAGTTGCTTAGCATACCAAAAAGATTACTGCCGGGGGGCCGAGTTTATGAGGCCGCACCTCGTTCGCAGTATCGGCGGCGGGTGCGCCAGTTGAAGAAAAGGAAACAAAAATGAGACTTCTTTGGTGGATTTCAGGCATCGTCCAGACTATAGGCATTATCGTAATTGTATTTCTGTTGAGTGGAATTGGTTTGGCTTTTTGGTTGGCTTATATGCAAATGTGTTGCATGGCCGGGGGTTGGCCGTTCTGAAAGGAGGCAAAGCATGAATCAGATCACAGCGCAGGTTGATTGGGGCATGGGGGTGTGGACTTGCTTTGAGGAACATGACCAAGACTAAAATTAGCAAAGAGGAAGCCAGACAATGGCGAAAGTGGAACCGCCAATACAACCGCCGGATGCGGCATGACACCCGTTTGCACAGGCGATTTGTCAAACAGCAGCGGCGTCGTCGGAAAAAGAAAAAGGAGAAGGCATGGTGGGAAGTATGAAGGTTTTTGCCGGTGTGCTGCTGGTTGTTATAGCGGCTGTGTTCGTCCTTTCTGTGACTGGCGTATTTGATAGTTTTTTTGATAGCCAGGTGAAGCAAGAACGCGCCTACTGGGACGGCAGGGCCGAACTGGAAAGGCAAAAAGGCGAGAACACCATCAACGAGATCAAATGGTGGTCATGGGCAAATTCAAATCGAGTTGATGATGCCATTCGTCAGATGTACGCTTTTCTACCAGTATTGGTCGTGATCTTAGTGGTTGTTGCTGTTGTCTCTTTGTACATGTTCAGACATGAGGGCATTATTGCTTTAGACCAATTACGATCCACTGCTACAGACAGGGAGATAGCCCTATCTGAAAGGCGTTTCACTATAGCAGCGATTCGTCATTGGCAGGAGCAGGCCGCATTTTGGCAAGCCAAGGCTGCGGAGGAGCAGCAACTTGCCTGTACAGATACCCTTGAGGATCGCCCCCGCCAATTGTTGTAGAGACCCATCTGTGGTATAATGGGGGTGTGCGGGCAATAGAGCAGCAAGACGTGGTGAATTGTTGATTGTTCTCACCTAGTCCCAAGATGCCGAGATGAGAGGGGCATGTGGTTATGGGAACAATTGCGTCTGCATATTGCAAAGAGAGCATTCTTGCATTGGCGGGCAAGCCCAATTAAGGCGTTTGGATGCGGTTTAAGCTGACCGGCTATGGTTGGCAAAGGGTAGAGTTGGAAAGAAAGAGTGGGGGTGAGAGGATGAGTCGCAATAAGCGCGTGTGGGTCGGTCTTCAGAGGGGGATCATTCTTGAAATAGCCTTCATCGTGATGCTGGCTATTTTGTTTGTTCCCGGTTTTGAGGGGCATGACCTTTCCGCTTTTTATTTGTATCCTAAAGGAGTGGAAAACGTCTGGATTCCTTGGTATGGTTATTGGTTACTTGCGCCTTTGCGGGTGTTTTCTTTTCCAATAACGCAGGCTTTGTGGGCAGCGGCCACTGTTTTGGTCATAGGCATTGTTTCTTCGAAAGTAGGCGGCGATCCTTTGGTTGTTCTGCTTAGCTTTCCCACGATATGGGAAATTTGGTTGGGTCAGATTGAGGCGATTTTAGCTCTTGGGATTCTCCTGGTGATGAGCAAGAAGCCCATGATCAGGGGTGCTGGTATACTTTTGCTGTTGATCAAACCGCAAGTGGGGCTAATTTTAGTTTTGTTTGTCTTGTGGAAATATTGGCGGGAGTGGCGAATATGGGTCTTGCCGGTGTGTGTACTTATTGTTTCTCTGGTTCAGTGGGGGTTTTGGCCAATTCAATGGTTAAACAATCTAAGCCGATTGCCAGAAGCTGTGCCTACAGGCTCAAACGTTGTTACCATGGCAACCGGTGCAGCGATATTGCTGCTGTTGCGGCCAGGAGTCAGCACTTTGCCCATTGTGCTGTGTATTGCTTGTCTAATTATGCCAGATGTAAACACGTATACTGTTTTGCTTCCTCTAATGTTTAGCAAGCGGAAAATTTTAGTGGTTCTTTCCTATTTGCCGGTGCTGCTGCTGGTGGTGGGGGCGTCTCGACCAATGGCCATAGGTTGTAGCGTGCTGCTCATTCCTACTCTGGTTTTGCTGGAATTGGGGGGGCCGTTACGTTTTTTGGAGAAAACAAACTCCAGGGGATCGTTTTTGATTGCGGCATGGCATTGGCGATGGAGCATCACTTGGCGCTGGTTGTTGTGGTGGTATGCGCCGGTGGGGCATTCTTTTCATTTGGTGTGGCATCCTGGCTTACAGGGGGTTTTAGCAGAGTTAAGAACCCCATTGGGCAGGTTCTATTTTCAGAGCCAGCCGAATCTTCGTAGGTCGTTGTGAGCCGGATGTTGATATTGAACAGGCATGCAAACAAATAACCGGCAGGGAAGCTGGTTCCTTTGAGTGATTATCGACACGATGCGTCGGACGTATGGGGTCTGTGGTATAATGGGGAGGTAGGAGATTATGAAGGCTCCAAAAAGCCAAAAAGACTGGGAGGGTAAAAAAGTTCGCTTGCTGATCGAAGCCACAAACGGCATCGTCAGCATACCCAGAGGAACCGTGCTGACGATTACTATCGCTGCCAATACGCCGAGAAAGAGCCTGCGTGGTGAGCCGTGCCCGCATTGTGGGATTGCGCCAATCGTTTCCATTTCCGCCCCCCGCCGTGAATTTCTGCGTATGGTAGAATTTCTGGACGAGGGGGCAGAAATAAAGGCGGCCTAACAATCGCTAACTCGCCACCGGTGGGAAAGGTGGGTGCAATATCCACAGAGCGTACACACGCTCCACCCGGTGGCGGGTTAGCTCGAATGTTAGTTAGATTGCTGGACACACAATTGGGGGAAGGGTGACAAATGGAGAGCTACAGTATCCAGCATCACCATAATAGCAGGCGGTTCCGTTGCAAGTGTGGTAGATTGCATGAGTGGGACCACAATCTACCACGTACTAACCCCGGCATGAAATATTATGAGGTTATTTGTGAGTGCAAGCGCTCACATTGGAAATATGCATTAAATTTTCGTGGAGATGGGCGGATTGGGGCGCGGATTGCGTGAGCGCCTTCAGATGAGGTGGGCCTATGGCCACAGCAGCGTACACACCAAAGATAGAGACGTATTTGAACGATGACCCATTGGCGCGGGTGAAGGGTGAATCTCACAAGGCCAATGTTGCTTTGAAGGATTATGCGTTGATGGGGCCGGGTCGGGGCTTGCGGGCTTTGGCCTTGCGTTATAGAGAGCAGTACGAGAAGGGTCAGATACTTCCACCTACACGCAGACCGGCCACGCTAAGGCGATGGTCGGTTCAGTTTTTATGGCAGAGCCGGGTCGGGCGTTTTGATGAGATCAACTACGAATTAAATCTTGAGAAGTGGCAGTACAGGAGAGAGGCGCTTCTTGAAGCAGAGTGGGGCGATGGGGCAGCACTAAGGGAGAGGGCAACTGAATGTCTCAATGTGTTGCCTTTATTCTTGCAGGGCGGTCTGGCCGAGGTTACTGATCCGGCATCTGGCAAAAAGATACGGGTATTGCGCCAGCAGGTTAACGTGGGTTTGCATCAAATTGCAGTGGCTCTCAAACAGGCCAGTGCATTACAGCGTTTGGCAACGGATAGTCCTACAGAACATGTAAAACTGTCCGGGCATGCTTTGGATGGCGTTATTCGAAGAGAGCTTGAAATGCTTCTAATGCAAATGAACGACAATCCGACAGAGGAGGAAACCGAGGATGCTGCAAACGGCACCCCAACCCTCATCGGGTAGCAATTGGCAGGCATGGCCCACCTCTCGTAAGCGGGTTTTCCTTGCGCATCTTCGACAACTTAACAAACAATATCGGGCCGATCGGCTCTCTCCAGAGACAATAAAAGCTGCCCGTCGCAAGTTGATCAATTTCAACCAATACACTTTGCCAAAGTACGTAGCTAGCAAGGCCCACCGGTTAGTAGCAGACCATCTTGATCAAGTGCTACATGGAAAGATACTTCGGCTCATGATTTTCGCCCCTCCGCAACATGGAAAGACTACCCTGGTCTCTATTGGGTTCCCTGCTTTTTGGTTGGCTAAACGCCCTGATGATCCCGTTATTCTCACCTCTTATGGAGCCAGTCTGGCCCATGCCAAATCTTGGGAATGTAGAGCGCTGGTAGAATCCCCGGAATTCCGGGAGCTATTTCCCTCTATCTCTATCGATCGATCGGCACGGGCCAGAGAGCATTGGCGCATCAGGGGCCACACAGGAGAGATGTTAGCCAGTGGTGTAGGGGGGCCAATCACCGGCCACGGTGGGCTATTAGGCATCGTCGATGACCCTTTCGAGAATTGGAAACAAGCCCAATCCCCCGTTATTCGAGAGAGTATATGGCAGTGGTATAGGACCACCTTCAGAACCCGAATGCGAGAAAATGCGGCTATCGTAATAGTCACTACTAGATGGCACGAGGATGATCTGGCGGGCCGACTGCTTCAAGACCAATCTCATAAGTGGACCATTCTCAGACTGCCAGCTTTGGCCGAAACCCAACAAGACCGAGATGAAAACAACAAACGACTAGGATTATCCGCTGGTCTACCAGACCCCCTACTTCGGGAGCCAGGGGAAGCCCTTTGTCCCACCCTATTTAGCGCAGCCACATTGGGGGATATCCGGGATGATGTTGGAACCTCTGCTTGGAATGCTCAATACATCAGTTCGCCTCGTGCCCCTGAAGGCCATCGGTTTAAACGGAATTGGTTTAAAATCGTTGATGCCGTTCCCGATGGCGCAACCAGGGTCATCTATTGGGACAAGGCGGCTACAGAGGGGGGAGGGGCTTTTACAGCCGGTGTAATGCTTGCCCATCTTGACGGCATCACCTATGTTGAGCGGGTTTTTCGGGGGCAGTGGTCGGCGGCCAATCGGGAGAAGAGAATATTAGAGGCTGCGGAACAGTACGCTATTCTTAAGTGGGATGATGACTATGAACACTATGAGATTGCTGATCCGGGACCAGAAATTTACATTGAGCAGGAGCCGGGCAGCGGTGGTAAGGAGAGTGCAGATGCCACGATTGCCAGTCTAAAGGGATTTAGGATTCGTAGGGATCGTCCTACTGGTAGCAAGGATGCTCGGTTGGAACCGTTCGCTGTTCAGGCGGAAAACGGAAAAGTTGTGCTAGTGCGGGGGCCATGGAATTGGGCATGGTTAGAGGAAATTTGTACTGTTCCCTTCAGCACGTATCGGGACCAAGCGGATGCCTCGTCTGGCGCATTTAACAAGTTAGTCAAAAAGACCAGAAAGAGGAGAGCCTATCATGGCCTTGCGTAAGCCTTCACGTTTTTTGTGTTCGTGACGGGAGGGTCATCGGTAGTAGCCCCAAGTCCGGGTTAGAGAAAATTCCCTCTGTATCTGAAGCAAAAAGAGTGGCCCAGCGTATCCATGAGAGAGCAGTGCGGGGAACAATGGGAAGCCTGTTTGTTGAGAAAGCTTAGGAGGAAACATGAGGAGACCACGTAGGAGTAGGGGGCGAAAGGCGGTTGATTCCGGCTACAAAGATGAACTCGATGGGCTGGCGAGAGATGCTTTAGCGCTGTTGCGCAGATTTCGGGGAGTTCAGCAAAAAATCAATCGCATTGCAGGCCCAAGAGACTACACCCTGATCGACATCGTTGACGAGTTGGAGACAATGATCGAGTATTTGAGGTCTGTTCAAAAGACGGCGACTGCATCAGGCCGTCGACTCAAGTATGCCATATCCAAAGGCGAAGGACAGGGTTAACTAAATCAGTCAAGAAAGAAACAGGAGGCAGGAAAATGCTTGAAAAGATTAACAAAAATGCCATGGTTCTGGGGGCGGTTTTGGTGTTGGTTCTGGTCGGGGGCATCTTTGGCGCCCTGTCCTACTTTACCCCGGCGGAGGAGCCGGTGGAACGAACGTACCAGTGCGACGTTTACACGGAGCAGGGGTGTGCCAAGTTCGTGGTTGCCGATGGTGGGGAAATAGAGGTCCAAAGCGGCGGTACACTGGATATCCAAAGCGGGGCAACGTCCGGATGGGGGGGCGCGATTGATCTGGACAGTACCCTGAATGTGGACGGGGCCGTAACCTTGAATAGCACTCTGGACGTTGACGGCAACATTTCCAGCGGCACCGGTTCGATTACAATTACGGATAGCGTGAATATCACTGGCGCGGTAGACCTGGACAGTACCTTACAATTTGGCACAAGTGACTTGTACCCGGTAGGCTTTGCTACCTCTGGCCAACAATTGGTCTACGGCACAGAGGACATCACCGGGACTACCACGGCTGCCCATGGTTTGACCACAGTGACTTGGGCTTTGGCCGACATTTGTGAAGCGCCGGGTACGGGTGCAGGGGATAGCGCGTTCTGCATTGCTACAGTGTCGGCCAATGTGGTGACGGTGACTTGCTATCAAGACGATTGGACCACCGAGGCCACAGAGGTCGACACCTGCATTATGTGGCAGGTTGTTGGTGCTCCGTAAAGTGCGTGTTTTCGCTTATTGTTGCCAGAGTTTCAGGGACACTACCAAAAGGGGGGCGGGCGTGGAGCCTGTGACATGCCCCCCTGTAGTGTCGGCTTCCTTCAATCCTTCTTGGATGATGGGGGCAGACCTTCTTTACTTTGATCTTCATGGAGGCCCTGGAGATTCTGCGTGGTATGGCGATGATGGGCGGGTTGCTCTTACCGCTGCTCAACTAAGGGCGATACGGTTTCCTAACGAGCCGGTGGTTTTTGCTATGAACTGCTTTTTGGCAGATAAGGACTCGCCAATGTTGGATGCTCTTTTGGGTGCTGGGGCGGCCTATATCGTCGCTGGGGATGGCAAAAACTATGCTGGTGAAAAGGCTCTTTATGGAGCGGCGCTGCTGGGGTTGTGGTTCAGACGACTGCTCAGGGTGACAAATCCTCTAAAGGCCATTGCCTTGGCTAAAAGGCGGGTTAGGGCAGACCTTTTTAAGGACAGGGTGTTGCGGCGATTTGGCCGGGCCAAAGCTGCCAAGGATACCTTGGCTTTTAGAGCTTATCATAGAGAGGAAACAGCATGAGCAAGAGACGACAAGTAGCAAAGAAGATTGCGCGGGGATTAAAGGGCTACACACCAACCAAAGTGACCAAAGAGGTCATGGATACCCTGTTCAGGGGGGGGTGGAGTGGCTTGCGGATAGGAAATAGCGTTGGTCGAAAGCAGCAGATTGATGCCAAGTGGAAAAGGGTTACTTTAAAGCCGGGGGCAAGCCCTATCCATATCTCTATTTTCGTCGATACCATCGCTCAGAGGCCAGGCCAGTATGGTTCTGGGGGGGTGACAAGGATAGTGGTTGTTGCCCAGACATCCAAGGGGAAGCACCTTGGAAACTTTCCCGCCACAAGGTTGCTCTCTGTGAAACAGGCCACGCAACTGGTAGCCAGGGAGCTAAGATCGACACTATAGGAGGTGAACTATGATCAGAAATAAAAAAGGCGAACTTCAACAATATGCAGCACGCCGAGTGGCAGCCAGGAAAAAAGTCTTGCAGGCCGTGAAAGATTTGCAGACCATGCAACGACATCTCAGCGGCATGATTTCCCGTTTGGATAAGCTTCAGCCCGTTCTTCGTCAAGCCCGTGGTGGGGGGCGCGCCGGGTGGAACCTGGAAAGTGTGGAGAATGGGATAGTAGCAGCAGCGGGAAGTTTGGAGGAAGCTGTTTCTACCTTGGGTGGGGCAACCAGGATTATTGAAAATACTTTGGGGAGATAGGGCATTATGAAACGGCTTGTAAAAAAACGTCAACCAGCAGGGCCTCGCAGAGCAGAGGGGCCGGGTGGGAAGTGTTATTGTGTTGTTTGCGGGTATACCTCTTCCCATACAGTAGCCAGGCCGTGCTCTAAGAGGAAATGCCCCAGATGCGGCTTTTCCATGACGAGAAAATAAGAGAGGACGTATGAAGAAAAGACTGTTTGGAAAGAAAAGGCTGGGGGATTTTCTGGCGGTTATAGCCATTCTGGGTGTGCTTGTGGTTTTAAGCATTCTGGGGGTGTCTTGTGGTCGGGACGACGAACCGATAACCAGGGGGTCCTCCGATTACGGATGGCTCAAAGTTGAAGAGGTGGTGATTGTTGCTACGGGCGCTGCAGGGGCGGCCACTGGCAGCGGCTCTACCGATAGAGACATACAGGGTCACATTTATGCTATTCATCTTGACTATGGGGCGGGCATTACTACTACCACCGACATTACAGTTGTCCAGGCCCTTCCCCCTCTAATCGTGATTCAAAAAGATGATTCAGCCACGGACGCGTGGTACTATCCTGCTGTTCAGCAGACCGATTCTGCCGGGTCGGGGCTAGGAACGTATGATCGGATAGCCATAGACGATGCGCTGGACATTACGGTTGGACAGACAACGAGTAGCACCACCATGATGACTGCCACGGTCTATTGGGGAAAATAAATGGCCAATATTCTGGTTAAGGCTGCTGAAACTGTAGGGCGGATGGTCGGTACCTTTCGTAGGAGTAGGCATATTGCTCGATATGGTAGACGCCCCCCGTTTTTCTCTGCATGGGCTGCAGAGGGAAAGCATAGACACCAGGGTTACAGCGAGATAAAGCAGCAGGCCCAACGTAGAGCGATACAGAACTCTTGGGTATTTACTGCCATTTCGCTTATTGCTCGTGAAACCAGTGCAGCCAAGTTCCAGGTGGTGGAGCATAAGGGGGTAGACGAGGAACCGACCCAGATTCCCAACCATCCTCTAGAAGAGCGTCTAAGGCATCCAAACGAGTTTATTGGTCAGTCTTTCTTGTGGCAGTATACCGCGTGGTGGTTGCAATTGGGCGGCAATGCCTATTGGTTTCTGGCATTGGGGCCAACCGGCCAACTAGAGGAGATTTGGCCTCTACCGGCCAAGGATGTTTACCCAGTTCCAGGAGACGCGCAGCGATTTATCGATCATTATGTCTACAAGGTTGGTGGGACCGAGTACGAGATTCCAGCAGAGTATATAGTTCACATAAAGTTGCCTAATCCATATGACATTTTCGAGGGAATGTCACCCCTCACAGCGGCGATGATGCCTGTGGACACCGATAACTTTATGAGCCGGTGGAACGCGACCTTTTTTGGTCGAGACAATGTGATGCCTTCAGCGGTCATTAACCTTGATAGTGGTGATCCTGACAATCCGGTGGACCCTGCTGATGCCCAGATGCTTAAGGACGATCTGCTATCGGAATATCAGGCGTTCAAACGAAAGGTAGCCGTTACCACGGCAACCAAAATGAGCGTGGAGTTGTTGGGGTGGAACCAGCGAGACCTTGACTTTTTCCAGGGAAGGCAATTTACCAAGGAGGAAATCTACGAGATATACGGCATTCCTGGTGGGTTCTTCGACAAAAACGCCACTCGTGCCAATAGCGAAAACGCCGAAAAGGTTCTGACCGATAAGACAGTTTGGCCTTTCCTGAAGTTGATAGCAGAGCAGATAACTGTGGAGCTTGTGATCCCCTTCTATGGCAAAAATTTCGCTGCAGCTTTTAAGGATATCCGTAAGACCAGCAGGGAGCTTGAGCTTCAGGAGATATCTGCTGCTGGCCCGTATTTGTCTATAGATGAGATCAGAATAAGATATTGGGGGTTGAAGGCTTTACCTAATGGTCGAGGCGAAATGACTAGTGCTGAACAGCAAACGTCGGCATCTAGCTTTGGTGGAGGTAGCCAAGAAAACCCTTTTACCGTTGAGGGCGAACTCGTGCCTCCAAGACAATTGCTCCCTTCTGAAACTGTTTCTGGGCCGCCAGAGCCGAGTTCGAGACCCAGAACGAATAACCGGCCTAGTCCCCAAGATAGTTTGGCCGTTTCCGATATCAAAAAGTGGAGACGGAAAGCGATAAATTCAATCAAGCGGAAAAGGCCGTTGCCCCTGGTGTTTGATAGTGAGTATATTCCTATTTATATCGCTGCGGAAATAAGCCGGGGGCTTGCAGCGGGTTCTTCAATGGAGGAAGTGAAAGCGGTTTTTCAGGGGGTAGCCGCACATTACCCTTTTTGGTCGGCGGTTAAGGCTCCTCTTGGTAAGCTGGGTAGACCTTGGGACCGTTGGGAGGAGTATCTTAGGTTAAGCGTCCAGAGGTTATTCGAGAAAGAGACGGTCGCTTTAGCCAAGTTAGCCAAAGAACAAGGGCCACAAGCGGTATTAGGCAATGAAACCTTTTGGATGGGCCACCGGGAAAGGCTCTTCAACAGGCTATATGAAGGACTGCACGGAATTGCGCGGTTGGGCCTAAGACACGGGCAACATCAAATCGGCGTTCGAATGCAGGATGCTATAAATTGGGAACTTGTCAATCAGCAGGCTGCAGATTGGGCCAGGCAACGCGCTGCAGAACTTGTTACCGGGGTCACTGATACCACCAAGCAGAAGATACGAGAAGCCGTCGCAGACTGGGTGGAATCAGGTGAGGGTCTCCCCGGTCTTGTGGGGCGGATTCGTGGAACAAGAGAGAAACCTGGCCCAATTGGGTTGGCAAGGGCTAGGGTAATAGCGGAAACCGAGGCCACTGCCACATATGCCGAGGGAAACACGCTAGTTTGGGAAGCGGCAGGCATTGCACCGGCTGCCTACAAACCCCCCGCCCATGTCAGATGCCGGTGCTATTTACAGCCGCATAGGTTGCCAAGCGGGGTTTGGGTAATGAAGTGGTACACGGTCCGAGATGAGCAGGTGTGCAAGCAGCCTCTTAGAGTGCCATGGATGGGTGAATTGCCGGATGGTCGAGCCGAGGGGTGCAGAGAGCTTCATGGCAGAATAATTAGCCACGGGGAATGGTTAGGAAAGAGAGCATAGGAAATGAGACAGTCTGCTTATGAATATCTCATGGAATCGGGCCGGGCTGGATGGCCGGGCAAGATACCAGTGGGATCGATTCTTAAGGCCCCAGGGAAAGGAACCTTCAGGGTAGAGCGTAGCAATGGGTATGTAATTTCTGGCTCAAGCGTCTCTGACAGAACACGCTATGTTGTAATAGACCTTAGAAACACTGGTGCCACAATACTAAAATTGGCAACCAACAGAGTTTCCCGCCAAGTGGCTAAAAGCATTCGGGCGGCCATGACTAACATCGACAAAGCAATTTGCTTTTGGGAACAAATCGACAGGCATTTTCCTACTATTCGTGTCAAACAGCATTTGCAGGCGCTAAGGCGTGGAGAGGGTGACTGGTTCAGGAATTACGGCCTATGTAACATTGCCTTGTCCAAAGCCTGTCGTTTTGGCAGAATTGGTTTTGACCAGGAGAAATATGAGAGGTTACAAAAATGGGCTAGGGCAACATTGGTTCGATGTGGCCTATCTATAAGCGATATGCAGAATTAGCCAGGAAAGAAGGCATGGGGTGTCCAGCATTTTTGATGTAGAGGGGATGGATAAAGTAACAGAGATGGTGGACCATTTCATCTCTGTCGAGTTTATGCATGCGGCCAAACATGGGATGACGGAGGCGTTGCTTTTTCTTCATTCTAAGTTGCCAGAATATCCTGATCCCCCAAAGCAGGGAGAGGCATCAAAGCATTGGACCGATAAACAGCGGCGGTACTTTTTCTGGGCATTGGGCCAAGGGATTATAAAAGCCAAGTATCGTCGCACTGGCACGCTGGGTCGGAAATTCACAACCGGTGTAAGGGTTAGGCATGGTACTGTTTTTGGAGAGATCGGGACCGATCTTCCATATGCTCCTTGGGTCGTCGGGCCAGACGAGAAAGAGGCAATAACTTTTGGGGGAGTGCGGATGTATCAGGCACCAATTCACGCGGGCCGATGGTGGAAATTTCACCAGGTGATTGAGGACAACCTAGACGATGCCTACCAGACGTTTATTGATATTTGGTGGGCCGATATCAGGAAGGAATGGAACGTATGAGCAAGAGAAACCAGCTTAAGAGGGCAATTGCAAAACGACTGTCACCGAGCTTGAAAATGGCTGTGCCGGGCCTTCCCAGCCATGTGGTCAATAGTTTTCGCAGCGATTGGAAACAAGAGATACGACGACGGGCCAGTGAGATGGGGGCAGATGTAGCGACGATAGCTGAAGAATATGGTCCGGAACAGTATGTTTGGCAAATGCTTAAAGAGGGGGATTTGTCGAGGAGGGAGGCCGAAAAACTCGGCATAGATGTTGCTAAAGTATTGGCTTACGGACGCCGAAAAGGATGGTGAAGGTTATCGTGGGCAAGAGAAACCAGTTGCCATATACCAGATTAAGGGGCAAAATTGTAAGCTTTGCAGACCTTGCACGCGCATCTAGTGTTTTTATTGTAATTTATGGGTGGCAACCAAACCCCAAGTGGTCTAAATTGGAATCTTTGGCAGCGCAAAACGGCTTTTGTGTAGAAGCCTATTAAGAAACGGGTAGGAGGTAGAAAGATGCCGTGGAAGGTATTTAAAACAGGGCCAGAAAACAAACCTTTTTGTGTGTTCAAGGTAGATAGCGAAGGGGAAAAGATTGGGGAATCCTTGGGTTGTCATACGTCAAAAGCTAAAGCAGTAGAGCAGATACAGGCGATTGGCGCTGCTTCCCATGCACCGGCTCAAAGGGCGGTTCTTCTTGGCACTTTGCTTAAGGCCATTGGTGCAGCCGACTGCGCCAATGTGGGCGATGCTCTGGAAAGCAAAGTTCACCTGTCTTTTACTTGGGCTGCCGACATGTTGTTCGGCCTTGGCTTTCTGAACAGAGAGGAGCGCATTGGCTTGTCTAGCGCCATCGGTACTTCTTTGGATGCTCTCAACAAAACCATTGATGAAATGGGCTTACAAACTCGCCCACTTGTTCCTGAGGTTGCCGATTTGCTGATATCTGGCCTCAAAACGGCCAGCATTGTATACGCAGATGGGTTATCTGAGGCCGTGGTGTGCTATGGGGGCCAGCTTAAGGCTATTGGCGATGGTCGAGTTGGTGGATATCTGGTTCTATTTTCAGACGGTTCTACAGTGGGTGATAAAGACCTAACCGGCGAATGGTTTACCAAGAACACAAACTATCATTGGGCGGGCAAGGAAAAAAGGCCCGCTCTTTATCACCACGGGCTTGATCCGGTGCTGGGTAAAGTCGAACTTGGCAACGGGTGGAAACTTGGGCGTATCGATGATGTTGGGTTGTGGGTAGAAACACAGCTAAAGTTAAGGCATGATTATGAGGCGGCCATATACCACCTGACAAACAGGGACAAAATGGGCCTGTCAAGTGGCACAGCAAGCCATATGATTGCCAAGAATGCCAGCGGCGAAATACTTAACTGGTTTATTGCCGAGGGCAGTTTCACACCTACCCCAGCGGAGCCGAAGACAATGGCCAGACCCTTAAGGTCGGTCAAAGTGGTTCCGCTGAAAACCTTGTTGGAACTTCCAAACGGGCTAGGCGCAGAGATGCCTAAAGGGGCATCTGGTCCTAAACGTGTTTGGGGGTCGGGAAATTTCGATCGATTAGTAAACATTATGAGACAAAACAAACGGAGGTATTAAAATGAACTTGCAAGAGCTTTTGAACTCGCTAAAGCAGTTGGTTCCTGAACTTTCGGACGAGCAAATGGAGCAAATATCTGCCATTTTGCGTCTGGGGATGGGGGAACCAGCAGAGGAATTGCCAATCGAGGGAGAAGTGACTGACGAGATGCGGGCCTACTTTGGTCTGGAAACCTGGATTGACCCCTGGAAGGCTGCCGCATCTCTGGACGAGATTCTGACCGTTATCCAGAATGTGGTCACTCTCACCCCTGAACAGCAAGAAAAAGTAGCGGCCATTTTGCAACTGGCGCTGGCCAGCGCCTTGGCAGAAGAGGAGCCTCTTGAGGACGACATGCTGATGGAGGACGAGTACGAGGACGACATGTTGGAGGAAGGGTCGGAGAACGATCTCGAAGACGACGAAATTCGGGCCATTGTGGACAGTGCGTTCGATGAGGTGTATGGCAGTGTTCCGGCCCGGCGTTCCCGGCGTCCGGTTCGCTCTGTCAATCGCCCCCCCTATGCTTGGACCCCTGCTCAAAGGGAGAAACCCATGACTGCACCGCATCTTCTCAAGTTTGGAGAGACTGCACCGGCTATCAAAGCCATTGCCAACGATCTGTATGGGTCGGACTACGAGTTGAAGCGCTACAAGCAGCAGCGGGCATTCGCTACATATGTCCGCCATGGCAAGGAAGCGCTGGACAGGGACGCCCGGAAGTCTCTCAAGATGGTCATCCTGACCCCCTCCCAGTTGAAGGCGTATGCTTATAACGGTGTTCCCACCGCTTCTATCAAGTCCGATATGAGCGAGGTAGTGGACCAGTTGGGCGCTTTCCTTGTTCCTGAAGACTTTCGCACAGACATGATCGAGCGTCTGCCCGGACTGACCATCATCCGCAACCTTGCCGACGTTTACACCACCGGTTCCGACATGATGACTCGCGTCAAAGTGACCGGCGGCAATGACCGGCGCACCAGCGCTGTTACCGTTTCTTGGGTTGGAGACATCCCTGCATCCGGTAGCGCCGACACTCGTCCCACCTTCAGTGTGGAGCGCACCCCTGTTCACATTTGCAAGGCCACCATTCATGTGCCCATGGCGCTGATGGAGGATACCCCCTTCCCGCTGGTCCAAAAGATTAATGAGTGGGTATCACAGTCTTTCGGTATAGATGAGGACGAGCAGTTTCTCATTGGCACCGGCATTGCCAAGCCGCAAGGCATCTTACCCGATTCGGCCAATACTGTTTTGGGTTCCAGCCAGGAAGTCATCTCTGGCAGCAACTCAACCATTCTCTTCGATAGCCTGGTTGATGTGGTCTACACTTTGGCACAGCAGTATTGGGCCGGGTGTGTGTGGATCATGAATCGCACAACCGCCAAGGTGATCCGGAAACTGAAAGACGGCAATGGGGATTACCTTTGGGAGGAGAACGTCCAAATCGGCCAACCGCCAACCCTGTTGAACTACCCGGTTTACATGGATGACGCCATGCCCGACGTTGCTCAAAATGCCTACCCGGTCATCTTTGGAAACATAAAAGAGGGCTATCAGATTGCCGATCGTATCGGCATGAGCGTGATTCGGGATGGTGTCACCCAAGCCGAGGAAGACCTGGTTAAATTCATCTTCCGTCGTCGTCTCGGCGGCCAGGTCAAGCAGGAGGTCGCTCTGGCCTGCCTGAAGATTTCGGCAACATAAGCATCTGATCAAGATCGTTTCTAGGTAGGGAGAGAGTGCTCTTTTTCCCTATCCAAGTAAAAGCAGGAGGTAAAATAGAAAATGAATATCCATACCATAACCGACAATATGAAATTTGTACAAGCCCTCGCTCCACAATCTGTAAGCACCGGGGCATCCGTGGCGACTGGCGCCGGCGTTGATACTCTTGGCTATGAGGCTTTGCTGGCCATCGTCGAGGTTGGGGCCGTGACTGATACCACCAACTATAGCGTTATGGCGCTGTTGCAGCAAAGTTCAGACGACGGGAGCAGTGATGCCTACGCCGACATCTCTGGCGCAACCACTGCAGCTATCTCCAATGCCGGGCAGAACGAAGTGTACTTGATCGAGATCAACCTGTCAGAATGTGAGCGCTACATCCGTTGTGACATCGACGGCGGCTCTGCTGGGGGCGGTTTCATCGGCGTATCCTTCGTTCTTTTCCGTGCACGTCGGGGTGTGCCGACACAGCAGAATACTGTGATCCAGGCCGGGTTCGAGAGAGCGTAGGTCTCTCTTTTACCCACTCTTTTTATCGGGCAGAGGGGTCTCCCCCTTCTCCCTCTGCCCGTCTTTTGGAGAGAGCCTAGGTTCAAAGGGAGTAGCAATTCATTGCTACAAAAGACAATCACGCCATTCAAGCAGCAAGTGGGGAAAGAGAGTTTAAGAAGGATGAGCAAACGTCATCGCTTTGCAAGGGCAATAAGCAAGAGACTGAAGGCATCCCAAAAGGCCAAATATGGGCCAGGGAAACTAAAGCGCAAATTAATGTCTTTAAGGTCTCGGATTGCTTTAGCCGCTCAAAGGGTCTACGATCAGTGGGACCCGGAGGATGAATGGGGATCGGGCGGCATCTGTGACGAGGTGTGCGATGCCATGAGCGATATAGTGGCAACATCTGTTTCTGGTGTCGATATTGACGTTGGGGGTCAACCAGGAAGCGATCATGCCCCCTTGTTGGTTTACACTGATGACGAGGCTTACATTATTGATATACCGGCCAGCACTTACGAGAGGGGAAGCGGCTATAGCTGGGAGAAAATACCGGATGTTCGAATCCGGGCTAGCGATGTGCAGGTTTATGCGGTTGACAGAAGGAATATCTAGATTGCTACCTGTAATTCCCAAGAAAGCTCCATCTGTGGTATAATGGGGGCAGGAAAGAGGAAAACAATGGAAGCTCTTGAACACTCTCTAAAAGTAGGGCAAACCAGTTTCGACGATCTAAAAGCAACTAGCAGGTGGGTTGATAAAAAGCACCTGTCTAAACAGTACGGGTATGCCAACTTGTCCTTGACGCTGCAAACAGATGGCAAACGTTGGCGGGTGATGCGGTTCAATGTGCCAACTATGATGGGCAGCGAAAGATTGGCCAGACGCGAATTTAACCGCATTCTTAAGGACTGGTACAGGCTTTATGGAAAAGGCCATGTTCCGTCTCGGCAGGACTTGGCTTAAAGAAAGAGTAAAATAATGAAGCTCAGAGCTTTGGTTTCAGGCGTTTATAACGATCTCAACAATCAGGCCGAGAAACGGGTTGCCGGAGACATTTTTGTTACCAGAATGTCTTATGGGCAATCCCTCATTGATGACGGGTACGCCGAGGTGTGGATAGAGCACACCTATGCAGGCCCTGTTCCTTCAGAAGCGGTTGGTCCTTCCCAAGGGCAACCCGTTGGTCTCCTAACCAGCGTTGATGTTTTCCGCACAATCAGCCCCCGTCTGCCAGATATGCTCAAGAAGAAGGGTTTCTATTTTATTTATCAGGTGGAGGAAGCTGCTGATGTTGACCTTTTGGCCGTTCAAGGGGTAGGGGCAAAAACCGTGGCTAAAATGCGGGCGCTTCTGGAGAGGAGAAAAGAAAAATGAATACTCTTGAACAGCGTTTAAAGTCAGGCCAACTTTCCTTCGAGGAATTAAAGACCAGAGCAACCGATAGGCGCTCTGTTGTGGCGGAGTTGAAGAAGAAAGGTTGGTACATTCAGCAAGCCAGTAATTATGACATCTCCACCAGACAAGAGAGCGTGCCAAAACCCACAAATGCTTCAAGGAGTGATCCAGAAATGCGAATGTACCTGTACCTGTCTGGGTTGGCAGGGGGCAGATTCAGGATTCAGCTTTTTGTTTCTGATGTCAGAACCGGCAGAAACCTATTTTCCGTCGATTACAATTCCATACCAACGATGAAGGATGCCGGAAAGAGGGCAGCCAGGGCATATGTAGCACGATGACAAGGACGCATGAAGAGCGGGTAAACAGTATTGGAATACTTTGGTGAGCCGAGTAAGTCCGAAAGATGGAGGGGGATCCCCTCTCCTAAGAAGGTCCTACAAAAGTTTTTGGTCTGAAAAGTAATCGGGGAGCATCATGATCCATTACTCAACGCTTCGACAAGTACGCGACTATCTGAAGCTGCTGGATGCCGAGACCGATGATGACGAGCTTCTAAAGCGGTTTATCAGAGACTCGGTAACAACAATAAACAAAACCTGTCGTCGCCGGTTCGATATCAGGCGTCAAACAAGGCTTTTTGATTATCCCCTCAAAAGACAGGATCGTCTTGGTGTATACAGCGCCGAAAACTTTGTGGCCCAGATGACGGCTGTGGCCAATTGGATAGACCAAAGGCTTAAGATGGATGAGGATTTACTGGAAGTAATTGTTCTCACTAACGGCGATGATAACGAGATCGAGGCCGACGATTTCATTTTGGAGCCACCCAATCTCTATCCCAAACATTGCGTCCGGCTAGTCGAGGGAAGCGGGGCTGTTTGGGAAACTGGCACCGGTGGAGAGCGCAGACAAGTCATTTCGATTGACGGTTATTGGGGGTATCACAATCAGTATGGCGATGAGGATTGGGTAGACACACTGGATACCGTGCAGGACAACCCCCTTTCCCCTTCAGCAACTAGCTTAACAGTGGGCGATGCCGATGGAGTGGCTGCGGACACTTTGGCTTACCGATTCCAGCCAGGCAACATGATCAAGATAACCACTGGCGGCGTGACCGAGTTCCTATTTATCGTTGCTGCCAATTACACGACCAATGTTTTGACCGTAACCAGGGGGTTCAACGGCACTACGGGTACGGAGCACGCTCAAGGTACAGCAATTTACGTTTATAGACCGATGGACAACATTGTCAGGGCGTGCACCCGGCTAGTTGCTTGGGCTTACAGACAAAAAGATACTGACACCTTTGACAAGGCAGCTATCTTGGGAACTGGGGTTGCCATTATCCCATCTGCTTTGCCCGCCGATGTGCAGGCTCTTTTGCCTGCTCCGAAATCTCCTAGACTGTAAGGAGACGAAGATGGGACAAGCTTTTGCTAAGGCGGATACGGCGTTTAATGCGCTAAAGAACGAGATCGAGAGTAAGAACCAAATCAATGGCCAGTAAACGACAGCAACTGAAGAGAGCAATTGCGCAAGGATTAAAAAGGGGAGTGAGACGATGAGAGTGAAGTGGACATCAAAACCGATAGGTAGGGCTGTTGGTGGTCAGATGATTAGGTGGGAAACATTTTCTGCTTTTATTCCTGATCCGTTAGGCAGAAAAAAGAGGGGCGTGGTTGCTGAATGGTTCTTGTCTGTTGGCCCGGCGAGGGATGATCGACGTGGTTTTGACCCCAACAGTTGGGAAGCCGTAATATTGGCCCCCTCATCAAACTGGTGGGGGCATGGGGCGTCTCTTGGCAAGCGGGGATTTAGAGACAAGAGAGCCGCCCAAAGGTGGGCAGAGGCGGAGATAGATAAAATTGCAAGCAGGGAGAGGGGCAAGTCAATGACCAGTAAACAGGAACGGTTGAAGAGAGCAATTGCGCAAGGACTGAAAACACAGAAAACGGCGTATATGTATGTTTTGAAGAAGGGCGGTAGACAAATATACAAAAGCCGGAATATTAGCGCGGTACTAAAAAGATTGCAGAGAGAAGCTGGCGGCTGGTGGAAGGATGCGCTGCGTAAAGGGTGGTCTATCTGGGAGAACGGCATCGACATTTCCCATGAGTTGTAGTAGAGGAGAAGGGGCAAAACAAGGGTTAGCAATCAATGACTGTTCAGACCATTCCCCCGGCCATTATCGCTATTGTAGAGGGTGTGGCCGGTATCACAACAGCTAAAGACCCTCCACCTGGAATAATTGACACGGCTCTGCTGCCCTGTGCTTTCGTGTTTACCGGGGAATCCGAGTATGACTGGACCATTCCTGGAAGGGACGATGTGGGGTCTGTCATCAGGACATACCGTGTTCAGGTTGCTGTGGTTCCGGTGAACCAGGCCACGCCAGAAACTCGTGAGACCAGGTGCAGGCCGTTGATCGAAGCTGTTAGGGATGAACTGGCCAAATATCCCTCTCTCGGTGGGGTGTTGGGAGTGCTTGAGGCAACAGTAGAAACGGATAGTGGTATTGCCATTCTCCCTGAATATGAGGGCAAATTTATAGGCTTCGAAGTGCGGGTACGTGTAATGAGCCTGATAGCCAGAACGTATGCAACGAGGGAATAGTTGTGAGAAGCTTTATTTTCACCCTCAACATTGACTTTAAGGGAACTACAAAGGCTCTCATTGAGGAGGAGATTAGTTATCCCGACGGGGCCAGTGGCCGGGAAATCGCTATTGCCCTTTGTCAGCATGAAGCAGACATGATTAAGAAATACGTATCTGTTACAATCAAGCCGGTGGAGAAGGAAAAATGAAGTTCCATGTTACTGGGGTTTTGGGATCAGGCGCAAAATACATATCGAAAGTCTTAATCAGCGCAGGCGCAGAATGCGGTCACAAGGATGAAACCGTATTTGCCGGGTGGAGCGATATTGCCCCATGGATGACTGCTCCCTATCTTGATCAGGCCAGTGGAGTGCAAGTTATTTATGCAACCAGGCATCCCAAACATGTAATAGAAGGCTTGCTTAGAACAAGGTTTTTTGAGCAATCGTCTCTTGCCAGGACGTTTATCTACAACCAAGTGCCGGGGCTAAGGTCTCTTAAGACGCCTTTGGAGCAAGCCGTAAAATACGTTCTTGTATGGAACAAGTTAATTAGGGCCAAAGCACCAGACGCCATCAGGATACCAGCAGAGATTGCCCCAGAGCGAATGTTGACCAGGCTCAAGATTGATCTTCCCGAAAGCCCCCTGTTTTCCGATAGCAAATGTGACTATCAGCGATTTGGCCCCCCCTACAAAGTCCCTTTGGCTACCATCGAGGGAGAACTAGGCGCAGAAATCCGGGCATTGGCTACGGAGCAAGGGTACGACCCAGAGCACGGTAGCAAACCAAAAGTGTTTTGGGCGATGCCGATGGAGCGGAACATTGGATACAACACGGTAAATTCGGTCATCGATATTGCGGGCATTGCTGCTCTCAAAGGTTTCAGAAGGATCACAGTCCCCTATATGAGAACTGATATGGCCCGAAACCACATTGTGCAGTCTTTCCTTGAGATATCCGAGAATCCGGACGATATGGTCATCATGCTGGATGCCGACCATATTCATCCTGACAACATTCTGGTTAAACTATCCGCTTTGGGCAGCGAGTTTGGGGTTGTGGGCGCTTTGGCTTTTCGACGTGGCCCGCCGTATGATCCTCTTTTCTACATACGCAATTCGGAGGGCAAGCTTCGAGCACCGGCGGAGTGGGAAGAGGGGGCGCTTTATGAGTGTGCAGCAATAGCTACTTGTGCAATAGGAATAAGGCAACATGTGTTTGTCAAACTAGAGGAAGCCGGGTTTCCCTATCCCCATTTTCGGTATAGTTATCCTGAAGAAAGCAACTTTCGCCAGACCGAGGACATTTTCTTTGCGAGGAGATGTGAAGAGGCCGGGATAAGCCAGTGGTGTGACACCTCAACAATCTCTCCCCATCTGTCTATTGTAGCGATTGCCAAAGATGACTGGGATAGATACATTCTAGAGCGTCCCCATCTAGTGTCCAAAGAATAGGAGGATAAAATGGGCAAGAGAAAGCACTTGATAAGAGCGATTGGACGGCGGCTGAAGGGCCTTTCATCTGCAGATCAAGCCATTATGGACAAGATAGCTGAAGAGTATCGTGGTGGTATGGGTGGGAGTTTGTCTTGGGGCTTACGCAACCTGCCAAGCGCTCCCAAAAGGATAGCAAACCAGGCCAAATCAAAGGGCTGGAAATGGGTCAGGGGGTCTTGGGGGTTCGATCTTTTTGACCTTGTTCTGAAGCACCCCAAGATCAGAAGGTTTCAATTGCAAATCGGCATTAGGCCGAATGGCACAATTACCAGGATGTCAACTAATGCGTACGCGTACATCCAGTGGTGGCCAACCAATTCCGGGGGCATCCCCTCTCTTAAGCAGGCCGAGAAAAAGCTAAATGAACATAGAGAAAAATACCCAGTACGTCAATGACTCGATCAAGAAGAATAGGAGGATAAAATGGTAGGACGAGTGGGATCGTCATCGGTAGCAACCAGAGCGGAGACGCTACGAGGGACTATCAAGGAGCTTCATGCTCTTAGGGATCAGGCCAAGAAGCTTGATCTTGGAATGCGGTGGTTGCTCAAACGCTTGGAACAAGGGGGTTATCGAGATGTTGCGCGGCTCGTAGATACCCCACAGCGCCAGGCAAGCGATGTGGCATCTTCTTTGGACAGAACCGTTGGCGCAGTGGTAAGAATGTTTAGAAATCTACAGCGCAGATAGGCAAATCAAGTTAAATAGGAGGTAAGATCATGGCAGCACCAAGTGCAGTTAGAAGTGGAGTGGGTTTTCGAAACGTCCGGGTCTTTGCACTGGACGCCGACGGCTACCCAGCCGCTACCGATACCAGCGCTTATGAGGGTATCGCTATTACGGGGTCCAAGGCATTGACGATCGAAGACCCCGAACCGCAACAAATCATCCATCGGGGGGATGACCGCATCTTCGCTCTTGATGTGCTCCCTCCTACCGACCCCATCTCTGGAGAATTGCGGGTTGGCAAAATAAGTGATACGGTAGATGCGGCCTTGTCAGACGATGCCGCTTTTACCGTTGGGGAAGCTAACTTTTTCGGTATCGGCACCGATAGCCGGGGTGACGAAGACCAGGTTGCTCTTTTGGCCTATCGTCAAGCGGTTGATACTGATCCCAATTCTGCAAATTTTGGGGCGCGGCGTTGGGAGTTCAGGCTTTTTCCCAAGTGCTTCGTCATTCGCAGAGAGGGGGGCTTTGAGGATACCCCTGAAGACCGGGCGTACACTGTGCGGCCCCAGTTCGTTCGAAGTCATTTGTGGGGCGTTGATTTCGACGCTGCTACAGAAGGATTTGAGCAAGCCCAGGGCCTGCGCGGTGTCTCGGAATTCAAGCCCAAAATAGTGGCCTTTCTGGGGGATACATCCGCAACCACCTTTACCTTTCCCTCCGGGGCTACGGCCCAGGCAACCGGCAAGATTGTGTCATGGATCGACGGAGTCTTGACCACTGCAGACACGCTGGGCACAGATAGCATCGGGTTTGCCGTAGCCCCAGATACAGACGCGGTGATTGTGGTGTTCTATGAGCACGAGTAGCCTTCTATCGCTCAAGCAGGACACCCTGCAATATGACGATGGCCGAATCAGAGCCGATTTGCTGATATCCGAGGCAAATGCTCTAATCGGAATGAAACGGCAAAGAATCCGAATCGAGGTTTCTGCCGAGGTTGATAGGGAAGAAAATCCGGACGAGTGGTTGGTTCGGAGATTCACCTATCCCGATGTCATTGCTGCTACTGTAGAGGCCACAATAGAGGTTGCCATAGCCGAATCGGTAGATGGGGAAACAGCTTGGGAGCTTCTTCCGTCCCCTATCTCTGTAGCTGTTCTTCTTGAATTGCCTGAGACTTTTGTAGCTCAATGGGAGGATAAGGTGTACCATTTGAACCCCCACTGGCTACCAACGCGACCGGATCAGGAAGCCTCAAAAAAAGTGAGCGGCTCTACCGGCGACTAACAGTGTGGCATGTCAAGAGCAGTGATAACTCTAGTGAAGAAGACTTGCCGGATGTCTTCATAAGCAATGATCTCGATTTGGTGTGGAGACTGTGGGTGTGGGCAGAAAATACCGGGTGGAGACATTTGCCTATGGCTGGGGGTCTTTTGGATCAACCGGAAAGCTTGATGGACGATCTGATGGCTGTACAATTTGCTTCCAGCCGCTTAAGGGAAAGTTTGCATGGCGAATGAACGGGTTCTCAAAGCTCTTCTAAGATTTTCTTTCGATAGAAACACAGCCGATCAAGTTGAGCGGGGAGTAATTTCTATCGAAGATGCTTTAGAAAGCCTCGAACAGCAAGCATCGGTAGCAAATGATGCCATGATGCAGCTTACCGATGGGACCCAGATTCTTTCCTTGGCAGGTCAAGAATTGTCCGGCATTGGTCAAGCGATTGTTGGACCGCTTCAATCGGCAGCGACCTCCTATGTTCAGTTTGCGGGCCGGGCTGAAGGAACCTCCCGACGGTGGTTACGCTCTACCGAGGACTTGGAACGCGCTCAATTTAAAGTAGGGCGGGCCGCAGCGCAAGCCATCCTTCCCACCATGGAAAAAGCAGCCGACCTTGCAGGAAAAGCAGCTGCTTTTGTCGAGGATCATCCCGGCATTGTTCAAGCTGCTCTGCAGATAGGTACGGTTGTGGCCGGATTGGGCGCTATTGGCATGGCTGTTACACGGGGCATCCGCTTATACACCGATGTAAAAGCCGGTATAATGGCTGCCAAACAGCTTCTTGCTGCAACAATCATGAAGAGAGCAGCAGATAAACAGCTTGCAGCCGCAGGAGTGGGTAGTGTTGGTGCAGGACTGGGCGGTGGCATAGCCGGGGCGGCAGGATTCGCTGCTAAAGCTCTTCCCTATGTGGCTGTGACTGCTGCAGCCGTTTATATTGCGGGCAAGGGTGCAGAGCAGATCGTAAAGCACCTCGGTCCGGCATTGTATGGGGAGAAACAGTGGGAACCACAGGCCCAAGCCATAAAAGAACGGGGAGGTCTAACTGTTGCCACTGAAACTATCAGAAAAACCGCTGCCAGTGTTTTTGCTTTGGGGGGCGTGATTGCAGATAAGCTTGGTTGGGCAACGGTGGAAGGAAAGCAAAGAGTAGCTGATCTGGCCGTGAAAATTGCCGGTGTGGGACGAGCAGCAGACAAAGCAGCGGATGAAGCAGAGGATGCTGCAAATGCCATGGATAGTGTTAACATAGGAGAAGCGGTAAATGCCTTTGTCCAATTCCAGACAGAGCGGGCCGAATCGGAAAGAATGCTGGAACGAGAGCGTAATCTTACCATTGAGCAGTTTGGCAGAGAACGGGTTCGGATGGAGGAGGACAACGAGTTTCAGAGAAACCGCACTATTCGTGATTTCCACAGACAACAACGTGAAGACCTTATAAACTGGGAGTACCAGCGCTCTCGCGCTGTAGAGGAATTTGCCAAAGAAGAGACCCAGACAGAGAAGGACTATTACGAAGACAGGGCCATCAGAGCGAGAGATTTTAACCGGGAAATGGCTTCGATGGAGGAGGATCATAGGGACCAAATGATCCGGATGATCGAAGATTACGAATTTGAGATGGAGGGTCTGGCTAGGGACAGAGACGCCATTGGATATCTTCGAACTATGCGGCAACATGAAAAAGACAGGCGGCAAGCGGAACAGGATCACCAAAAGACTGTTCGACGACGCAACGCAGATTATGCCTTGGAATTAGAGGATACCGAGGAACAATACCGCAAACAGCGTGACATGAGGTTGGCTGAATTTGAGTATAGCCGCAAACAAGAAGAGATCGAGTTTGAGCGCCAACAAAAGAATTCCCAAAAGCACCACAATCTGATGTTGATCGATATGGACAACGATTTTAAGCGTGAAATGCAGAGAACAAATGAACAAAACCGGCTTGAATTACAGCGCATGGATGAACAATTCAGGTACGAAGCTCAACGTAGAGACACTGCTTTTGCCGACCAGTTGCGCCAGCTTGATGCTAGCCTGCTTGGAGAGCGAGAGGTAAGGGACAGATACTATGCTCTGATGGCCGAGGATTTGGAAAGCTGGTTATCGGAAACCCGTGCCAGCTTCATGCCCGGCTATTCTAGTTATTCTCCCAGCACCTCATATCAAACCCCGACCGGACGACAGGGGGATTCTTTCACTATAGACATGTCGGAATGGAATGTTGCTCCAGGTGTTAATGAGGCGGCTTTGAAGGATGCCGCTTACAGGGCAGCATATCGGGCGTTCACCGAGGTGATGAACGCCCAGACCAGCAGGGACAGATAGTTTATGCCGCTTTACGAGTACGAAATTGGCTCAACAAGTTCGACTACAAATGTCGAATCTCTGACTACCCCCCTTAACGTTCCACGAAGCACGTTTCAAGAGTGGAGCAAAACCTACTTGCGGGGGGATAGTTCTGTAATCGGCCATGGGTTCCCCATCGCTGTATGGCAATTTAGCTGGTTGGACCAGGGCATGGTAGATCAATTGCGCACTTTTTGTACCGCTGGTAACAAATCGGCCACGGTCTACATCGTAACGCGCAGACAAGATGGCACGTTCGCTAAATATTCTTGCATTATGCATTGGCCGGACGACCTTCTTAGTAATCGGGCAATGAGTTCCAAAAACATTTATACCGACGTTACGATCCGGTTTACCAGATTGGAGGCTGCCTAAGCATGGCTGCTTTAACGGCCCACCAGAAAACCCTGTTGAGATCAACTGGCCATAGGGCCAAAACCTATCTTTCGATCCACATTCCTACCAGTATTCTGGTTGCCCGGCTCAACAACGCTTCCATCGATCCCGGTGATCGGTCAATCGCTTATGACGGGGGGTCAGGAACAGCGGGCCAATTTGCCCTGGTTGCCGCTGGTCAACCTTTGTGGGTTGGGACGAGCACGGGAGCTAAGGACAAAGGGATCGTTCGTGTGCGCTCTATCGCCGGAGATGAGACCAGCGGCACAATTACGGTTGCAGAGAATGCTATCGATTGGGCCGATAACGACTATTTGACGATTCAACACGATTGGCCCTTAACCTCTATCTGGCCCTACATTGCCGACGATGGGACTTTTTACAAAGACGGTCCAGACGGAGACACCTATACCGATGAAAATGAGGAACCCCCGCCTGTGGCCATCATTGGCCCACATCGCGTTGGCTTTATGGAATCCGGCCCAACTCTTGATTTTGCTTTTGACGGTTCCAACAGCCACGCCACGGCCAAAGGTGCAACCATCTCCAGCTATGCGTGGTCATTTTCCGGCACCGGTTCCTTTGACAACGACACCTCAGCCACACCGACCTTGACAATTGCAGCCACTAATCCAAATGGCGATTGGGTATCCTGCATCGTCACAGATAGCAATGGTAAAACCCAAGTGGCCAGGCGGCTTGTGTTTACTCATGACAAGTCCAGCAACATGCCGTACACGGCCTTTAATGTCGATTCGTTACGCGGAGACTGGGATCAAGGAGGATGGTCACTAAGCCTTTCTGCTTTGGGAACTGCTGATGCTTCGACCATTCCGGATAACGCTTTGATTATCCTGTGGCACGAAGCGTGGTATGGGCCAACCTTCGACATAGCTACAGCAGACGCAGGGGCCAACACCTTTACAGTTAGTGGGGATCAAACGGCGTTCTTTATCGACACCGCCTCTTTTAAGGTAGTTGGCAGCACCGGTAACGATGGGAGCTACACCTGCTCCGGAAACGCTACTCATTCTGCTGGTGTTACAACCATTACTGTAGCATCTGTTGCGGATGGCACCGACGATGGCCGCATTGTTCACGAAGAGTACATTGGTGGGCCGACCGGTGGGGCCAACCAGCTTTTTGCCGGGTATATTCGTTCGGATACCACAGAGCAGGATTCCGAGACCGGTCAGGTGTCCTTTGAGGCCACCACCATTCAGGCGATGATGGCCAAATATTTCATGTTCAGCATTAGTCTTACCCACTCTCGGAACCCTAGCACTTGGTATGAATATCAACATAACAACTTGACTGTGGCCAATGCCTTGCACCATCTCTTAAAGTGGCATTCTACCCTACTCGATATCGTGGATGTGTTTTTGCCAACAAGCAACACCCTGCTTATGGCTGGAAGCGAAGATTTTACCCGGATGGCTCTGTTTCAACAGGCAAATACCTTTGGGTCTGAACACTCCATTTTTGCCCATCTTTGTTGCAATAAGCAGGGGCAATTGCATGTCGAGGAGGATATTCAGATGCTTGATGATGCGGCCAGGGCAACCAAAACCACCATTGGGGAGCTTACCACTGCAGATTGGACAGAAACGATCCAATTTGGGCGGCAAATAGAAAAACGCACAAGCATGGTTACTTTGTCGGGCTTTGAGTTTGACGGGGCCTCATCAACCCCTTACATCGCTGTTGCTCCAGGAGAGGTGCCGCATAACGAAGGAATGGGAGTACGGGACGCCCCACGCCAGGTGCTCTCAAGCCAATCTCAAGCCAATGCCCTTGCAGGCAGGGTTTTGGCAAAGGAAAATAATACGTTTCCCTCTGTCCCAATTGGCTTCCACGGCCATTATTTGGGGGTACTGGACGTAGCTCCACAGGAATGGTGGACCATGACCTTAACTGGTTCAGACAACAATCGGGGCATCACCTGGACCGACCAGAAGCTTATTTGCCGATCGGTCTCGGCCAGGATAGATCACAGCACGGGGGAGATTATTGCGTCGGCATCTTTTGCCAAAGAAGCTGAAGGGCCGGACGGAGTAACAAGTGCCTTCCCAACCGGCCCCCCCACTGATCCGCCATATGATCCTGATCCCCCGGTTTGGCCCCCTTCTTCTATACGGACTGGTGCTCTGTTTGTGTTTGGTCTTGACGGGTGTTGGTATCGTCCACCACAAGGCACGGATTGGATAGAGCGTAACGCGGGTGTTACTGTTGACGATGATGAGCAGGGGGGATATGATCCCTGGTGGGCCACGCCGACAAAGCAAGCCTCTACCGATCCTAGTAAGGCTATTTTGATTCGGTGTCAGGTGGGGGCGATATATCGTTCTATTAATGGCGGCCAAGCGTGGGTAGAGGTAACACCGGTTGACGATCCACCGAACACTTGGGGTGACACTACAGCGCCAACAGCAACCACGGTAACGTATGGTCAACGGGTAGACTCAATCCATACCAATAAACTTCATATAATTTTGGTTAGTTGGCAGGAGGTGGATTCGGGCAACGATAAATGGCGGGGATGGTTCCTCAAAACCGAGGACGATTGTCAAACTTGGGAATGGATAGCGATTACTACAAATGTCTACACCTTGCTTAGGACCTCTTCAAGTAGTCCTTATAATGTAATCGAGATAGGGGATTCCCATACATTTGGTGCAAGAGCAACAGCAAGTGGGTTCAAGGTGGATTCAACCCCCCGCCACATCTACTTTACAGTCGCAAACCCCTGTACCGTCGAGACCATTACTTGCGAATACTCCAACGGTCCAAGCGGATGGACATTGGGAGAAGTTACCGGCTGGTTCAATATGATTGGGAATGGGGCAGGGGGGTACAGATCGCATGGCCCTGACCCCGATACGCGAGGATCGGCCAGCATCAGGTGCCTTGGGAGTGGTGGAAACGAGCCAACCTTACGCGCCATTACAATTACCGCCAACACAGTGCAAATAGAATTCAAACCCATCTGGGCAGACATAGACTCAGAGGATGGAACGGTCTTGTGGGTTACTGTCTGGCGTAGCGCCCGCCTAGTTTTACAAAAACGTGCCATCAGCGATATGTCCGTAACTACCGAATACGATCTTGGCGCGTGCACTGCTGCCCAGCTTGCGTCATCGGAATTGATTGCTTTTCCGCACACCCCGCTTGCCGACAAAGATTACTGCATCGTCTTTGGTCGAATGGATGATCCCCAATCTTTAGGTGGAATTCAACATATTATCTTGACCGACGACGGAGGGGGGTCTTTTTCCAGCGTGGAAAACGGATGGGGCAACGATCTCTGTGGGGCGCTCATAGCCAGTGCCGAGGTGGGCGGCGATCGGACATATTCGGCCATTCGCAACCCTGCTGCAGGTGCAGGCTATGCGGCCAGATTTTACCGGGGAATCGGTGCACCGCCTACATTGGTTTGGGTATCTTCTCTACCATTTGCGGCGGAGGTAAAGGTGGGGCAAGACGCAATGAGCATGAGCAGTGACAATGAAATTGCCGTAGTTGGATTGGCTAGCGGAGCGCTTATGGTTGCACAGGCTGCTTCTCCCTACAATCTGTGGGTTGATATCACCGGCTCCCATCCAGGCACAGGTGCAATAAGGAGCGTTGTTTACGTATGACAACCACGGGGGATTTTTGGAGAGCCATAGCCGCCAAGAGCCGTGCCGATAAGCGTCAAGAACCGGTTCTCCGGCTCATTCCTGCTGAAATCATTGAGATTGGTGGTTCTGTCCACGTAGACAATAAGCCAGGTTACGTTTGGATTCAAGAATATGGTCTTGGTGGTGGGGTATCGATGGTCTTCAATCCCCATGTGCAAGCGCGAAACGGGCTGGCCGTGTGGGTAGGTCCAGACCAGCACGCTCCCTATCGCCGGGTCATCCGGGCTGTTAATTATCAAACAATGGCCGGGCATCCAGATTACGACGCTTCAGACCCCTATCTTCCGAACCACCACCGGTCACATGAGTGGCCAGATGGCAGCCCTGGAGCAGATGCCGTAAACGTTTACACAAGGGCTTGGGTTCCCGGCCGAGTATATGCCTACTCTGCTTTGACTTTGGCTGTTGCCCCTTTTCGCTATAACTACGATGGCGAAAGTGTACAATACGAGGGCATTCAAAATTATGATGTCAGTGGAGACCAGCCGGGGGTGGGGTTGGCTTTGTTTTTACTTGTTTATTTGGATAAGCCGAGTAATGCTGTTGGCCATACAGTTGGAGGAACAACAGTGGACTCGTATACTGTCCGACCAGACGAGCCGACCTATCCTTCGATGCCGCATATCCCGCTTTGTTTAGTTAGGCTGGATGGAAGTCAGACGACTTTTGATGAAAACGATTTTGAAGACCTGCGTAGCATGTGGGACGATGCAGGGGCGGCCATGCTTTCAAGCAGAATACAATCGCAGTTGCGTGAAATCGAGATACTGATGGATCGGCATTTTGTGCGGGGATAAAGGAGCAGAGTTATGGCAGTAGGGAACACAGCCAAGGACGGCACCGGAACGTATTATGATTTGCTAGTTACCAACGATGGCCGCTTAATCGTTGTTGGCGCGGCTGCAGAAGATGCGGCGGTAACTGGGGAACCAGTGTTGATCGGTGGCCGCCATGATGCTACACCCCGCTCTTTGGATGACGGAGATGTAGGCGCAGTGGCCCTTAGTGCCGATGGCCAACTGCTTGTCGATGATGGATGGAGGACGGAACTTCAATCGGATACAGACACGGGGGATTCGGATAAAGCCATCGCAGTTACAGCCGCCGAAGAGTGGGAAGTAATGACCATCTACGTGGATTACACAGCCAGCGGAGATGCTGGCAATCGCGTGCTTGGCATAGAATTCAGAGATGATTCGGCTAATATTTTATGGGCCTGGCGTAGCGCAGCAACCCAGGCCGCATCTGAACACCGCTATTATTCGCTTGGTCAGGGGCATGGTCTGGAACTGACCAGCTTTCGAGATACCAACCAGCTTTTTGCCAGCCTGCCCAAGATCATCCTACCGGCCACCTATGACATCCATGTTTGGGATACCGATGCGATTGCGGCTGCTGCCGACGATATGCATGTCTATATCACCGTTCGAGTGAGAACGGTTTAGTTTATAGCCTCTTTGCAAAGAGGAAATAACAATGACCGAGAGACGACACGCCAGAATTTTCTACTGGGGAACAACCGCAGAAAGAACTGCGGTGGGAAATAGCCTTGATGCTACAAGTGTTGGTATCCGATTTTGGGATACTGATACTGACCTGGAATATATTTGGGATGGGTCAGGTTGGAGCATAGTGGGTGTAACGGATCATGGCAATCTTGGCGGCCTGGATGACGATGACCATCCGCAATACCTTCTCCTCTCCTCCCCCCTGCCTCTAGGCGCGGCATGGTCTCCTGGTCAGGAGGTAACACTTCCCAATGAGGGGCTGCATATTCTGGACACGAATGTCAGCCACGATCTGATCATCAAGCCTGGTTCTGACCTGACTGCCGACCGAATTCTGACACTAACCACCGGCGATGCTGCCAGGGCGATCACCCTTCAGGGCGACCCGACTCTTGATGATTGGTTTGATCAGAGCGTAAAAAGCGGGGATAGCCCGATATTTGACGGCACGAACTTTACCGGCATCCCCGATGGCGCACTAGATGAAACATACATCAACGCTGATGGCAGCGTCACCCTAAGTGCGGCTTGGAACGTAGGGGCGCATCAGGTAACTTTTGGCGCGGGAATTGCCTTCGATGCCGCAAGCGGGGCCAATTTAATTACTATTCCGGACTCCCAAGCCATCGCTTTTAGCATCATAGATAACACAAGTGGGTTTAACTATGTCCATGTTCAAACATCCGCGCAGCGCCAGATCGTGTTTAATGACGATAATGAAGACATCGACTTTATTTGGCAATCGGATACTAGTGATGACGGGCTGAGTTGCCGCGCTAGTGATGGACACATTGGCATAGGAGAAGCCCCTGATGACACCGCCCGCCTCAATGTGTTTGGGGCGATCTCGGCACGTAGCTGGTATATGTTGTACAACACGACCAGTGCTGGCAAAGAGATCATTATCGATGAATCCCCCAATGACGAGCTTGTCTTTGGTGATTCAGCTTGGGCCGCTGTTCATATTGTTAACTCTACCGGCGCGATTATGGACGCTGACTCTTCTGAGATTGTATTTAACGACGGCGGGCTGGATTTGAACTTCCGCGTCGAGGGCAGTGGCGAGGCCAACGCGCTGTTTGTGCGGGGCAGTGACGGGCACGCGGGTTTTGGCGTTGCCGCAAACAATTATGCGCGCATTTATTCCCAGAGAGACGGTGCGTGGACGACAAATATAAGCGAGGTCGGTATCTATTCATACATTTGCAATACGCCTGGTGCAGCATCGCAGTCAGATGTTGTTGGGTTTTACGCAGCAGTGCGCAACAACGACAACAACAATTGCACGGGTTACCAGGCCCTCTATCGAGGTGTTTCCGGATGGTACGGATCGGGAACTCTATCAGCGGCGTATGGGTTTTTCCCAACCGTGGCCAATCAGGGGACTGGACAGATCACCATCGCCACAGGGGTGCGTGGGCGCGTCAGCCAGGTGGCCGCTGGAGGGACAATTGTTACCGCCACCGGCCTTCAAGGCGAGGCCAACCTGACCGCCGGAACAATCACAACCGGGAGGGGACTGTATATTGCGGAGGTGGAGGCCGTTACCGCCTACGGGATTTACATAGGCAATCTCATAGACGGCTCGACTGCTGGCTGGGCTATTTACAGCGCCGCCACGGAAGATAGCTATTTCGCTGGTGATGTGGGCATTGGGGCAACGCCAACCGCGCCATTGCACGCTGTAAACACAGGCGTTCGGGCCGTGCTGGTGTTGGATCAACAAGATGTGTCTGAGGAATTTATCGAGTTCCTTAATGGCACTATTTACACTGGCAAATCTGGTCAGGATGAATATTTAAAGGTTGTGGCCGGTAGCAATGTAAGGTATTTACGCCTGTTTGCGTAGGGAGAATGATTATGCAAGTTGCAAATCTGAACGAATATTTCGACGTGGCGCAATATCAGTTGGCAGAAAAAGCGGCCATCTTGAGATTGGTTGACGGCGAGATCGCGGTGATTTCGCGCTATATTTTCCGCAACGCCTCCGGCATACAGCAGGGCACGCAGATCAATGTACAAATGATCGTCACACCGGAGCAAAGCGACGATCTCAAAGCGATCCTGGCTCAAATTTTGCAGGCCACCAATGCGGAAATTGAGGCCGAGACCGGCTGGGCAAAATACACAGAACCGGAGGAGGAGACATGAAAAAACTGGTAAACCAGGCCATTAGCAATTTACAGACAATTGCCGACAGAAGCAATGAGCCGGTGGTAATTGAGGAAATGGCGGCAGAAACGGCAGATATTCTCAATCGGGTATTATCCTCAATTTCGGCGGCTGAGAACGCAATGGAATTGGCTCAAATGATGATGGCTGTCTGCGAGCATTCGTTTAAGGGGTAAAAATATGAAAATCGACATGACACAAAAACTGACCAATTTCGACGGAACAATCCATAAGCTGACGGAGCGAGCCTGCCCCGCCTGTGGCAGACCGGCAGATGAGGAAGTAGCCACTTTGCGGGCAATCTGCACCAGAGCGCTAGTCGCCACATACCGCGATGAGGCGCAGGCTGGCAAGCCTTCCGCACAAGAAAAATTTGACAGATACCAGCTTGCACAGAAATTGCAGCAGAGCGACGTGGTTGATTTGAAGGCGGAGGAGATCGCCAAAATTAAGGCTCTCATCGGCAAAATGTGGGGGCCGATTCAGGTCGGGCAGGCGTGGAACATGCTTGATCCCGATGCGGGAGAATTTGAAGATGCCTAAAAAAACCATAATCAGGCTATTGAGCATCGTGCTTCTATTTGTGCTGGCCGCTTCTGGCAGTCGGGCCATGCCGTTCACATCCCCTACGTCGCCAGTGGACACCCCAACACCTACCAACACACCCCTTGCGCCTACGCCAACAGCTACAATCCAGCCAACTCTCACGGCACAACCTACTGTTACGAACACGCCATTGCCAACCACGACAAGGTGGTATGATACCTGCCCCGGCCCTGGACCGTGTCCCTCCCCCACGCCGTACCCGACACAACCCAAGCCGGAAGCAACCTGCCTACCTACACCCGCGTGCAGTTGGCCGGAACAGCCAACGCTTACGCCGTGGCCCACATTAGAGCCACAGCCAACCTTTGAGCCTATTAGTTAAACGG
>Ga0190284_1000119_pt1 | contig 61370 bp, 38 predicted proteins | sample 48691812_MG_FD_161668 | JGI IMG/M metagenome (GOLD analysis project Ga0190284, IMG submission 161668) | Hydrothermal vent microbial mat bacterial communities from Southern Trench, Guaymas Basin, Mexico - 4869-18-1-2_MG | ecosystem: Environmental > Aquatic > Marine > Hydrothermal vents >...
TGCCACTGGCGGCTTGTCCGCCAGTGTTACGCACGCAACATCAATGAGGAAGGCACTGGTGGGCAAGCCACCAGTGGCACCCAATCGGCTCGTACCCGTCAATTCAGGTGTGACAATGCACTAGTGCCTCGTGCCATAAGTTTCGATACAGGTGGGGTGGCCCCTGACTCTAGCCGTGAGCCACCCTACCGACACGATACTGGGCTGCATGCGGCCTCTTATCGCGTCCCATTAGGGTGTATCAGAACTTGTGGCGAGTAGCACTAGTCCGTCGCCACCGCTCCAGCATTGTAGCAAAATCAGTCCTCGCGGGTCAAACGCCGGTCCCATAAGCTGGATCGGCCGCCTCGGGGACCGGGCGTCAGCAGCAGCCGGCGGCCTTCGGAGAGGCTCGACTCTCCCGGGGGTAATTGACGCACGTATCGCGACGGAGGCATTTTGTCGTTTTTTCTGTTGAACTGCCGGTTCGGGGTCGCTATGCTGTGCCGACGTAGCGGGTGGCGTGGCCACTCGTTCGCCGCGTGATGATCGCCTATCGACCGCTCAGCCAACGCTGGTGGAGCGGTCGATTCGATTTAGCGCGGTCTGCGGCAGCGACTTCGGTCGTGGCGTCACGGGTTCCACGCGGAACCCCACCCTCCGACAAGAGGGGGCGTCTAGACACCGGTTCGCTCCGAACCGGTTTTCGGGCGCCGCCAACCCATGCAAGACAATAAGGGGCGTGTTGCCAACCCGCCATGATCGCGGGCCGGAGAATGACCAAGAGTACGACGCGGAGGCCGAGCCGCCTGAGCGCCGGAACATCTTACAGATGCAGGATTGATAAGCAGTAACCATGGAATCCATTCAGCGAATTCGCAACATCGGCATCTCGGCCCACATCGACTCGGGCAAGACCACCCTCACCGAGCGGATGCTCTTCTACTCCGGTCGCATCCACAAGATGAGTGAAGTACGCGGGGCCGGCGACGGTGCCACCATGGATCACATGGAGCTCGAAAAAGAACGCGGTATCACCATTGCTTCGGCCACCACCACGGTCGACTGGCTCGATCGTGAAGTCAACATCATCGATACCCCCGGCCACGTCGACTTCACCGTCGAGGTGGAACGCTCGCTCCGCGTGCTCGACGGCGCCATCCTGGTGCTCTGTGCGGTAGGCGGCGTGCAATCCCAGTCGTTGACGGTCGATCGCCAGATGAAGCGCTACAACGTTCCGCGCATCGCCTTCATCAATAAGCTGGACCGGGTCGGCGCCGATCCGGCGCGTGTCGTACGAGAGATCGAAGAGAAGCTCGGGCTGGAAACCGTCCAGTTGCAGATCCCCATCGGTCTGGAGCGGGAGTTTAAGGGCATTATCGACCTGGTCACGATGCGGGCTGTCTACTTCCACGGTGAGCGCGGCGAATCCGTCCAACGGGGCCCGATCCCGGCCGAGTTGGCCGAAGAGGCCCGGCGAGCGCGGCACGGCATGCTCGATGCGCTGTCGCTCTATGACGACGAGCTCATGGAGTTGATGCTGGAAGACCGGGAGCCGACCGTCGAGTTGGTTCACACGGTGATTCGACGCCTGACCATCAGCCGGGAGATTGTCCCGGTGATGATGGGGTCCGCGTTCAAGAACAAGGGCATCCAACCTCTGCTGGACGCCGTGGTGGATTACCTGCCGTCGCCGTTGGACCGCATGTACTACGCCCGTGACAACGACAATGACGGAGCCGAAGTGGCGATGACGGCCGATCCCGACGCGCCGATGGTGGCGATGGCTTTCAAGCTGGTCGACGAGTCGTTTGGCCAGCTCACCTACACGCGGGTCTATCAGGGCCGGCTGAAGAAGGGTGCGATGGTTTTCAGCACGCGGTCGCGCCGCAGCGTACGCATCGGGCGTATGGTGCGCATGCACGCCAACGAGCGTGAAGACGTCGCCGAGGCCGGCCCGGGTGACATCGTCGCGATCATCGGGGCGCCGTGCGCGTCGGGCGAGACGTTCTGCGACGACCAGCTGAACTACGCGCTGGAGAACATTCACACGCCCGAGCCGGTGATCTCGCTGGCGATCAGCCCCGTCCGGAGTATGGACCGCGACAAGCTCGGCAAGGCGCTGCACCGCTTCGTGCGCGAGGATCCGACCTTCCACGTGCATAGCGACCCGGAGACCAACGAGACGATCATCGCCGGCATCGGCGAACTGCAACTCGAAGTCTACGTCGAGCGGATCCGGCGTGAATACGGGTGCGCGGTCGAAGTCGGCGCGCCGCAGGTCAACTACCGCGAAGCCCCCACTCGCGAGGCCTCGTTCAACTATCGCCACAAGAAACAGACCGGTGGCTCGGGCCAGTACGCCCACGTCGTCGGCAAGATGGTCCCCCTGGCCGCCGAGGAGTCCGAGGAGTACGTCTTCGAGAACCTGATCCGTGGCGGCCACATTCCTGCCGAGTTCATCCCGTCATGCGACAAGGGTTTTCAGGTAGCGCGCATGAATGGCCCGCTGGCGGGCTACCCGGTCGTGGGCGTGCAGATGATTCTCGAAGACGGCTCGGCGCACTCGGTCGATTCGTCCGATCTGGCGTTTCAGGTTGCCTCTCGAGAAGCGTTCCGGCAAGCCTATCTCAAAGCCAACCCGGCGATCCTCGAACCGATCATGAAGATCGAAGTCGAGGTGTCCTCCGATGCTCGAGGCGCCGTAGTCGGTGACTTGATGAGCCGGCGCGGCACCGTCCTCGGCATCGCCGGCAGGGGCGACCTCACAATCGTGACCGCCGAGGTGCCGCTGGCAAACATCTTCGGCTACGCCACCGATCTCCGCTCGGCGACGCAAGGAGGCGGCACGTTCAGCATGGAATTCGGCTCCTACAAGCAAGCCCCGCGTAACGTGCAGGAAGAGATCATCACCCAGGCCCGCGACAACCGGCAAGCATTAAGGCGTTAGCACATGGTGAATGAGGCTCTGGCGTGCAGACCACTCAGTCAGACCGGAGGTAACGCGAGTCCGCAGGGATCGCTCACCTCCGCCTCCGCGCTGCTGACCGCCGGATATTGGCGGAGGCATCCGTAACTTCTTGTCATTGCGTCAGTTATAGCAGGGCTCCCCGCGCCCACGATTCCCTTCGGACCGGATCACCGCTGTGGGTGGCGTTTCGAGCCTTGGTGAGCTAAACTCTCACCCCTTTGGGATGTTCCCAGGCCCGGCGGCATCGACAAACTCCGCTGGTCTGAGGGCGGGACGGTGCCTATGAAGTTCGCGCTTATTGATCGCATCACCGAGTTGGAGCCCGGCAAACGTGTCGTCGCGGTCAAGGCGGTTTCGCTTGCGGAGGAGTACCTGGCTGATCACTTCGCGACGTTTCCCGTGCTGCCGGGCGTCCTCATGCTGGAGGCGGTGGTGGAGGGTGCCGTGTGGCTGGTGCGACAACATGAAGATTTCGCGCATAGCTTCGTCTTGCTTAAAGAGGCTAGAAACGTTACATACAAGAGCTTCGTCAAGCCCGGGCAGGTCCTGCGAATTGAGGTACACTGCCGCCAGTTGGCGCCTGATAGCAGTGAGTTCTCCGGAACCGGGCGTTGCGACGATACAGAGGTTGTCAAGGCCCGCTTTGCGCTGCGGCACTTCAATCTGGCCGACCGCGATCCGGGCATGGCACAGGCTGACGAGCGGCTGGTGGCGACCGCACGCCAGCGCTGGGCGCTGATCGCAGGGCGCGGTGTCCCGCAACCGGAACGCCGAGGTGTGAGCCGCGGTTCCGGACAAGCGAAATGTAAGACCGAATAAGGAGTTCCGCATTCATGCCCACGACCCGAGAAGACGTGTTCAAGCAAGTGGAAGAGGTGCTGGTCGACGCCTTGGGAGTCGATGAGGACGAAGTCAGCGAGGACGCCACGCTTACCGGCGACCTCGGAGCCGAAAGCATCGATTTCCTCGACATCGTCTTTCGGCTGGAGAAGAAGTTCTCCATCAAGATTCCTCGCGGGGAGTTGTTCCCCGACGACATCGTCAACAATCCCGACTACGTCGAGAACGGGAAGTTCACGCCGGCCGGGATGACCCGATTGAAGACCGCGATGCCGCACGCTGATTTCAGTGACTTCGAAGCGGACGCCGACGTCGCCAAGATGCCCGAGTTGTTCACCGTGCGAACGCTGATCAACTACATCGAGAACAAGCTGCAGGCGGCCTAGCCGACCTCGGCGCCCGCAGTAGCCTACGCCATGCGCTGGATCTGGATTGACACGTTCACTGAGTTTGAATCGGGGAAACGGGCGTCCGCCGTCAAGAACGTCACGCTCGCCGAGGAGCACGTGCACGACTATGCTCCCGCCTCTCCCATGCTGCCGCCCCCGCTGATGATCGAGGGGATGGCCCAGACGGCCGGGATTCTGGTGGGTGAGGCACGCGGGTTTCGCGAAAACGTCATTCTGGCGAAAGTTCGTCGGGCGACCTTCGAGGAGTACGGCAGACCGGGGGACCAGATCACGTACACCGCCGTCCTCGATTCGATCGACGACACAGCGGCTACGACACGGGGTGAGGTCTTCCGCAATGGGGACCGAATCGGAACCGTGGACCTGATTTTCTCGCATCTGAATCAAAGCGCGTCGGATCTCGATCTGCCCGAGCACAACTTCGTATTCGGGGACACCTTTCTGGACTTGCTCAGAAGTTATCGCATCGCCGTCGGAGATTGAGAGCTGACCGCCAATGGCTGACTCTTCCACGAGAAACGAGCGCAGAGTCGTGGTCACCGGGCTGGGAACGGTGACACCGGTTGGTATCGGTATCGAGCCCCTCTGGGATGGGTTGCTCACCAAGCGGAGCGGCATTCGCACCGTGGAGGCGTTCGACGCCTCGGGACTGGCGGCGAATTTCGGCGGCGAGGTTCCTCCATTGAAGATGGGCAACTTCGTGCCCAAGGGCTATCGCAAGAGCACCAAGGTGATGGCCCGCGACATCGGGCTGGCGGTGGCGGCGGCGTACGAAGCGGTCAAGGACGCCGGACTGAAGACGAAGTGCCTGATCGATCGCAAGGAGGTTCCCGGCCCGACGAACGTGGACAGTACACGCTTTGGAGCCAACATCGGTGCCGGACTCATCTGCGCCGACTTGCAGGAGTTGGCCGGTGCCCTCGCCACCGCCGTCGATGAGCACGGCGAGTTCGACATCAAGAAGTGGGGCACCGAGGGCATGGAGAACCTGACCCCGTTGTGGCTGCTCAAGTTCCTGCCCAACATGCTGGGCTGCCATGTGACGATCGTGCACGACTGCCAGGCCCACTCCAATACCATCACCTGCGGCGACGCCTCCAGTCACTTGGCCATCGGCGAGGCGTTTCGGACGATCGCCCGCGGTGCGGCCGACGTGTGCCTCTGCGGCGGTGCCGAGAGCAAAATCAATCCCATGGGAATGGCCCGCCAGCAGTTGCTTGGTCGCTTGGCCAGCGACGCAAACGACTGTCCCGAACGAGCGTGCCGACCTTTCGGCGCCGGGCGACGAGGACTGGTTTGCGGAGAGGGTGGCGGGTTGGTGATACTCGAGGACCTCGAGCACGCCCGGGCCAGGGGCGCCCGCATCTACGCCGAGGTGGCCGGGTTCGGCGCCAGCAGCAACACCCACGACTGGATGACTCCTGATCCCGAGGGGCGGGGTGTCGCCCAGGCGATCCGCATGGCCCTGAAGGATGCGCGGATATCCCCTGACGACGTCGAACTGCTCCAGACTTTCGGCACCGGGACCCTCGCACACGACGCGTCGGAGTACCGTGGTCTGGCAGCGGTTCTCGGCGAGCGCTGCCGCACGCTACCGGCCATCGCGATCAAGGGCACCTTGGGGCACAACGGCGCCGGCAGCGGTGCCATCGATGTCGCAGTCGCGGTCATGTCACTCTACAACAACACCGTGCCGCCCTCGTTGAACACCGACGAACCCGATCCGGAGTTGAAACTCGGCTTTGTCACTGACGGCCCCGTCGATTCTCCGGCCCGAACCGCCCTGACGCTGGGGTACGCTCTGCACGGCGGTCAGAACGCCGCCCTGGTGATCAGGAAGTATCAGGAGTGATCGCTTGAGCCACAGAACCGTCATCACAGGGATGGGATGGATCACGCCGCTCGGACACAGTATCGAGACGGTGTGGAAGCGCCTACTGGCGGGCGAGTGCGGTATCGCGCCCACGACGCTGTTCGATGCCTCGACCTTCCCGAGCACGTTTTCGGCCGAAGTGCGTGACTTCGACTTGTCACAATTTCTCACAAGTGACTTCGAGCGCCACGCCGGCGCCAGCCGGAACACGCAGTTCGCCCTGGCCGCCGCGGAGATGGCCTGGGCACACTCCGGTTTGCCCGCCAACGACGGTCTGGATCCCACGCGCGTGGGCATCTATCTCGGCGGTGGCGAAGGGCCGTTGGACTTCGGCAACTTTGCCGCGGCTGCGGTCAAGGGTTGGAAGGGCGACGCTGCCGGTTCCGGGCATCTCGACACGGTGGCGTGGGCCGAAGTCGCCTTGCGGCAACTGGTCGAGATGCGTGAGGCGGAGCAGGAGCCCAACCTGGCGGGCGGGCATTTGGCGGTGCGCTTCGACGCCCGTGGACCGAGCCTGAACACGCTGACCGCCTGCGCGGCCAGCACGCAGGCCATCGGAGAGGCATCGTGCATCATCCGCCGCGGCGATGCGGACGTGATGGTCTCCGGCGGCACGCACAGCATGATTCACCCTCTGGGGATCACGGGCTTTAACCGTCTGACGGCACTTTCCACGCGCAACGAGAGTTGCCAGACGGCTTCGCGCCCCTTTGACCGTACCCGTGACGGGTTCATCATCGGCGAGGGCGCGGGCATTGTGATACTCGAGAGCGCCGAGCACGCCGAGCGACGCGGCGCGCCAATCCTGGCCGAAGTCGCTGGCTACGGATCGACGGCTGACGCCTTCCGCATCACCGATATCCACGAGAAGGGTCGCGGTGCGATCGCCGCCATGCGTGGCGCCATCGATGACGCCGGGGTCACCCTTGCGGACATCGACTACATCTCCGCTCACGGTACCAGCACCGAGGAGAATGACAAGGTTGAGACACTGGCCATCCGCACGCTGTTCGGCGAACGTGCCAAGCACATCCCAATCAGCAGCATCAAGAGCATGATGGGGCACTTGATTGCCGCCGCCGGCGTGGTGGAAGTCATCACATGCGTGTGCGCCGTTCGCCATGGAATGCTCCCCCCGACGATCAACTACGAGCATCCGGATCCCAACTGCGATCTGGATTACATTCCCAACGAGGCGCGCAAGTGCGCGGCTGACATTGTGGCATCCAACAGTTTCGGCTTCGGCGGACAGAATGACACCGTAATCATCCGCCGCTGGCCGAACCCGGGACGCTGATCCCGTTCATACTGCAGCAGCGTCAGCCCGGTCGGCCTGTGGGACCGACTTCCCCAGGGGCCGTCCTGTCGGAGTTGCCAATGTCAACTGCTCCTGGATTACCGGCGGTACGATAACCCACCACGACGACTCCGATTGACCGGCGAAGTCCACCAATCCGCCACCCCGAGCCGCTCGCATTTGCGGTTGCATCGAGAGACTCCGGTGTGTTATGGTAATGGTTCGGAGGGGGGCATGGAACGACGTTATGTAACGGACCGCGTGATCCGGTTTCAACTCAACCAGTAGCCAGGGAAAGGAGAATCCTGATGCAGTACCCGAGGATTAACGGAGGAGCATGGAACGGGTTCGTGGTTGTGGCGGCGCTGTTCGCCGCGATGGTATCGAGTGCGCGTGCCGGATCGGGAAACTATCTGATCATCGTGCCCGAGGACTACGACGGTACCGCGCCGATGCTCCAGTTCGCCGGGGCCAAGGCGACTGCGGGCTTCGATGTTGACACGTACGTCGTACCGTCGGGCACGAGCAAGGAGGCGATCAAAACCCACATCGAGGGCCTGTGGGGCACGCAAGTCGCGCCGGACTACATCCTGCTCGTGGGGGACACCGGCGGTTCGGTCAGTGCCACGGCCACCACCATTCCCCACTGGACCGGTGGGGGCAGCAAGCATTGCGTTACCGACCTGCCGTACGCATGCATGGACGCGGGCGACGACTGGCATCCCGACATCGCCATCGGGCGTTTTTCGGTCAGTTCGCTGAGCGAACTGCAAACCGTGGTGGACAAGACCCTCTTCGTCGAGGCCGGTGTCTTCTCCGACCCGAAGTACGTCACGCGCGGCGCGTTCCTGGCCAACCCGAGTACGTACGGCATGGCTGAGCCCACGCACGATTGGGTCATCGACACCTACTTCACCCCGAACGGTTATACAGGCATCAAGCTCTACTCTTCCCAGGGCGCGGTCACTCAGGATGTGGCCGACGCGGTAAACGACGGGTGCCTGTGGGTCGGCTACTACGGTCACAGCGGATCGAGCGGATGGTGGGACCCGTCGTTCGACCAGGGCGACGTGCAGGCCTTGACCAACGCCGGTCTGTACGGTGTTGCCTGGAGCTTCAGCTGCAATGTGGGCAAGTTCAGCCTGGGCGAGTGCTTCGGTGAGACGTGGCTTCGCGAGGCGGACAAGGGTGCCGCGGCGGTCATTTTCCCCTCGGACTACATCTATTGGGGCAGCGTCGAAGCGTGGGAGCCGTCCACGGTGCTGGAGAAGTCCTTCTTCCGGGCGTTCTTCGTGGACGACGTTTGGGAGGTAGGGCCGGCGTGGCAGGCGGGGTTGTATCACTTCCTGGTCGACTTCACCGGCTCGGAGGACATCAAGCGGAACTTCTTCGAGTTGTACAACCTGCTGGGCGACCCGGCCTTGCTTTTGCCGCAACCGGACGGATTCGCGCTGGCCCCCACGCCGCCTTCGCAGGATCTGTGCTGCCCGCCTGCTGACCAGGCGGTCTACACGATCGAGGTCGAGCAGTTGGGCGATTTCAGTGAGTCGATCACTCGCACAGCCGATGACGAGCCGGCCGGCGCCACGGTGGCCTTCAGTACCAACGGCATCGCGCCCCCCTTCACTTCGGTGATGACGGTCGGCAGCCTTACCGGAGCGATGGTCGGTGAATACACCATCGTTGTCACCGGCACGTCGACGTCGAAGCAGAGGTCAATCGGTGTGGGATTGAACATCTCGAACGACGTTCCCGGTGGGGTGACGCTGCTCGACCCGCCGGATGAGGCAACCGGCGTCGAACTCCAGCCCGAGTTGACCTGGGGGGCGGCGTCCGGCTCGCTGTCGTATGACCTGGAGGTGGCGACGGACCCTGCGTTTGGAGACGTCGTGTACAGCGCGACGGTCACCGGCACCAGCGACACGGTCGACACGCCTCTTGGCATGCTGACCCCGTATTACTGGCATGTTCGAGCCGTCAATACCTGCGGCAACAGCGGTTACTCGACGGCGTTCAGCTTCACGACGGTGAACCGGGTGATGCCCGCCTATTACGACATGCTCAACGGCGAAGGCGGTACGTACACGTACTACGATGACATCTACGATGGTGACGGCGATCGCACCCAACCGCTCGCGCCGCTCAGTAACGGGCTCGGCGAGCTGACGGACGAGGTGATCGCCACCGAGCACTGGAACCAGACGTCTGGGCCCTATGTCGGCTGGGTTTCCGTCGACCCGACCATCACCTTCCACTTCGCCGAGCCGATGAACATCGACGTGGTTACGCTCCACCTGGACGATGCCGGTGGTGGCGGCGGCGTTGATGTTCCCGTGGATGTGACTGTGAGCATGGGCGGCGATACGTTGGTGTTCCCGGGCTATGATCCCCCCGGCGACGAGCCGTTCGCCTTCACCTGCCCCGATCTGGGCATGTCCGGCGACACGCTCGAACTCACCCTCGCTGATTACACCAGCTCGAGCAGCTACATGATGCTCAGCGAGGTGCAGTTCTACGGCGGGCCGATCACCGGCGCCTGCTGCATCGACGAGGTTTGCACGGTCGTGACCGAAAGCGAGTGCCTCGGCGCCACCGGCGAGTACCAGGGCGACGACACCGGCTGCGATCCGGACCCCTGCGCCGTCTTTGAGCCCGACTGCCTGATCCTCAGCGAGATCGTCGATGGGACCCTGAGCGGGAGTTGCCCGAGGTACGTCGAGATCACCAACACCGGCCTGCACAACTTCACCTTCCAAGAGGGCGGCCTCATCGTGCAGACGGATTTCAGCAGTGACGTGATCGTCGACGTGGACCTCTCGGGTATCACGATTCTCTCCGGTCAGTCCTACGTGATCAACGCGACGGACGCGGGTTCCTGTAGTGGTGCCTTCGACATCGTGTACGGCTTCAGCGCCGACCTGGAGGTCGACGACGTGGTTTTTGGCGACGGGAACGACCGGTACATCCTGACCGACACCGCCGACGGCTCGAACCTTCTGGACATCTACGGCGAGTTCGGCATCAGCGGCGGCGCGTGGGCATACGGGGATGGGTACTCGTACCGCCGGGCGGCGTACAACTCCGGCAATGACGGCGTGTTCTTGGCGGGGGAGTGGTTTTTCGGGGGCAAGGACAGCCTTGAAGGTGTCGATCCGGAGGGGCTTTTGCTGGCGTACACCACGCCGAAGGTGCACGAGTACTACGCAGACTGCCCCAGCACGGCGGGCGACATCGACGATGACGGCGACGTGGACCTGGGCGATTACGCGGTGTTTGCCGCTTGCATGAACGGTCCGGACAATCCGACCCCGCCTGGGGGTTGCACGGCGGACGATTTTGCGGCGGCGGACATCGAGAACGACAACGACGTGGACCTGGCGGACTTTAGCATCTTTCAGGATGTGTTCACCGGATCGTAGCGGACTTGAGTTCGGGCGTTATTCGCCAGACTTCGTAGATGCCGGATCGTCCAATCCGCTGCCAACCGGCGGTTTGCAGGACACGTGCCCCCTGCGCCCCCCGGTCGGCGCTGCAGTCCAGAACAACGTGGTCAATCGGATAGAGGTCGGTCAATTGCCGCAACGCGTTGCGCAATGTGGCATCCTGCGGAGCCTTGCCGCTCTTAAATCCCCTCGTGGGCATGTAGAACAGATTGCGCGTCCAAAACACCAACTGCCTGAACTGCGGGTGATCGGCTGGTAGCATTATGCGGCGTCTGGATAGCGCCAGCCTGATGTTGGGCATAAGCTGGGGCAGTTCCCGACCGACGGTCCGGGGCCCCCAGACGAAGGGGGAGGCCTCTGTGCCACCGAGCAGATCAACCAGCCCGTGCAAGTCGTCGGAAAACTTGCTCAATTGCTCTGGTGGCGGTCCGGCTTTCATGCCGTAGCCGCTCGTGTTGGCAAACATGACCGCAAAAACGCCGGCCACCGCCAGGGACGCCACAAAAGAACGGGTCGGGGTCATGGTCAGATCGCGGCGGCGCAGCAGGATCGAAAGAGCCCAGTACAATGCGAAGGACACGACGGCGGCGTGCAACAGACTCGGCAGCACCCAGCGCAATCGCCAGAAAATCGAAGTGGGCAGGGCCTTGCTGATCAGCCCCCCCAACAACACGCTGTTGCAGCACGCAACCGTAACCCCACCGATCAACCCGGGAAGGAGGAACTCGCGGTGGCGCCATCCAAAAGCCAGCACGATGGGAATGGCCAGCGCGCCCAGATTGAACATCATGTTCCAACCGAACAGGATGCGCGGCTCTTGCCGCAAAACGGGCTGGTCATCAACCCGCACCAAGTCCCTGGACTGCTCCGATTCTCCGGCTGTACGCCCGTGTGACAGTGGATTCTCCACGCGACAAACGCGGGACACGACGCGGAATTCCGCACCCAGCGCCCCGTAGCACGCCAATAGGATCAGTGACTTGAGCAGAGCGTTACGCCGGCCAACGGCAGCGGCGGCGCACAACACCGTCACCCAGATCACGCCAAGGATCGTTGAAAAAGGATGCACCAGGTGACCGACAACAGCCACGGTTACACCGAGTAGCAGATGCTGTTTGTTTGGGCGAAACAGGAGCAACAGCAGAGACGCCATCTGCAGCGGGTGGATCAGCCACAAGTGGACTGACTTGGACTGCATGGCCCGCCACACGGTGAACTCCGCCATGCTGCGCTCGTATTCCCACGACTTGCCGATGACCATGAACACAACCAGCAGCCCGAGCGGAACCGCCCAGCGGTGCGTCCGGAACACGACCATGAGCAGTCCGGCCAGCGCGCTGGCTCCCAGAAGGACCACCAGGGGGCGCAAGACGCTGTGGTGCAAGGCGGCGCAACCCACCCCGGTGACCCGGGCGATCGTGCCGACCAGCGGGGCCACCAGCGGCGCGAGATTGGAACGTCCCATGCCCCGGTCGCTGCCGATCGAGGGCTCGTGCTTGCCCATGGGCAGGTCGTAGCGGTAGTCCACCGCCTGTGCCACGTAAGTGACATCATCGGAGTTCCACGGTGGGCGATGCGAACTTGGGAAATCGCTGGTGGGAAGAGCGTAGGCGACATTCATCGTGTGCCAGGCCAGACCGGCAACGGCCAACCACAAGAAGACAACGAGCCACGAGCCGGAGGGGGCGGCTGAACCCGCAGGCTCGGTCGTGCGCCGACGGGACGACTTTTTGCTCGAGCGCCCCGTGGGTTGGGGTTTGGGGTTCGCGGTGGGGCTTCGCGGCCGGCGAGTGCCCAGCAAAACAAGCGGCGCGACCAACAGCGCCGCCGCCGCCCCCAGCAAAGTGCCTTGCCACCAGTACTCGCGCGCACCGTACAGATCCGGCGTTGTGAACGGATTCCGCGTCTGCACCGTGGCGAGTGCCACGCCGGTCAAGAACAGCAGAATTCCCAGGACAACCAGCGCCGCGATCCACCTGGGCGAACCGAGGCCCATCTTCATCTTCGGCCACGGTTCCTCCGTTCCCGTGCGAGCCGACCCCCGGCGGATCAGACTCCAAAGCAGAGCGCTCAGACAAACCGCGTACCCGATCCCGTACAGGATCAGGGTCCCGGTCAATGTCCAGTGAAGCATGCAGCCGGTCCAAGCAACCAGCCCGAAGAGGAGCAACCCGCCCACCGACGCAATGGCGAACCTGCAAACGCACCGCCCAAGCGGATGGTCGACCGGAAGGAGCAGGTTGGCCGCCAGCGCACCGGGGAGGATTAGCACGCTCCAACATGCGGCGGCGGCAGCAAGTTCCCATCGCGGCGCGCACAACAGAATGAGAAACGGTGCCGCCAGCGGCGACAGGCCGCGAAAACAACCGGCAATCCTGCCACGCCGGTCGGCATCGAGAGGTACACCGGCGATTCTCGAGATCCCATCCGTCATCGGTTGCTCGCGAACGTCGTGATGATGAACCGCAGGCACTATAGCGAACCTACCCACTCGTGCCAACTTGACGCTGGGCGGCAGGTGGAACCCACGCTATCGTGGTGGTATCATGAGTCGCACAGGGGGTGCTCAATGATGGCGAGAGCGGGTGGACGCGGCAGAGGATCGACTCTCCGGCAGGGTGACGCATCGGCCACCCGGATCAACGTGCCGGGCGGGGCCGGTGGAGTTCTCGCCGTCGTGGTCCTGTGCCTCGCCAGTACGGTGTGGATCACCCTGGGAATGACGACGTTCTTCGTCGGACCCGCCGAATGGGACGACAATCAGTACTGCGACATTGCGTCCATGCCCCGTCCGAGCAGCTGGGTGCCCAACCGTTACGTCCATATCTGGACGCTACGGACCTTCTACTTCCTCATGGAATCGCGGCCGGTTGCGGCGGGGCTCTACTCCGCGCTCACCGTGGTCGGCATGATGTGGATCGGTTTCTCCGTGGGTCGGCGAATGAGCGGGCCCGGTTGCGGGTTGATCGCCGCACTGCTCATGCCCCTCTATCCCGTCTTGCTGAAGTATATGACCGTGCCGTACTGCGACGAACCGATGATCCTGTGGAGCGGAGTGGCCCTGGTGTGCGCGCTGCTTGCCAGTGACGCGCAGCGCTCGGGCACCCGCTGGACGGTGGTCGCAGCCTGCGGGTTGTTCTGCTTCATGTCCGTCAAGTGCAAGGAGACCGGTCTGGCTGTGGTGCCGGCGGTTGCGCTAGTGCTGTGGTCCTGCGACCACCGGATGAAGGTTGTGGGGCAGTGGCTCGGCGGGGTCCTGGCGGGCTGTTTGGCCTTGACCTTGCTGGACGCCGTGATCATGCACGACGGCGGTTTCATGTGGCGCTGGTCGAGCTACTTCCCACACCGGACACCGAATCCCAATCCGACGGTTCGCACAGGCATGGAATACGTCGAGCTACTGTCGTCGCGTCAATTCCTGGCCTTCTCGCTTCTGGGGGTCGGCGGGGCGCTGTTGTCGTTTCGCGAGAACCGGGTGGTTCGTGCCGTGGCTGTCTGGTTGTTCGCCGTGCTCCTCTTTCAGTCGTTAATCTCAGCACGGTACAAGGGCATCCAGGCTCTGGACCGCTATGCGGTCGGCGTTGGTGTTCCCCTCGTCATTCTGGGAGCGCACTGGATCGTCAAGCTGTGGCAGCGATCGCCACCCGCGGACGACCGCAAACCGGTCGCGTTAGCGGTTGTTCTGGCGATCCTCGTCGGCATGACCGTCTATGGCATAGGTGTGAACGTTGCGTCCCAGCCTGATCCCAAGAGCACTGCGTGGCGTCTCTATTTTTTCCTGGTGCCGCTGACGACGATTGCCCTGTTCGCGATTCCCTGGTTGGGTTCACGCCGATGGCTCACGCGAGCTTCGCTCGTCGTCCTCGTGGCGATGACCGCAACGCTAAGCGTGTCGAACACGTTGCGCTACACGCAGCGGAGCGAGGCCAAGCTCGAGCCGTGGGTGAAACTGGCCCACGGACTTGACGACAGCGGGGCAAAACTGGTCACCTGGAAAAACGGCGGGAAGCCCTTTTCGAAGAACCGCATTGCCCGGCGTTGCCGGGCGTTGTCCGCCGCGCCACCGGAGCAGATTGAGATCCGCGCGGTCGAGTCCCTGGACGAAGTCGCGGACGACGAATGGGTCGTCACCGACGTGAAGTGGTGGCGGAGTTCCACCCGCGAGCAACAGGAGTTGCGCGCACACGGATGGCAGCCGTTCATCAGTGCCGTCGAAGGCAGGAGCGGATTCGTGGTCTGCCGGCGGGTTGGTGCCGCGACGGGCGGATGAGCTCAGGTGGCGATCCGCCATGTCACGATGGCGAGCACAAGAGCCGTCAGCGCCACCACCGCCACCGGGAACCGAAACCAGTACAAACCGCAGAGCTGCCGCAGGTAGAGTAGCTGCTGGCCGACTGTCAGCTTGCTCTCACCGGCAATCCGGTCCGTGAATTCGATGGGCACTTCGGCAAACCGTCGGCAGCGGCACTTCACCATCAGCTCCAGGGCGATCTTGTAACCGATCGGGCTCAGCTTCTCCGCGCGCCGCCACGTCCGGCGGTGCAGGCAAAAGAAACCAGCCATCGGATCGCGCACCGGCGCCAGCAGTCGTGCGGGCACCGTCGCTACCCAACTGTTGAGTCGCCTGAGCCAGGGCCAGTTCTTCATCTCGCCTCCGGGCACGTAGCGTGAGCCCAGGGCAAACTCCGCTTCGCCGGTGAACACCTTCTCGGCCAGCGCGGGGATGGCTTGTGGGGGATGGGACATGTCCGCGTCCATCACCAGGAAAACGTCGTGGCGCGCTTCTTCGAAGCCCCGAACCACTGCCGAACTCAAGCCGCGCTCGCCCTTGCGGACCACGATGCGTATGGCATAGTCGGCAGCCAGTTCCCGCACGACGGTCTCGGAACCGTCGCGCGAATCGTCGTCCACGATGACCATCTCCGCCCCGATTCCGGCCGCGCCGGCGGCGGCGAAGACCCGCTCGCACAGAGGTCGCAGATTCGGCGCCTCCCTAAAGGCCGGAACAACGATTGATAGTTGACGTTCGGCGGCTTCCATCGCGACGTATCATAGTCGAAACCCGGGAGCGCGTATTGTGCAGACCCGATCCGCGTCAGTTGCATGATTGCCGCGCCGCCTGCACAATGCTCTCGGAGAGTTGCCAATGCGTTGGTAGGGTTGCCGACGCCGCGAACAGGGAATCTCAACGGACATGAGCAAGACGAGCAGCAAATCGGTTCGGGGCAAGCGCCACACACCGAGAAAGCTCCGCCCGGGCACTGCACCAGCAGCGGGGATCGCGCATGCACCGGCGCCGGTGGGCAGAATCTTCGACCTGCTCGCTCACATCGCTGTTCCGGGGCTGTTCGTGCTGTTCGTGTGGTCCTGGCACCCCTTCCACGACGTTTTCGAGTTCGACCCGGACGAAGGCAACAACATCATCAAGGCCCTGATGGTGGCCAAGGGGCATCCCCTCTATTCGGAAACCTGGAGCGACCAACCGCCGCTGTTCACCTACATGCTCCGCTGGTGGTTCGGCGTGACCGATTGGACGGTGGACCAGGGGCGGATGATGGTCCTGTTGTGCTCGTCGATACTGTTGTGGGCTTTGTACCATATCATTCGTCCACGGTGGGGCCGGGCGGCCGGGTTCGCCGCCGTGCTTCTGCTGGCGGCGTCATACCGGTATTCGGCGCTGAGCGTTGCGGTGATGCTGGCGATGCCCACGCTGATGCTCGCCATGTTGGCGATCTACGCACTTGCCCGCTACCGGCGGAAGCCGCATACGGCTTGGGTGGTGGCCTCCGGCGTGTTCGTGGTGTTGTCGCTTTTTACCAAGATGATCACCCTGCCGGTGGCGGTGCTGGTCTTCCTGGCGATGTTGCAGACCGCGTGGTCCAAACGGGGAGATTCACAGCGAAAGGGCCGTTGGCTCAGGCCGGTGCTGTTGTGGTCTGGGGGTTTCGTCGGCGCGGGTGCTGTTGCTTTTCTGCTCACCATTCCGATCAACGACATCATGCAGCTAATCCGCCCGCACCTGTCCGCCCAAGAGAAGATGGCTTCCACCGGGTTTGACCAGGTCTTCCTGGACATGGTCAAGGCGGATTACGCATTCGCCCTGCTCGGCTTTGTGGGGTTGCTGCGGATCCTTGGGAAGCGTGACTGGTTCTCCATCCTGGCGGTGGTCTGGTGCCTGATGTCCTATGTGTTGCTGTGGCGTCATCGGCCGTTGTGGTATCACCATTATCCCCTTCTGGCGGTTCCGCTGTGTTGGACGGCCGGGATCGGTATGGGGGCGGTGTTCTCGGCCGAGGCGTGGCGTGCATGTTCGCCCCGGCGTGGGCTACGGGCCGTCTTCGCCACGCTGGTCTTGCTGCTGAGTTTGTGCTTCGGCGTACTCGCGGCCGTCCACATCCCCGCGAAGTTCGAGCGCGAGCACGAGTATGCCGGACGCTATGTGATGATGGCCCCGGGCGATCTGTACACGGTGGCCGTGCTGAGACAGTTCAAGGATCGCACGGACTATGTGGTCACGGATCGGCAGATGTTGGCCTTCAGTGCCGGCATTAGGGTCCCACCCGAACTCAGCGTGACTTCCGTGAAGCGCATGCGAAGCGGGAGCTTGAGCATGGAGACCTTGCTTCGTCTTCTGGAGGAGTTTGATCCGGGCGTTGTCCACCTGTCATGGCGAAGACGCATTCGAATGACCCGGGAGCTGAACGACTACCTCGAGACGCGCTACTCTCGCTTGTACGCCGATCCACGCGGCGGTCGAAGCTACGACCGATGCTACGTGCGCACGGACTTGTACACCGATCCCGTGGCGGTCCTTGAAACGGCGTCGGCTGAGGTGCCCGAATCCTGGGAAGGACACTACAATCTGGGCGTTCAGTTGGCCGGCGCGGGTCGGCACGAAGATGCCGCGCGATCCTTCGAGAGTTCCATCGCGATTCGGCCCACGCCAGATGCTCTCCTCGGGCTCGGCACCTCGTTGAAACAAGTCCGCAAGTACGATGCGTCCGCCGACGTCTTCGACCGGTTGGCGCAGAGGCTAATGCGCGGCGGGCGGCAGGATGAGGCTGACCGCGCACGAAACGAAGCGAAGCGCCTACGCACGCTGGACGATGGTTGATTAGCACTACAGGGGCTGTCGATTTACTCGCCGCCTCGGGAGGACGAGGTGGGCCCTCCACCCGGCTGACGCCGGCGGTACAAAAGACGAACGATCTTTTCAAACACCCTGTTCGCCAGGTTCAAAGGCAAGGTGATCCAGCGTGATGACCTCGCCCGCGACCACGCCTTCCACAAAATCGAGACGCACCCAGTAGACGGTGCCGGTCCAGGCGCCCTGACTCGCCCGGGGCAAGTCCACGGTGTAGTCGTGGAGTTGTCCGTCGGGGACCACGTCCAAATCGATCGGCGGGCGGTCGCTCAACGTGGGGTCCTGCTCGGTGGCGAAGCGAAGTCCGACCTTGGTCGTGTGCTGGGTGGCCAGGCGAATCTTTAGCGTCGTCAGGGCATCGGCTGAGAACCGCGCCCGCGGTAGCACGACATAAGTGTGCCACGCACTTTGCACGCGCAGGCGTACGGTGCCGTCCTCGTGCACCGGCGGCAGGATGTCGCCGTGGCATGCAATGCTGTCGTCCGCGTTGGCAAAGTCGATTTCCCACGGCGTGTCGCTGATCCCGGTGGGTGGCGCAAGCTTCACCAGCAACACCTGGCCTTGGCCGATGTCGGGGAACATCCGCACCGACCACGTGTCTGTGTCTGCATCGTGATGGAATTCGCCCGGCGCCGTGATCGCAGACTGCTCCACCCTGCGACCATCCGTCATGGAATGCACGCTCTCTCCTGCCGCCAGGGCGCTGTCCGGGGTTGTCTGGATGCCACAGGTTACGCTCTCGATGTCGGAAGGCAGTCCGTGGAGTCGAACGATCGGAGCACGCTGCGGCGGAACGTAGTTTCCCCGCGGCGCATGCAGGGTCAACGCAAGCGCATCGTCGTCGGCCCGGCAGAGAAACCGCGTTCGACGATAGGCGCCGTCCCGATAGGCCGTGGTCTCGCCGTCGTCTTCATAAAGCGAACCTTCGGATTCGCCGAACGGCCAAACGTCCAGAATCAACGGCTCGTCCGGGACGTGCGTCGTGCTCTGCACCGGGCTTTGCATGGGTATGACCGATCCGGCGCGCACGAACATCGGCAGTACGTTGAGGTCCGCGTCGATCCGCACGCGCTGGCCTCCGCCGTGGATCAGGCCGGTGTTCATGTCAAACCACACTCCCGGCGGTAGTGGATGGAAGAAGTCGCGCGCCTCGGGACGGAGGATGGGAACGACGTATACGTCCGCACCAAGCATGAAGACCGCATCCTCATACCAGGGTCGCATCCCGGGGAACTCCATCCATAGCGGGCGCACCATCGGCAGACCGGTGCGGGCGGCCTCCTCGAACAGCGTATAGATATACGGCATCATGGCGTAGCGGCGCTCGAGCGCCTGCCGGGCGATCGCCTCCACCTCCGGTCCGTACGACCAGGGCTCCTGATCCGGATTGTCCCAGGCGGTGTGCGTCCGGCAGAAGGGGAACAGGCTGCCCACTTGAATCCACCGGGCGTAGAGTTCCGGCGTCGCCCCGCCGACGAACCCCCCGATGTCCGGCCCGACGAAGGGCATGCCCGAGACGCCCAGGTTGAGCGCCATGGGAATGCTCATGCGCAGGTGCTCCCAGGTGCTCATGTTGTCACCGGTCCAGCCCGCGCCGTAGCGTTGGCCGCCCGCGTACGTCGCCCGGGTGATGACGAAAGGTCGCCGACCGGGCAGCGCTTGCTCCAGGCCCGCGGACGTGGCCCGGGCCATTTGCATCCCGTACACGTTGTGGCAGGCCCGGTGTGACGACGGCGCCCCCTCGTTCGCGTGCCGCAGGTCCAAGGGCACGGTCTTGTTCGGGCCGGCGAAATCCGACGGCTCATTCATATCGTTCCAGATGCCGTCCACGCCGCACGATTTCAGAAAAGGCGGAAACAGACCCGACCACCAGGCGCGCACCTTCGGCTCGGTGAAGTCGGGAAAGACCGCGTCCCCCGGCCACACCCGTCCGACGTACGTTTCGCCGTCAGGTCGGGTAAGCCACGCGCCGAGTTCCGTGCCTTGATCGTACACGAAGTACCCCGGATCTTGCTTGATCGCGGGATCGATGATCGCGACGGTGTGGAACCCTATGTCGCGGAGGTCATCGGTCAGGCGTTTCGGATCGGGGAACCGTTTCCGGTTCCAGGTGAAGCAGCGGTAGCCGTCCATGTAGTCGATGTCGAAGTAGATCACGTCGCAGGGGATACGCTTCTTGCGAAATGTGGACGCGATCTCGCGGACGCGCGACTCGGGGTAGTAGCTGAAGCGGCACTGGTGGTACCCGATGGCCCACTTGGGCGGCAGCTCCATCCGCCCGGTCAGGTCCGTGTACCGGCGGACCACGTCCTTCGGCTTGTCTCCGGCGACGACGTAGTAGTTCAACTCTCCTCCTTCGGCGCCGAAGCTCAGCGTGTTGCGCTCCTGCTGGCCGAAGTCGAACGACGTCCGCCAGGGGTTGTCGAAGAAGACGCCGTGATAGCGTCCGTCGCGGGCGCAGATGAAGAACGGCACCGATTTATATAGCGGATCGGTGGTCGGTCCGTAGGCCGGTGCGTCGCTGTTCCACAGGGTCCACGCGCGGCCGGTCTTCTCCAGCGGTCCGGATTTCTCTCCGAGCCCGTAAACAGCAACGTCATCAGGCAGGTGCTGCCAGACGCGCACCGCCGTCGCCGATGCGCCGGTCCCGTCCGCAGGCTGCGCCGTGCGTCGCCAGGCCATGCCGCGCGCCGGATCATCGGACACCAGAACGTTCCCGTCCGCGTCGAGCACTTCCAGGCGACAGGGAGTGCGTTGGACCGCGAGCGTCAGCGCCCCGGTGGAGACGCGGATGTGCTCGGGGCCTTCCTGGGACGTCACAAACCGACCTCGCGAAGTTGGGTCGAGGACGGCCCATGAGAAATCGCGGCCGAACTTCCCGTCAGGCGCAAGGCGGATTCGGATGACATGTTCGGTGACGGCTTCGGCGCGGACGACGGCTTCACCGCAGTAAAGCGTCAGCACGGCATCGGCAAGATCGTATGACGTTGCCGCCCCAAGATGTCTCCATTGGGCGCTGACGGACGACGTGCCGAACAGCAGAACAAGCACACACAGCGGCTGACGGAAGCTGAACACGGACATGGCTGACTCATTCCCCGGGAATCGAACGGATGGAACCACAGACACGCGCGGAGTGTAGTCTGGGCGACGGGGGCGGTCAAAGCCGGGTGTGACCCTTTCGTGTGGGGTGTGACCATCTTTTGTGGCACCAAGCGTCCGCTGATCAGATGTCCGGCAATCCGCGAGGTACGAGTACCGCGGACCACGCTCGCGGGAAACGTGGACCGGAAAGACCCCACCGCACACCGACGTGCCCATAAGAACCGTTTTGCAGCGCGGGCGAAGCCTGCGACACCGTTCACCACAATTGTGTCGCAGCCTGTGCAGAAATGACCGCGCCGTGGGCCTAGAATCGTCATCGTGATCGATCTGTGCGCAGAGGAATGAACAAGGGAAGGGAGAGCAATGAAGGTACAAGAGAACATGAGTTACATCGTGGCGCTGTCTGTCGGCCTGCTCGGCTTGCTGGCCGCCAACCAGGCAATCGCCGACGGAACCGAGACGCTGGGTCCCCCCGAGAATCTAATCGTTCAGGAGGGCTCGGGGTATGTGGCTGCGGGCGTGGGGCTCGCGGCACAGCCGGGAGCGATCGAGGTCGATGTTCCGGCCGGAGCCGCGGTGCGACAGGTTTTGCTTTACTGGGCCGGCGAGTGGCGCAACCCGGCTGATGACACCATCACCGTTGGCGGGAATGCGGTCACCGGCGCGTTGATCGGCGGACCGACGTATTTTTTCTACTGGGAGTCGTCGGTCTTCGCGTCCGCGTTTCGGGCGGACATCACCGACCTGGGGCTGGTCACCGCCGGTCCCAACACGCTTGTCATCGAGGAGCTTACTTACGACTGGGGGCTCGACGGCGGCGCCGGCGTGTTGGTGATCTATGACGACGGGGCAGCCCCGGCCGACATTCAGATCGTCGACGGCGTGGATCTGGCGTTCTTCGATTTCCCCGAGCCGCGGCGCGACACGATTCCGCAGACGTTCACCTTCGACCCCGCCGAGGTCGACCGGACGGCCGACCTGACCATCTTCGCCGGTAGCGTCGAGGAAAACCGCCCCACCTCCATCACCATCACCGTGGACGGTGAGACGACGGAGTTGGTCGATGCCCTCGGGAGCGTGGACGGCCCGGCGTGGGACACCATCAACGTGCCCGTGGATATCGCCGCCGGCAGCACCCAAACGACTGTCCAGGTGAATTCCACCGAAAGCTACGATCCGCTCGGGGCCTCGATCGTCTGGGTCGGCGCCGCGTTTTCCGTGTCGCCTGAAACGGAGACCTGCGTCGAATGCAACGGCGGCGTCAGCGACCTGACCCTGCGCTACCTCGGAAGCAAGACGGACGCGCACGTCGTCGTGTACAAGAGACACCGACCCCGACCGCAGAACATCCTCTTTGACGGTGTGGTTCAGCCGGGCGAGACGTTTGTGGTCAGCAGTGGCGACGTCGACACGCCGCTCCCCAAGGTCATCCGGCTCAAGGTCAACTGCCGCCGCCGAGGCAAGTTCCGCACGGACTGCCGCAAGCCCATCGGCCCGGGTGTGATCAATGGCAAGTTCGAGGTTGTTGAGGCGGTCAACATCGGCGGCAGTCTGCTATGTCCCATCGAGCAGGGCAACGACTTCTGCGACCAGGGCAAACCCCGCGTACTGACCCTGCGCTACACCGGTGACGGTTGTGACGCATCCAGCGGCTCGGGGCACCTACGCGGCAACAGATGCTCGGGCGATCCTGAAGCGGCCGATCCGGTCTACATCATCGCCACCAACAAATGGCACCCCGCCGCACGGAAAGCGAAGGTCTGGTTTGAGGGTTGGGTGAATCTCGGTGAGACGTTCGACATCGATGCCGCGAACGCCGGACGCGATCGTCTCGGCCGCAAGACCTGGGTCTTCATCTTCAGTGACGATTCTCAGGCCCGGTGCGGTGCGCTGCAACGGGTCAAGATTCGCACTTCCTGCCGACGTCCGATCCTGGAAGGGAGCCGGTTCGGCAGCCTTGAACTCGTGGACTACGTTGCCGACTAAGAGGGTATTTGAAAAGCGGTCCCACGAACCGAGCCGCGACCGTAAGGGAGCGGTTCTTGCCCCCGAGACCAGACCGCTTCCTTACGGGCGCGGCTCGGATAAGGCTTCTTATACACCCTCTGAGACATTGACGTGCGCGGTCGACCGGTTACAAGGTGTGCGGAAAGATCAAAAGCGTGGACCCGTTGATGCGGAGCAAGGCATGAAAGTACCGTTGTTGGATCTGAAAGCCCAGTACGCCGGGATTCGTGACGAGATCGAGCCGGTCATCAGGGAGGTGTGCGACGCGCAATACTTCGTCCTGGGACCGCAGGTGCAGGCGTTCGAGGAGGAGATCGCCACCTATTGCGGCACCCAGCACGCCGTCGGCGTTTCCAGCGGGACCGACGCGCTGATCCTGAGCCTGATGGCCCACGGCATAGGGCACGGGGACGAGGTCATCACCACGTCCTTCACCTTCTTCGGTACCGCGGGCAGTATCGCCCGCGTGGGGGCGACTCCGGTGTTCGTGGACTGTTGCCCCGCCTGCTTCAACATCCAACCGGAGCAAATCGAGGCGGCCATCACCGAACGGACAAAGGCGATCATGCCCGTCGATCTGTTCGGGCAGATGGCTGACATGCAGACGATCATGAACGTCGCCCGCGAGCACAACTTGGTGGTAATCGAAGACAGCGCCCAATCCATCGGGGCCACCCATCACAACATGAAGGCCGGCCAATGCGCGGACCTCACCACGTTCAGCTTTTTCCCGAGCAAGAACCTGGGCGGTTTCGGCGATGGGGGCATGGTCGTAACCGACGACGCGGAGCTGGCCGAGAAGTGCCGCGCCCTGCGCATGCACGGCGAGACCACCAAGTACCACCACCGGTTCATCGGCGGCAACTTCCGTCTGGACGCACTGCAGGCGGCAATCTTGCGCGTCAAGCTTCATTACCTGGGCAAATGGAGCGCGAAGCGCCGCGCCAACGCCGCATACTACAGCGACAAGCTCGCCGGCACCTCGGTGATCACACCCGAAGTCTACGACTTCAACGAGTCGATCTACAACCAGTACACCGTGCGAATCCCAAACGGTCGGCGCGACGCCGTGCAGGCCCATTTGATCGGGTCCGGAATCGGCTGCGCGGTTTACTATCCCATCCCACTGCATTTGCAAGAGTGTTTCGCGTACTTGGGACACAAACCCGGTGACCTACCCATTAGCGAGGCGGCGGCGAAAGAAGTGCTCAGCCTGCCCGTATATCCCGAGCTGACCGACGCCCAGCAGGACGCCGTGGTGGCGGCGCTCATGGAAGCCTGTGAGTGAGGACCGGCATGGTTGTTCGTACCACCAATGCCATCCCCACTGAAGGTCGTTTCGCTTTCGTCGAACATTGTAGCGGCCTGCGTCTCGCAGGCCGAGGGCCGGCGGGAATACCGGAGACCGCCACACCCTTCTGGAGGCCGCACTAGAGATGGCCTCCGTCGGACACGGCTTGATCGGTCTGGCATTCGGGGGGTGCGTTTCCTACGAGGCCCGCAACCGTCGCTTGCCGTACCTATGGTCGGGCGTTCTGGTGCTGCTGGCGTATGCCGTGGATCTGGCCGAGTGGTTCGCAACGATCTTCAAGCCTGATCTGATCGATCGGCGTATGGTCACGCATTCGCCGCTACTGGTGGTTTGTCTTGCGGTGGGCACGTGCGTCGTCTTGGGCGTTCACTGCCGCCTGCGCCGGGTGTGGCCCTATGCCGTAATCGTGGGTGTCGTCCTGAGCCACCTGCTGCTCGATCTCCAGTACGTACGACTGACCCTTGTGCAATGGTACTACGGGCAGACCTTCATAGACCCAACGTTGCCTTACTTTGCCTCAATCCGGGCTGAGCTTTGCGTCTACGGCGCGCCGTTGGTGTGGGTCCTGTTGATCCGCGCCGCGCTTACGCCGGGTACGTCTGCCCCGACACGCGCCGCGTCGTGGGCGTTGTTGGCACTGTCGACCGCGTCCGCTCTGAGCCGCACCGCCGCCCTCTGGGGGCCGCTCTACGCACTGTCCACCTTGCACGCGGTCATCGTGCTGCGACGACATCTGAAAAGCCGACTGCTGTGGAATATCGTGCCCCTGCTTCCGTTGTTTGCAATGGGGTACTCGACATGGCTAGCCGCACATCGCTTCGAGCAGGCGGAATCCCTGGCACAACAGGGGCTTGACCAACAGGCTGTAGGTGTTTACCAAACCGCATTGGCGGTGCCCTCCCGCGTCGGGAGAAGCAGCCTCTACATGAGAATGGGCATGAGTTACGAAAGACTCGGCGACCTGCACGCCGCCGACCGCGCGTACACCAGGGCGGTCGCACTGTCGGAGCGTCCCGGATGGGCTGTAGTGGTTCTGAGCGGTTTCCACGCCCGTCATGAAGGTACGGTTTTCCATCGGCCGGACGAGGCCGTTCGCCTTCTCAACGGGCTGCTCGCCGGGGACGAAGCCCCGGAGGACGTCCGGACCTATGTGCGCCGGATGCTGAAACGTCTGCACGAGCGCGGTGTGGTTTGGTGATTGGCGCGCCGGATTCCGTTTGGCGTGTGGTCTGTCCTTCATGGCGGAGGTGGTTAATGAAGTGTTATCGCGGAAGTGTCGCCGTTGGGCTCGGATGCGTTCTTGTCGCGTCCGGCGTTGCCCGGGCGCAGGACCAGCAGGGTGGGCTCGCCGAGCCAAAGGGGCGTTTCGAGAAGTGCGGCTACGTTTCCAAGCTCGACGGCGCCGCCATCGAATACGCGCTCTGGTTCCCGCCTGATTACGATGCCTCCAGAGCTTGGCCGCTGATTGTCTTTCTGCACGGCTCGGGTGAAGGCGGCGATTGGGCGGCACCAACCCACGCCAGCGCCGGCATCCCGGTACGGACGGCCAAGCCCGACCTGCCGTTTCTGGTGGTCTCGCCGCTGATGCGCGGCACGTGGTCGATCAACGGCCCCGCTGAGCGGGACGTGCTGGACACCATCGCCGACGTGCAATCTCGGGCCAACGTGGACCCGGACCGGATTCACCTGACGGGGCTATCGTTGGGCGCGTTCGCCGGTTGGGCTCTCGCCGCGCATCGTCCCGACCGGTTTGCTTCCCTGTCCGTCTTTGCCGGCGGCGGGCAACCCGAGACGGTGGGCAACCTTCGCCACGTTCCCACGTGGGCCTTCCACGGAACTGCCGATGACGGCGTGCCGATAAGTGAATCCGTGCGCCTGGTGGAGGCGATGAAGGCCGCCGACCTCCCCATCCGCTACACACCGGCGCCGGGGGTCAAACACAACTGCTGGTCAAAACCGTACGCGAGCGATGCACTCTACGGATGGATGGCCGGTCTGACCCGCGTCCGCGAGCCCCGACGGATCACCTATACAACCCGCAACCTGCGACACAACCAGGCCTACTGGGCAGCGATCGACGCGATGGTCGCCCCCGAGAAACCGGCGACCATCGACACATTCGCTCCCTCCGGCTCGCAGATCTACGTTCACGCGGAGAATGTGGCGCGGCTCATCCTCCGCCCGCCGCCTTCGGTGGTGCCCCCGGGCACGACGCCCGAGTTCTTCGTCGACGGCCAACCATTTGCGGCCGACGCGCACGAAGGCGGGTGGGCGCTGAACCTGGCTGAGGCAACCGACAGTCCCCTGCAAAAACGGCACGGGCTCTCGGGGCCTATTCAGGACGTCTATTGGGAACCGTTCGTCATCGTGACCGCCGACAGCGCCGATCCGAGGGTCGCCGAGATATGGAGCCAAGCTGCCCATCGGGCGCTTCAGTGGACTTCAAAACTCACGTTCCAGAACTTCACGTTTGTCTCCGCCGGTCAGGTTACGCCTGAACTGATCCAATCCTCGAACCTGATCTGCTTCGGCAATCCGGAAACCCACAGTATTCTCGCCCAGGTAGCCGACCGGCTGCCCGTCGTCCTCACGCGCGCGGGTCTGCTCGTCAACGGAGAGCGCGTATCGGAGCCGATCGCGGGCTTGGTGATGATCTATCCGAACCCCCTCAACCCCGACCGCTACCTCGTGGTGTGCTCGGGGCACCCCAAAGCCGTGGCATCACTGGCCGCCGGAATCCTACGGCCTCCCTACCTTTCCCCCGTTCCCCTCGATGACCTGGTCGTTATCACTAGCCAAGGTGGCTTTCTGCTCGGGGCCCCCTCGCCCAACCCGACGCCCCCGATGCGGCACATGGCGCCCGTCATTCCTCCGCGCGGGGCCGTCTTCGATCGCAACTGGCAACTACCGCCGTCCGTCGTCGAGCACCTCACCCGGGAGTCGCCTCAAGAGGCGGTTCCACCCGAGGGGAAACCAACGAGCGCTGCCCCAAGTTCCCCCGTGCTACGCTTACGGCAAGGACGGTGAGCCGTCAGCTATCAGCCATCAGCTTTGAGGAGGACGGGTGGCCCAGGTTCTTTGAACCTGGGGGAACGACGGGTGCGTGGCGCGGATTGGCTGGCTGATGCGCCTGCCGTGCCCCTGCGAGAGTTTGGTCGTGCCAGCCCGCTGACCTCACCCGAAACCGCCGTCCGCGAACCCTGCCGACTCATCTATCCTGCGACCCCGCAGGTGCCTTTTTCAGGGACGACTAAAGAGGTGGGCCACCCATCCGCCGCTGATCCATCGAATCAACTGTGACAAAGCACTAGTGCTCCGTCACGCCTTAATTGACGGGTGCCACTGGCGGCTTGTCCGCCAGTGTTACGCACGCAACATCAATGAGGAAGGCACTGGTGGGCAAGCCACCAGTGGCACCCAATCGGCTCGTACCCGTCAATTCAGGTGTGACAATGCACTAGTACCGCCGGACCACGCCGACCACGATACCTTGGATCGCAAGCCGATCGACGTAAATCGGTTCATAAGCGTCGTTGGCTGGCTGCAGGCGGACCCGCTTCTTCTCCCGATAGAAACGCTTGAGCGTAGCCTCACCGTTCTCCAGAAGAGCCACAACAATGTCACCGTTCCTGGGAGTCTTGCGCGGCTCGACGATCACGTAGTCGCCGTCGGCGATCTGATCGTCCACCATGCTGTCACCAGTGACCTGGAGCGCGAAGTTGGACCGCCCGGAACTGCGCCGAGGGCCGAAGACGTTTTCAAGGTCCAAGGTCTCGACGTCCTCGATGGCCTCGATCGGGCACCCGGCGGCGATCCGCCCCGCGATCGGCATCAACGTTGGCCGTTCATCCGGGAATCGCGCCGAGGACGTCACTTCCAAAGAGCGTGCCTTGTGCCGCGAACGCCGAAGCAAGCGCTTTTCGACGAGGGCGTTGACGTGCTCGAACACGGTGACCTTTGAGATGCCCAGTGCATCGGCCAACTCCTGCATCGTCGGGGAATAGCCATCGCTGCGCGAACAATCGCGAATGGCGGTGAGAATCTGGAGTTGACGAGGGGTCAGGTTTCGCCCTCCCGCTTTCCTGCGCGACGCCATGACGTTTGTCCTCACTCCTGTACAATCCCAGCGGCCCGACGACCACGGGTGGTACGTCGCAGAGCCGAATCCCGCTGGCTTCCGGTCCCGTGGCGTGCCCGGACACTGTTGCCGCCACGGGTTGCGGCGCCGATCGGCACGCCAACTCGCGAGCGACCACGCGTATACCAACACCGCTCTGCCGAATGGCACGCCCGTTAGCTGTGCCCGGCCGGAAATCGCAGCGCCTTACGGGAAACGGCGACTCCGGCGCGCGCTCGTCGTACCACCCCGTCAGATAGTCACCTCCGGGGCCGAGCACACACAAAGGAGCGTCACCATCGCAATCGTGCACTGAACCCACGTCAGACCTCCCGTTGGCTCAACCACTGGCCCACGTTCGCCTTTTGTTAGATATAGTATAGCCTAACTATTACCTAACGTCAAGTGAAATCTCCGCAGAACTTGCTTTTACATCCGCGGCGTGCTCCCAAACGAAGGATTGGGTGTGGGAGGTGGACCGGCGTGGCAATGTTGGGGAAGATAGGTGGTCAACGACCCAGGTAAGCTGACGTCATGCGGATCGGGAACCTGAAACTCGCGTCCAACCTCCTGCTCGCACCCATCGCCGGTTATTGCGATGTGGGCTTTCGGACGGCTGTTCGCTCCCTGGGTGGGCTCGGACTTGCCAGCACCGACCTCATCAGTTGCTGCGGGCTGCTGTACGCGTCAAGGAAAACGATGCGTCTCGTGGACTCGTGTCCCGAGGACCAACCGCTCTGCGTGCAGCTCAGCGGCGCGGAAACGTCCACGATGGCGGAGGCGGCGCGACGGGCCGTCGATCTCGGAGCGGTCGTGATCGATATCAACATGGGCTGCCCCGCGTACAAGGTCACCAAGCGCCATGGCGGGGCTGCCTTGTTGCTTGATCCAGGTGCGGCAGCCCGACTGGCGGATGCGGTCGTTAACGCGGTCGGCGTACCGGTCACCGTGAAGGTGCGATTGGGCCCGGACGCGAACCACGTCGTCGCGCCGGGACTGGCGCGGTTGCTCGCAAGCGCTGGTGTAGCCGCCATGACCGTTCACGGACGAACCACGGCTCAGCGTTTTGGAGGTGTGGTGGATCTTGACGGTATCGCCGCGGTGGTTTCCGCTGCTGGATCGATGCCGGTTGTCGGCAACGGCGACGTCCGGAGTCCGCAGGACGCGGCGGCGATGATCGAACGCACCGGGTGTGCCGGTGTCATGATAGGCCGGGGTGCGCTGCGTGATCCGTGGATCTTCCGCGATACGCACGCATTCCTCCGTGAGGGCACCATTCCCCCAGCGCCTTCGATCGCCGAGCGCGTGGCCTTGATGGTGCGACATTTCGAGCACATGGCGTCGCTGGAGGATGAGCGCCGCACCGTCCACATCATTCGCCATCGCATCAGTTGGTACGCCAAAAAACTTGCGCCCTGTCAGCGGCTCGAGGCGCAGGTCCGTACGGTCGAATCGTTGGCCGAGTTTCATCGATACGTAAAGCGATTCCTGGCTGAGCGTGGCGCACAGCAAGCCGGGTCGAGCGAAGCCTGTCCATAGGGCGGGTTCCACCCAGTGATGGTTGTAGCCATACCCCGTGACACTCCGACTACTGTGGTATGTCTCGTCGCCCGTTGTGGGTATGATGTGTCGATATGGCTGACTATCTCCATGAATTGTTCGACCGGCTGAGGAAGAGCGCTCGGCGTTCGCGGATGCGGGACTACCGTGTCCCGGCGCTGTGGCATCGCTGGGACTATGGCGGTCGTCTTCGGCGCGAGGGGCGCGAGATTCTGGTCGATCCCTACGACTACCTCCTCAGGTGCATCGAAGGCGTGATCTTCCGCGCCGGCCGGGGCCGTGGGTTCGGCGGCAAGAGTCTCTCGCGAACGCTCGGGGTTCAGGCCGCACGCGGGACGGCGGTTCGCGATGCCCGTGGGCTGCGCCGGGGCGGTGACTGGATACGCACGGCCACGATCTACGGCTTGCTGGTGCGCACGACGACCGCGTGGGATCACAACGCTGACGGGAAGTTGTCATCCCGGCAGTGCACCGAATCGGGCACGTTCCTCAAGTCAATCCTGCTGCTGCCCATGCTCGAGCGGATGGGCGTCGACGTGATCTACATGCTTCCGGTGAGCCACCACAGCGACCTCTTCCGCAAGGGTGCCATCGGCTGTCCCTACGCGGCCAAGAACTTCACGCGCCTGGAACCTCGCCTGCACGACCGGTTGCTCGGCGACAATGCGGCGGATGTGGACCTGGAGTTCGGCGCTTTCGTCGAGGCGGCCCACCGGATGGGCATGCGCGTGATGGTGGACCTGGCGCCGCGGTCCGCCGCCCGCGATAACGACTGGATTCTCGATCACCCCGAGTGGTTCTACTGGATCGATCGGCGGTTCGCGAAGGGCTACGCCGCCCCACAGCTTCCCGGCGTCACCTATCTCAACCCCATCGCTTCCAAACTGCACGAAGTCTATGGGCCGCAGGTCGTCCGCGAGCACATCGCCAAGTTTCGCCACGCACCGAGCGTGAGTGCTCCCACGCGGTGGCGCAGGTTCGTAGCTCAGGCGCGACGCAAACCGCCGCGCGATCTCGTAGCGGCAATCGCGCGGGAGTTCGAAGTGATCACGCCGCCGGGCTTCAGCGACTGCATCAACGACCCTCAGCCGCCGTGGTCGGACGTCACTTTTCTGCGGATGCACCGCGATCATCCGTCGGCGGCGCTCGAGCACCTGCCCAATCCCCAAAGCCAGCCGCCCTACGTGCTGTTCGACGTGATCAAGTCCAGCCTGTTCCCCGGGCGCCGGGCGAACACCGGGCTATGGAAGGCTCTGGCGGGCATTCTGCCGTACTACCAACGGTTCGGCATCGACGGCGCACGGATCGACATGGCCCACGCCCTGCCGAAGCCGCTGGAGCGAATGATCCTGGATCGGCCGCGGAAGATTGACCCGGACTTCTGCTTCATGGCGGAGGAACTGGGAATCCAAAACCACGCCAAGGTGCGCCGCGCCGGTTACAACATACTGATTGGGCCGAGCTGGTACATGGAACCGCGGGCTCACGAAGGGCTGGTGCACGAGTTCGTGCATAACGTACTGCCCAAGATCAAGGTGCCGGCGCTGGCCACCGCGGAGACGCCTGACACGCCGCGTTCGGTCACGCGTCGCGGTGGGCGGCGCTTTGCGCGGACGATGGCGGTGCTCAACGGGTTTCTGCCGCGCGCGGTTCCGTTCGTCAATTCGGGCGTGGAGTGTCTGGAGCGGCAGCCGATGAACCTCGGTTTGGATTCGACGCCGCGCAACCGCTTCGCCTTGCCCAGAGATGACCCCTTCTACGGAAAGCTGGCCTTCTTCGATCCGTTCGTGTTGCATTGGACCCACCCCGGCGGCGAGGCGATGGTGAAGCTGTTCGCCGGGCTGGCCGAGGTCAGACGACGCTATGTGACGGATATTGCGACGCTCGCGAACCACTTCGCACCGTGCGTCACGATGAACGCGCGCCGCGTGGTAGCCAGTGGGTTCCTTGTGGAGGGCAAGCGCAAGGCTTTGGTCGTCTTGGCGAATGTGGATTTCCAATCTGCGCGGCGTACGCTTGTCTGCGGTCTTCCCAGGCAGGTGCGCCGCCGCGGTAAGCTGGAAATCCTCCTGCAACTGCCCGAGCAAACAACAGTTCCGGCCTTGCGGAACGGCCGCATCAGTGTCTCCCTGCCGCCGGGCGGGGTCATGGTCCTGCTGGTGTGATCGCGCCTTTTCGGAAAGCGTCCCGGTGGACAAGTAACGATCGCCCAGCCATAATCCTGCAAACGCCCCCTGCCCGAACACAGTGCGGGGCTGCGCCATGAGGAGTGGACATGCCGGCATCAAACGCACACGACGGTGACTCACCGCCCCGTAGCGTGACCTCCGCGGCGAACAAGCGCAGCCGAACATTATGGATCGTTGGTGCGCTTGTCACGGTGGGTTTGATCGCTTGGACAGTTATCGGTTCTTGGCGATCGCATGACCCCACGCAACCTGTGATCCTCGCGGAAGTGATCCAACCCGGGGCAGCAGCCGGGTTCAACGTGCTGCTGATCACCTTGGACACCACCCGCCCAGACCATCTGGGATGCTACGGGTACGAGCACGCGAGGACCCCGACGATCGATTCGCTTCTCGACCACGGTGTGCGCTTCGACGACGCGGTCACCAGCGTGCCGATCACCCTGCCGTCGCACGCGACCATGCTGACCGGGCGTTACCCGCCGCCCCTTGGTGTGCGTACGAACGGCGCCTTCCGCTTGGTATCGGAGCACGTTACGCTGGCCGAGGTCCTCAAGAACCACGGCTACGACACCGCTGCGTTCGTCTCCTGCTTCGTTCTGGATAAACGGTTTGGATTGAACCAGGGGTTCGACGTGTACGATTTCGCGATCGGCGGCGGGATCAGGCGCCCGCTGAGCGTGCACAACGAACGTCGCGCAAACGATGTCAGCACCGTGGCGATCGAGTGGCTCAAGTCACGCCGGGAAGCCGCAGCTTCCACGCCGTTCTTCGCTTGGGTACACTACTTCGATCCGCACGCCCCCTACGCCCCCCCCATCGTCGTTTCCGAACAACTCCGCGATAAGCCCTATGACGCAGAGATCGCATTCGTTGACCTGCACCTCAAACGGCTGCTGAATGCCATCGATGAATCGGGCATGCGCGACCGCACGCTGATCGTGCTCGCGTCGGATCACGGCGAGGCGCTGATGGAGCACGGGGAAGCCTACCACGGGGTCTTTCTCTACGAGACGACCGTACGCGCCGCGCTGATCTTCTCCTGCCCGACGCTTTTCGACCGAGCCTATCGGGTGGACGACAGGGTTGTCGCCCTCGCGGACCTTGCCCCCACGGTCCTCGATTTGCTCGGACTGCCTCCCCTGCGGAACATCGAGGGGCGCAGCTTACTTGCGCCTGATCCGCTGCACGACCGGGCGATTTACATCGAAACCCGTTTCCCCGAGCTGGACCTGGACTGCGGACCGCTCTTCGGTCTGCGCCGCCACACGGACAAGTATATCCTGGCCCCCACTCCGGAATACTACGACCTGCGCGCGGACCCCAGGGAACTGCAGAATCTCTGTGACGACGCTGGTGCGAACGCCGAAAAGCTGAGCCGGAAGTTGAGCGAGATGATGCAGCATTGGGCCACCGATTCTGAGGACCAATCGCTCTACACGATGAGCCCCGAGGAGATCAGGAGGCTGGAGTCCCTGGGGTACGTCAGCGGGGGGAGGGGTTCCTCCTCTGATGACGCACCGTGCGATCCAAAAGACCACATTGTCGTCATCAACCAGATGAGCGAGGTTATGCGCCTCACCGCTCTGGAGCAATACGAAGAGGCCCTGGCCCTGGCCAAAGAACTGGCCGCCCAAAGCGAAGGGTGGGTCGCGCCGGTCCGGTCGATGGCCAAGCTTCACGTCACCCTGGAGCAGTGGGAGGAGGCCGCCGGCGTGCTGCGCAAGTTCGTAGACACCCACCCGAACCCGGAGATGCTCTATCTCCTAGCCTCGGCCTATCACCATCTACGCCAATGGGATAGGTGCGAGGAAACCCTGCAAGCCGCGGAGATCATCGATCCGCTCCTGGGGGCGATTCCCCTGCTGCGTGGTGATGTGCTTTGTGCACAGGGTCGCTACCCCGAGGCTATCGACGCCTATCGGAAGGCGATGGAGATCGACCCTGACCGTGTCGGGCCCGAGGCGGGGAGTAAGCTCGAGCAGGCTCGCCGGCACCTGGACAAACCCACGCCCTGACATCACCGCGTCAGAACCTCGGCGTGTTCACGAAGACCCGGCGACCGACGTCCCACGTGACACGCTTGCCACCCGTGATCTTGACGCTATCCCTTCTCACCGAGAACATCAGCGCAGCCCCATCCACTTCCACCTGAACGGGCCGATAAACCTTGATGAACCCGGGGTCCATGATCCGCAACCCGTCCACGACGAGGTCCGGCTTGTAGGTCGAGAGTGTCCACTCGGGGTCGAACTTGTTGTGCCCGGCGGTCTTTACCCGCGTATGAGCCGGCAGGCGAGCGATGTGGGGATCGCACTTTCCCAGCAAATCGAAGCACCGTCGGCGGGAGAAGTACGGGAACGCTCCCGCCCAGGTTACTGCCGCGGTTGCGTCCGGCTTCGCCACCGAACCGGCAGCCAACGCGTACCGGACACTGGTCTGATTGGCCAGCGTCCCCGGGGGCGGTAGCCGGAGAAGCCAATGATCTCGGTGCAGCGAGTTGTTGACCAACAGCACCATCAGCGTCAATACGAGGCGAAAGCCTCGTTGGGAACGCGCGCTCGAGAAGGTCCTGCTGATGCGATAGATGCCCTGGGCAGCGAAGACCATCAGCCCGAAAGTCGTGGGAAGCACGAAACGGTAGTGCTTGGGCCAGGCGTCGCCGCCCACATACACCTCGTAGGCGAAGCTGAGCAGAAACGCACCGGACAGCAACACTTGCCAGGATCGCGGGCGACTCACCGACGCCAGGCCCACCAGGAAAGGCAAACCCAAGGTCACCGCCGTCCATACGCCGGTACGCACCCCCGCCGGCAAGCGGTCGGCCAACGCCCATCCGGTGGCCTTGAGGTAGTATGTGTTCGGAAACCAATCTCCGTAAAAGTGGTGCCGCCAGAGCAAGTGCGCCGACATCACCACCGCCACGATCACCAGACCGACGATCGTGCGCGACCGCTTCCGCGGGGCCGCGACCAGCAGGAAGACGGCACTGAACAACAACAGGATCAGCGCGTCCGGGCGAATAAGCAGCGCCCCCGCAAACCACAACATCGGCGCGACGCGCCCTTCCCGCTTCCGGATGGCAAGTACGCTCTCGCGCAGTGCGAAGGTCACCATCAGGGTAAGCAGGCCCGATTCCATCCCCACCAGAGTGAAGAAGTTCAGGTTCCATTGCGCGACGGCCAGCATCATCGCCCCGCAGGCGACCACGGGAACCAAGCGGCATGACTTCGCCAGAAGCAGCGTTCCGGCCAGGCAACCCCACAACACCGGAATGCCCAAGAGCTGGATCACAAGGCAGGTGTGGCTGGGCGTGAGGCCGAGCAGGTGGCACAGGCCCATGATCGCCGTCCAGCCGAAGTTGGTGTACCCTTCGACACGCTCGCCGGGGTTCCAAACCAGGCCATGCCCGTCGGCCCAATTGGCGGCGTACCGCATCGAGATCATGGCGTCGTCGAACAGGCAAAAGAAACGCTGCCCTTCGACGAGAAAACTCGAGCGATAGATGAACCAACCGGCATAGCCGGCCTGGAGCACCGCCAGGATTACGGCGACCCGCCAAACGCCACGGTAACTTCTGAGGGAGAAGACTGTGCTGAGACTACACTCCCGCATCAACAAACACACCCACGCTTTGCCGCAACAAACGCGGCGAACCAAGGACCGGAATCCGCCTTCGATTCCGAGAGACGTTTCACCGAGCGTCAAACCCGCCGACAGGACATCCGCCCCTGCGTCTTCCACCGCAAAGGGGCGCTCCGTGTCGGCCATGATGACCGATCGGGGATACACATGCAATTCCAGCGGAATGGTAAAGCCGGCATCGAACCACCACTCGCGCTTGTTGACTTTGGCGGACTCGGTGTGGCAGCGGCCGGCACAAGCTACGCAAGTCGGTCGGTGAATCGAACTCGTAGGGTCCGCTGTGCGGACCAGACCAGCATGATTCGGTCCGCGGAGCGGACCCTACTCCTGAATGGTGCGTCAAGGGACGCACCCTACACTACGGGCAGAGGATGCCTCCTACTCCGCAAGTGCGACATGCCGGATAGGCCGCCGGATCGACTTGGTCGTCCGGCTTCAGCCACGCCCCGGCGAACAGGCCCAGGTCGGTGGCATCCACCGTGCCGCTGCACTCGAAGTCCTTGTCGGCGCACTCGTTCTCGTCCCAGCCGGTTTCGCCTTCGGACAGCAACCAGCACGCGGCGAACAGACCCAGATCGGTCGCATCCACGAAGCAACTGCCGTCGAGGTCGTAGATGTACGGGCAGCCCTCACACTCATCGGGAATACCGTTCGTGTCGGCGTCCGCGGATATTCCTCTGTTGATGTCGCATTCGTCGGGGACGGCGTTGCTGTTGCAGTCTTCGCTCAGGCCGCAGCCGTTCGTGTCACAGTACCCTCCGGGCGGGCCACACGAAATGTCGCACTCGTCGGGAATGCCGTTGCCGTTACAGCCCCCCGACTGGTTCAACAGGATCGAGACGGTGTGGCCGTAGTAGTTCGCCACGGCCAGGTCGGCGTCACCGTCACCGTCAAAATCGGCGATCGCAACCGATCTGGGGTCAGCCCCCGCGCCGTACGTCACGTCGGGCGCATAGGTCCCATCGCCACTCCCCAGCAGGAGCGAGACGTTGCTGTCGAAGTTGTTCGCCACGGCCAGGTCGGCGTCACCGTCTCCGTCCAGATCGGCAATCGCAACCGAATGGGGACGCTCCCCCGCGCTGTACGTCACGTCGGGCGCAAACGTCCCGTCGCCGCTGCCCAGCAGGAGCGAGACGGTGCCGTCAAACCAATTCGCAAGGGCCAGATCGGCGTCGCCGTCCCTGTCCAGATCGGCGATCGCAACCGAATAGGGATGATCCCCCGCGCCGTACGTCACGTCGGGCGCAAACGTTCCGTCGCCGTGGTTCAGTAGGACCGACACGCTGTCGTCACCATAGTTTGCCACGGCCAGGTCGGCGTCGCCGTCACCGTCCAGATCGGTGATCGCAACCGAATGGGGCTCTGCCCCTGCGCCGTAGGTCACATCGGCCGCAAACGTCCCGTCGCCGCTACCCAGCAGGATCGAGACGGTGTCGTTAAAGTGATTCGCCACGGCCAGGTCGGCGTCGCCGTCACCGTCCAGATCGGCGATCGCAACGGAACGAGGACCATCCCCCGCGCCGTAGGTCACGTCGGGCGCAAACGTCCCGTCGCCGCTACCCAGCAAGATCGAGACGGTGTCGTCATAGTAGTTCGCCACGGCCAAGTCGGCGTCGCCGTCATCGTCCAGATCAGCGATCGCGACTGAATGAGGATGATCCCCCGTGCCGTAGGTCACGTCGGTCGCAAACGTCCCGTCGCCGTTACCCAGCAGGATCGAGACGGTGTCGTCATAATAGTTCGCCACGGCCAAGTCGGCGTCGCCGTCATCGTCCAGATCGGCGATCACAACGGACTGAGGATAATCCCCCGCGTCGTAGGTCACGTCGGCCGCAAGAGTCCCGTCGCCGTAGTTCAGCAGGATCGAGACGCTGCCGATGTTGTTCGCCACGGCCAGGTCGGCGTCGCCGTCACCGTCCAGATCGGCGATCGCAACAGACGTGGGCCCATCCTCCGCGCCGTACGTCACGTCGAGTGCAAACGTCCCGTCGCCGTGGTTGAGCAAGATCGACACGTTGCCGCTCCCGGCGTTCGCCACGGCCAGGTCGGCGTCGCTGTCACCGTCCAGATCGGCGATCGCAACCGAGACGGGATTCTTCCCCGCGCCGTAGGTCGCGCCTGGCGCAAACGTCCCGTCGCCGTGGTTGAGCAGGATCGAAACGTTGTTGCTGATAAGCCTCGTGACGGCCAAGTCGGCGTCGCCGTCACCGTCCAGATCGGCGATCGCGACCGAACGAGGAAAACTCCCCGCGCCGTACGTCACGTCGGGCGCAAACGTCCCATCGCCGCCACCCAGCAGGACCGACACGCTATCGTCACCATAGTTTGCCACGGCCAAGTCGGCGTCGCCGTCACCGTTCAGGTCGGCGATCGCGACCGAACGAGGAAAACTCCCCGCGTCATACGTCACGTCGGGCACAAACGTCCCGTCGTCGTTACCCAGCAGGATCGAGACGTTGTCGTCACGGTAGTTTGCCACGGCCAGGTCGGCGTCGCCGTCACCGTCCAGATCAGCGATCGCAACCGAACAGGGTTCATTCCCCGCGCCGTACGTCACGCCGGGCGCAAACGTTCCGTCGCCGCTACCCAGCAGGATCGAGACGTTGTTGCTCCCAGCATTCGCCACGGCCAGGTCGGCGTCGCCGTCACTGTCCAGATCGGCGATCGCAACGGACTGAGGATGATTCCCCACGCCGTACGTCACGTCGTCCGCAAACGTTCCGTCGCCGTTACCCAGCAAGATCGAGACGTTATCGTCATAGTAGTTCGCCACGGCCAGATCGGCGTCACCGTCGCCGTCCAGATCGGCGATCGCAACCGACGTGGGATGATGCCCGGCGCCGTACGCTTGTTTTTGCGGAAACAGCGGATCGGCCACCGCCGCCGGGCTGCCCCAAACCAGTCCGAGCACCACCGCCATGCCCGGCAGGAGCATCGCGTTCATCATCGCCAACGGAGTCATTCTGCAAATGCGCATCGTTCCATACCTCCTTTGCAGCAACCCAACCGAAGGATCCGAGCCCCGAGCGCGAGCGACGGGTTCTCTCGGTCGTGCCTGCTTGATGACTGACCCCGCGCTTGCGCTTGGGGCTCGGATCAGTTGGTTGCCCGGTGAGAATGCTGTTTCGCCACCGCTCCACCATTGTAGCAAAATTGCCCCGCGCGGGTCAATCGCGGTTTCCTATTGATGCCCAGCTACGAACAGAAGCGGTCCAGTAACTTCGCTTAACTTCGCCGCACACTTCCATTGGGCGTAGTCCACGGTACTCGTATCTCGCGGGTTGCCGCACATCTGATCAGCGGACGCTTGGTGCCACAAAAGATGGTCACACCCCCGCGCGGAAACGGCAAACTCGGACGTTGATCGGGAGGTCCGTTTTCGGTACACTGGTTATGGTTTCGGCGTAGTTCGCGATCCGGGCAACGGATCGTGATTGCCCGAATCGGTGATGGAGGAGGTCTCGGGAAGCATCGTGCCAGCGCGGTCGGATCGACTGGGGTGCTCCCAAAGAACCGAGCCCCATTCGGTTCACCCACCGTAGCGGGTCGGCCCGAACGCCGATCGTGGCTCATCTCCCAGGCGTCCTACCCGGACACGCGTTCGGGGACGTTTCTCATTCTGATGATCGGAAGGCAAACGTGGCAATGAACAACTCAAAAGCCGGATGGGTTTCGCTCTTGCTGGTTCTGAGTACCGCCGTCTCTGCGGCTGGACAGGAAGGTGGATCGATGCAGCCCGAGGGTTCCGCGCAGTCGCCACTCGTCGTGCGCGCGGACGGCACAGACACGATGCTGAGCCTCGATGGCAACCAGCCTTTCCACCGCACGGCTGGAGAGGTGAGCGGCCAGCGCCTGATAGACTTGGCCGATTCACCGGTCCGCTTGGTCCTGTGGACAGAGACGGCTCCGGACGGGCGGGTCGCACCCTACTACGCGATCAGCCTGGACGGGCAGACGATGGCCGCGGTGCGGCGCACGTCGTACGTGCTAAAGGTGCGCCACGGCGAATTCGACCCCGCCGTGAGTGTCCCGCCGGTGGTGTCCGGACTGGCTGCCGGCGAATCGAGCAACCTGTACTTCGTGCAGTTCGTCGTCCAGCCGCTGGAGGAGTTCCGTGCGGCCATCGAGGAGCTGGGCGGCACGGTCCACCGGTTCGTGGCCAACCATACGTACATCGTGAACATGAGCCCGCAGGTGCGCGCGCAGGTTTCGGCGTTGCCGTACGTGCGCTGGGTCGGGCCGGTGCATCCGGCCTATCGTCTGGAAGAGGAGATCCGGTATCAGATCCTGAGCGGCGCCCAGGTGGAACCGCGGCGCTACTCGATCATGCTCTACCAGCGCGGCGTGGTGGCGCAGGATCGGGTAACCGCGATCATCGACGCCATCGGAGGCAAGGTGCACGGCACCACGCCGCAGGGGTTCCGGATCGAAGCGGACCTGTCGCTCGACCAGGTTCGCCGGCTCGTGGCGCTGGATGACGTTTGCTTCATCGACCGTAAGGGCGAACTCGAGTTGGACATGGACATCGTACGCGAGATTGGCGGGGCCGATTACGTGGAGAGCGTAGCCGGCTTCACCGGCCAGGGCGTTCGCGGAGAGGTCGCTGACAGCGAACTCGATGTAAGTCACGTCGAATGGTCCGCCCCGCCGATCATTCACGTCGCGGGCGGCAGCTCGCCTCACGGAACGTCGGTCTATGGCATCCTGTTCGCCCAGGGTGTCGATCCCCAGGCCCGCGGTTTGATCCCCGACGGCGTGGGTATCTTCGCTTACAGCGACGGGTTGCTGGGCGGCGGGCCCACTCGCTACACGCACACCGCCGAGCTGGTCGATCCCGCCGGTCCCTACCGCACGGTATTCCAGACCAACAGCACCGGCGATTCTCGAACCTTCTTCTACACCACCATCTCGGCCGAGATGGACGATATTCTGTTCATCAACGACATCGCCATCTGCCAGTCGCAGAGCAACGCCGGCGACCAGGACTCGCGCCCGCAGGCGTGGGCCAAGAACATCATCTCCGGCGGGGCGGTCAATCACTACAACACGCTCACTCGCGGTGACGACTGCTGGTGCTACACCGGAAGCATCGGACCGGCCTCCGACGGGCGCATCAAGCCCGACCTGTGCTTCTTCTACGACGATACCTACGCGCCCACCGCCGGCGGCGGGTATACCGAGTTCGGCGGAACCAGCGGGGCCACCCCGAGCATCTGCGGATACGTGGGACTGTTCTTCCAGATGTGGTCCGAGGGCATCTTCGGAAACGAGGTCCCGGTCCCCGGCGGGACCGTCTTCGAGAACCGCGCCCACATGACCACCGCCAAGGCGGCGGTTATCAACACGGCCACGCAGTACGAGTTCACCGGAACGGGCGACGATCTGACGCGCGTGCACCAGGGATGGGGCATGCCCGACCTGCAGTACCTCTACGACATGCGCGAGAACATCTCCTTCATCGACGAAACCGAACTGCTGGGCAATACCGAGAGCGCCGAGTACGCGGCCTACGTCGAGCCCGACGAGCCGCAGTTGCGCGTGACCCTGGTGTACGCCGATCCCATGGGCGATCCCGTCGCCGCAGAGCATCGGATAAACGATCTCACTTTGAAGGTGACCTCGCCCTCGGAGGTTGTCTACTGGGGCAATAACGGCTTGCTCGCGGGCAACTGGTCCACCTCCGGCGGCGACCCGAACACGATAGACACCGTCGAGAACGTCTTCATCGAGAATCCCCAGAGCGGACTCTGGCTCGTCGAGATCATCGCCAGCGAAGTGAACGAGGATGGACACGTCGAAACGCCCGAGTTGGACGCGGACTTCGCCCTGGTTGTAAGCGGCGCGTTTCTGGCCACCTGTACGTCCGAAGGACGCATCACGCTGGATCGTGCCAAGTACGCCTGTTCCGATCTGGCAGGAATCCGCGTCGTGGACTGCGATCTGAACACGGACGACGAAGTGGTCGAGACGGTCAACGTCACCATCGACTCCGACTCGGAGCCCGGCGGTGAGGTCGTTCTGCTGACGGAGACGGCCGTGAACACGGCCGACTTCCGAGGCACGATCGCGCTGGACACCGTCAACTCGCTCGGCGTGTTGCAGATCGCGGACGGTGATACCGTGACGGCCACCTACGTCGATGCCGACGACGGTCAGGGCGGGACGAACGTCACGGTGACCGATACGGCCGTCGTGGACTGCACGCCGCCGCAGATATCGAACGTGCAGACGACGGAGGTTGATGCCCACAGCGCCACCGTCACGTTCGACACCGACGAGCTCGCCCGCGGTACGGTGCGGTACGGGCTGGCCTGTGGTTCGCTGATCCAGAATGCCCAAGAGGCCTGGTACGACACCGCGCACTCGATCGATCTGACGGATCTGGACGACGACACGGCGTATTTCTACGCGGTGGACGCGGCGGACGAGGCGGGCAACGCCTCAACCGACGACAACGGTGGGAGCTGTTACACCTTCAGCACGCCCGTGATGCCGGACTACTTCACCGAGGAGTTTGCCAGCAACGATCTGGACTACTGGAGTCTGACCTTCACGCCCGACGGCTCGGGCGGTTACTACGCCGGCTGCGCCGAGACCATCACGAGCCTGCCGGTCGATCCCGCCTTCGGAACAGCGCTCCCCCTGTCCGACGATGACTACGAGACGATCACCCTCTCCGGTGGAGACACCGTCTCGCTCTACGGCGTCAGCTACGGCACGTTCTATCCGGGCAGCAACGGGTACGTTACCTTTACCGGCGGAGACACCGACTACACCGAATCACGAACGGACCACTTCGAGACACCCCGAATCTCCGCTCTGTTTGACGACCTGAACCCGGGCTCGTCGGGCGGTGGGACGGTTCGGGCCGGGCAGCTCGCCGATCGGGCGGTCGTCACCTGGGAAGACGTGCCGGAGTACTCCAACACAGGCTCGAATACGTTCCAGCTCGAGATGTTCTTCGACGGAGTCATCCGGATGAGCTATCTGAGCATCTCCGCCAGCGACGGGATCACCGGCCTGTCCGAAGGCAACGGCGAGCCCGTCCCGTTCTACGAGACCGATCTGTCGGACATGGGGCCTTGCCTGCCCGGCGATCTCGATGTGGACGGTGACGTCGATCTGGACGACTACGCGATCTTCAGGGACTGTCTAGCCGGTCCGGACGTGCCCACGCCGCCGGGCAGTTGCAGCGCCGACGATTTCATGAACGCCGATATCGAGGCCGACCTCGACGTGGACATCTACGACTTCACCGTCTTCCAGGCAGCGTTCACGGGCTCGCAGTAGGAGGTCAGGGCGGTCTCGGGGCCGTTGATCGGTTTGCGCGCGCGACCCGAATTCGAAGAGTTGGATCGGTCCGCACAGCGGGCCCTACCTGCGTTCGCCCTCGCGTCGAATACCCGGTACTCTACTCCCCATGAATCGCGACGAAGTCTGTAGCAAGTTTCTGGATGCGGTGCCGTTTGAGCTTTATCCGGTGCAGGAGGAGGCGTTGCTGGCGTGGTTCGAGGAGGAGGGCGGGGTGCTGGTGACGGCGCCGACGGGGATGGGCAAGACGCTCATCGCCGAGGCGGCGGTTTTCGAGGCCCTGCACCTCGGGACGCGGCTCTATTACACCACGCCGCTGATCGCGCTGACCGAACAGAAGTTCCGCGAGCTGCAGGAGCGGGTCGAGGACTGGGGTTTTCCGCGCACCGAAGTCGGGTTGATCACCGGCAATCGCCGCGAGAACCCCGACGCCCGCGTCCGCGTAGTGGTCGCGGAAATCCTGCTCAACCATCTGCTCGGCGAAGACGAGGGATTCGACGACGTGGCCGCCGTGGTCATGGACGAATTCCACAACTTCAACGACTACGAGCGCGGCATCGTCTGGGAACTCTCACTGGTTCTGCTACCGACCACCGTTCGCCTCATGCTGCTGTCGGCCACGGTGGGGAACGCTCCGGAGTTCCTGCACTGGCTGCACACCGAGCACGGTCGCAAGGTCCGCCTGGTGCACTCCGACGAGCGCCGCGTACCGCTGGAGTACGTTTGGGTGGGCGACAGGCTGCTCACAGAACACCTGCCGACCATGATCTCCGAAGACAGCGGCGCGAACCGCACACCGGCTCTGGTGTTCTGCTTCAACCGTGATGAGTGCTGGGAGGTGGCCGAGCGGCTCAAGGGTCTCAAGCTCATCTCCGCCGCGCAGCGGGCCGAGATCGAGACGCTGCTCAACCCCGACGACTTTGCCAAGGGTGTCGGACCCAAGCTGCGGCAGATGCTCATCCGCGGCGTCGGTGTGCACCACGCCGGCGTGTTGCCCAAACACAAACAAACCGTGGAGTTGCTGTTCAACAAGAAGCTGGTGCCGCTGGTCATCTGTACCGAAACGCTGGCCGCCGGTATCAACCTGCCCGCCCGTTCGGTGGTACTCAGCACGCTGCTCAAGGGCAAGCGCGGCGAGAAGAAGCTGATACCACCATCGGCGGCCCACCAGATGTTCGGTCGCGCGGGCCGCCCGCAGTTCGACACGCACGGCTACGTCATCGCCCTGGCCCACGAAGACGACATCAAGATCGAGAAGTGGAAGAAAAAGTATGAGCAGATCGACCCCAATTCCAAGGACCCCGGCATCCTGCGGGCACGCAAGCAACTCGAACGCAAGCGCCCCAAGCGGCGCAGCACCGAGCAGTACTGGTCGGAGGGTCAGTTCAACTCGCTGATCAAGGCCGGTTCGGGCAAGTTGGCCAGCCGGTCGATGATTCCCTACCAGGTGCTTATCTTTCTACTCACCCGCACCGGCACGCTGCACGAGGTGCGAGAGTTTCTCTCCAAGCGCTTCAACTCGCCCAAGCGCGTCGAGGCTTTCCAAAAGCAGCTCGATAGCATGATCGGCAACCTGGCAGCCTTCGGCTATCTCACCCAAGCCGAGGACGGCGACCACATTACCCTGGACAACAGCATCCACCGCCTGCTTGTCTACCGCAGCATCGATCCGCTGTACGGCGCGTTCCTCGCCGACAAGTTGGCGTCGAGCAACTTCGACGAGAAGGTGATGGCGCTCGAGTCGGTGCTGTCCGCCCCACCGGTCATCGAGCGACACGTGCGCATTCCCCCGGACCTCCCCCCCGGCCCCTTGCAGACCGACGAACTCGAACCGGCACTGATCTCGATGGGCGTGGTGCTGGCCAAGCCCGACGGCTCACTCGTTGCCGCCTCGGATGACGAATACGAAGACTACTACGAAGAGCCGGAGGAGGAGCGGCCCCCGACTCTTCCGGAAGGGCTTATGATTCTCTTTGAGAGCAAGCTGGCTGTGCCTGACCGGTTCTTCGTGCAGCCGAAGTGGATCGCCGGCGCCGCGTTTCAACTGGATTGCGACTTCTACAAGCTGGTGGGCGCGTGCAACCTGGTCAAGCAGGAGGGCTTGATCTTGCGGCATCTGTTGCGCTTGGTGATTCTGGCGGGTGAGTTCTATACGCAAACCGAGGACCCCGACTACCAGTTGCTCGGCGAACAGGCCACGCGCATCTGCCATGGCGTCGATCCGAGGTATACCGACCGCTTCCTGGCCGAGGCCGAAGAGACGAAGAAGATCGCGAAGGTGTGACCGTCGAGACCCCAGGTTCAAAGAACCTGGGCCACCCGTCCTGGGTCACCCGTCGATGATACGGGTGCGAGAATGCTTGCTCGCCGGACGAGGGTGTCGTATGATGGTAGTGGAGGTGCTTCATGCGACCGGGCCAGATTCTCGCCCACTTGCGCAAGCAGCCGTTTGCTCCCATTCGCGTCTTTCTATCGGACGGGTGCTCATACGATATCCGACATCCGGAGATGGCCGCCGTCAGCCGCGCCGAGATGGTCATCGGCCTGGAACCCACCGAGGACGATGTCCCCGACCGGTTTGCTTACTGCGACCCCGTCCACATCACCCGCATCGAACCCATCAACGGAGCCACCCACCGCCGGCGAAAAACCAAACGCAAATAACGCCGGCGCCGCGGATGGACACTGAGTAACGCGGATTCCTGTTCAATGCCATCGGCGTTGATCCGCGTGCATCGGCGGCTTTCTCATACTCCTGCCGGGGTCTCCGCGGGCCGGTCGCGGGGGACCGGCGGCGGGGACGGTTCGGCGTAGTCGAATGGCTTCTTGGCCAGCATGAACGGGCGGCGTTGGGATACGCTGATTATCAGCGCCGCAGCTACGAAGCTGGTCAGCAGACTGCTGCCGCCGTAACTGACAAACGGCAGGGTCATCCCCGTAATGGGCATGAGCCCAGCCGTCATGCCGATGTTGATCACCACCTGCGTGGCGACGAGGGACAGCACTCCGACAGCCAGCAGCCGACCGAAGGGCTCGACGGTAGCCGACGCGATCTCCGCGGCGGCGACGACGATCACCACGTAACACGCGAGCACGACCAAGCACCCGGCAAACCCCCACTGATGCCCGACGAGTGCGAACACGAAGTCGTTGTGGCGGTCGGGCAGGAAGTTGTACTGCACGTACGTGCCCTGTCCCCAGCCCTCGCCGATGAGACCGCCGCTGCCCAAAGCCGCTTTGCTGCGCACCAGTTGCATACCCGACCCGACCTCCCACTCCAGGGCCTGGCGCTTTGTGCACACGTGCCGGTAGCGCTCCGGGTGCTCGATGATCCTGTCGCGCAGGGATTTCGACTGGAGCAAAACGCCTGTGATCCGCAGACGCTGGTAATCGGCGATGCGTCCCCACACGAGCGGAGCGGCGACAAAAGCGATGCCCGCGAAAAGCAGCAGATGCCGTTTGCGCGCACCGGCGGCAAACAGAAGAATCACCAGCACCGGAATCATGAGCAGCACCGTGCCCAAATCCGGTTCCAGAAGAATGAGTAGCACGGGAACAATCGACAGCACGATGGGGACGGTGACGCCGCGCAGCATGCGATAGTTCCGCCGGTAACGCAGGTACTGAGCCAGGGCCACGACATAGGCGATCTTCATGAACTCCGACGGCTGGAGCTGGAACCCGGGCAGCCGAATCCAACGATGGGCGCCGCGCCTTCCCGGAACCAGTCCGCCAAACTCAAACCCGCTAAGCTTGGCGATCATCAGAGGGATCAACAGAACGACAGCAATGGCGAACAGCGGGTAGGCATAGCGCGCGACGCGCTCGTAGCCGATACGCAGAACGACCAGTCCGGCGCTGACCCCCGCAAGGATGAACAAAGCCTGCTTGAGCGTATTGACCGGCCAACCGCCACTCGCCCGCTCGGTGGCATAGATGCACGCCACGCCCAAGCCGCACAACACTGCGATGCCAAAAGCAATCGCACCGCCGGGGCGGGTGAGATGGAGGGAGCTCTTCTTCATGGTGCGGCGTCCACGGTTGCGGAATCCGGATCGAGGTCGGCACCCAGGACGTCCAGAGTCGTCTCGGCGACTCTCTTGGCAATCGGCCCGGCCACCCGTCCGCCACTGCCGCCGAACTCCACCAGCACCGAAAAGGCAATGCGCGGCGTAACGTCAAGCAGCGGGTGCCCGGCGCTGTCCACCGCCTGCAGATAGCCGATGAACCAGGCGTGTTCCTGCTGGTCGGCCTGGCCCGGTCGGCGCCGCCCTAGTGGTAGTGGAGGCCAATACGCAGTGGTCTCGATACCCTCCCGGTCGAACTCCATCTCACGGTACTCGGCCTCGAAGCGTTCGCGAGCCTCGCGCCTGCTGTTGGCCGGCACCGTGGCGATCAACTCGTCGCCTTCCGGCGTGGTGTAGGGAACGGCATAGGAGATCGGCCAGGGGTTCACCGTCGCGCTACCCGTCTTCCCGCACAGTGCGTAGCCGTCGCGTACGAAGTTGGCCGTCTTGAAGGCCGTTGCCCCGGGCTCGTTGGTCACCCGAAACAGACCCGCACGAATCGCTCGCCAGTGCTCGGGTTTGACGGGCAGCCTCCACTCCCCCGAGATCGATCCTTCACGAATGAGTGTGACTGGTTTGTAGATGCCACCGGCATAGACGGCCATCAGGTTCGCCGTTTGCACGGGCGTCATGGACATCTCGCCTTGTCCGATGGCGAAGTTCCATGCGTCGCCCTTGGCCACACTCCGACCCCGCCCAGCCAGGTAGCTCGGCGTGGGGTTGATCCCGCGGACCTCCTCACGTAGGCCGATGCCCGAGCTTCTGCCGACCCCGGCCATGTCGAAGAAGTTGCACAAGCCCGTAACGCCGACGCGCTCGCCGGTGTGGTACATGAAGATGTTGCAGCTATGGGCGATAGCCGCTGCAACCGTAAGCGGTCCGTGAGCCTTGCGGCGGTTGGTCCCGTGGATCGGCCAGCACTTCTTGCCGCTGCGCGTCTCGGGGTAGTAATACCCCTGACAATCGAAGCTCGTGTCCAGTGTGATCTTGCCGGAACTCAGTCCCGCGATACAGGTCAGCGGCTTAACGATAGAGCCCGGGGCGTACTGGTTGGCCACGGCGCGAAAGCGCAGGGGTTGATGCCTGATGTCGCGGGCAAGATCGTTGTAGTCTTCGCGGAAAATGTTGTTATCGTATCCCGGATAGGAGACCAGGGCGAGCACCTCGCGGGTGGGCACATCCAGCACCACGATCGCGCCACCGGTCGGGTACGGCGTGCCCGGCAACATCCGCGCCAGCAAGGCGTGGAGCGCCTCCTGCAGATCCACCCGGAGGGTAAGTGTAACGTTTCGACCGTTCTCGGCAGCGAGGGTGCCCACCGTGGCGCCTTCGCGATTCTCGCGCACCAAACCGCGCCGGCCGCGCAAGCGCCGCTCGGCGGCGTACTCCACTCCCGAGACGCCCAATCGCTCGGAGCCGATGTACTCGGAAAGTGGATCGCCCGCGTCCGGATCATCCGCCACCGCCTCCGCGGTGACCGCGCCCTGTTGACCGAGAAGGTGGGACAGGGATTCGGAGGCGTCGTACCACCGGTAGGTGGAGCTGCGCACCTCGGCGTAGGGGTAGTCCGCGAGCCGTTGCCGCGCGGCCACTTGTTCCTGGTCGTTGAGACCGCCGACGATCGGATGGCGCATGCGTTCCTCGACCACCGGCGTATCGAATCCCCGCCGCCGGGACACCAGGGCGCGCACGCGGGCGATCCGATCACGCACGTCGGCGGCACGCCCGAGGAGGTCGGCGACACTTCCGTCGCTGAGGCGCGCCAGGTCACTCCACATGCTGTCGATCCGGCGCCGCACCTCCTCGTCGGCCTGGTCCAGTGTCAGGTCCGCCTCCCCCGACGTGCGAAGCAGACGCCTCGCTTGACTGCCCAGGTAACGGCGTTCCATCGCAAGAACGCCGTAATCCACGGCAATCTCCCAGCAGGGCTGATCGGCGGCCAACTCGGTCCCGAGGCGATCCAGAATCCGCCCTCGCACGAAGGGAAGCATCCGTGCCGGTCGAAGCAGTGCCTGCTCGGCCTGCTTGCGATACTCGTCGGCACGGACGATCTGCAGATCGATCAGCCGGACGACGATCACCAGCAAGATCGCTCCGAACAGGCCCAGCACGATTTTGAGACGCGTTTCAAACATGCCTCATCTCCGGCGGCCCGAACGAAAACTCCGCCGCGGCGCGCCGACGCCCAGGAAACGAGGGAATCTCAAAAGCACATAATGCAACGGCGGCGCCCACGCGGCCGTGTAAGCCGCGCCGAGCAGAAGGGTGCCCACCGTCGCCATCACTCCCGAATCCGCCCCACCAACGGTCACGACTCGGTAGACCATCGACGCCATACCGATCACCGCCGCGGAGATGAAGGTGAGTACGAAGTGGGCGATCGGATTGTCGCGGAAGACGTACTCGCGGACAGCATAGACCGCCAGCATGGTGACTGCGTAGCATCCGGACAGGAGCCCGAAGCGCGCGATCGAATACACGTCCATCGCCGCACCCAACAACCACGCCCCGATCAACGCGTCCATCGATCGAGCATGCAGCGTGAAGAAGACGGCCATGACCAGCATCCAATCCGGCCGAACGCCGCCGATCTCCAAACGCCAAGCCAGAGTTGTCTGCAGTGTCAGGACAACAACCGCGCAAATTGCAAACCCAAGCCATCTCATGCTGGCATCCCTGGTGACCCGGCACAAGTCTGCCCCCTCACCAAGCTGTCGATTTACTCGTCCACGGCCATCCCCAATGTAGCGTCACCCCTTGTGGGTGACGAGAAACGCCGGTGCGCCGCCCACAAGGGGCGACGCGACATAGTAAATCGACAGCCTGTGACGGTCACGGTTCGTGAAGCAATCACTCCCCCGTACCAGCCACGCTTTGGCGGAACGGCATCTCACCCGGCTCGATACCGCCGGTCAGTTGCACGATGGCCATCGCCGCGGCCAACTGCACCCGCGGGTCTTCGTCATGATTCATCCGCTCGCGCAGACCGGGCAAGGCCTCGATCTTCCCGATCGCTCCCAGAGCGTGGGAAGCCAACTGCCGGACGCGCATCGTCTTGATCTCCGGCGGATCGCTCTCGTCGCGCCGGGCGGGCCTGTCGAAATCAAGCGCCTTACGCGCGACCTTGTAGCCCGCGTCCGACCCGAGATGCCCCAATGCCTTGGCTGCGGCCAGCTTGGTCTCGAGGTGTAGGGCATGTTCGAGCCGGGCCTGGAAGAGCCCTGTCAGAGAATGGTCTCTCGCTTCGGCCAACGCCAACACGGCGAACGTCTGCTGGGCGCCCTCGCCCGAGTAGGCGGTGAACTTGAGTTGCCGGCGCGCTTCCTGACCGCCGAGCAGGTCCATGGACTCCAGCGCCTGGAGGCGCAGGGCCTCGTCGTCGGACATCATCGCTCGGGCCAGCAGAGGGATGGCGCCTGGTTCGGAAAGACGGCCGAGGAGCATCGCGGCATTGCGACGAACCACGGGATCGTCGTGGTCGAGCAAAAACTCCGCCAGGCGTTCGGAGTGGCGCGGGGCGCCAAGACGATGCAGTGCGAAGATGGCGGCGGCCCGCACGTTCGGGTCCGGATCGGACACGCATTTTTCGAGCGTGGGCTGCGACACCGTGTCCCTCAGTGTTCCCAAGGCGACACACGCGGCGAAGCGCACGCCGGGGTGGGCATCGTGCAAGGCCGTCCGAATCCACGGCAGACCCTCGTTTGGGGCGACCCTTTGCAGCGCCTCGACGGCTTGGGCACGGACCGACGGCAAGGTTTGATAATCGGTCCCGCGCTTGAGCGCCAGCAGGGCCCGCTCGCGAACGGCCTGACACGCCTCTCGCGACAGCGGCGCGCTGCATCCGCCGCAAAGCACCACCACGCCGCCGAAAATCGCAAGCAGCGGTTTCACGCATGCATCTCCTGCTCGTCCCGTCGGACGCTCAGCGCCCGAACGACAAGGTAGTCAGCGTAGGTCAGCAGCCAAAAAACCATACAAGCCCGAGCGAACACGTCTCCAATGCGCGAGTAAAGCGAGTGTCGGGAATCCACCTTCACCGTCGCCACGGCGAACCCGTCGATCCCCCGACCGTGGTAGCGACCCTCGGGCGTCGTGACAAGATCGTGGATGCGCCCGTCCGGGTCGATGAAACCGCTGATGCCCGTGTTCACCGCCCGAGCGATCCCGATGCGGTTCTCCACGGCACGGAATGCGCCGACGGCCAGGTGCTGCGGCAGTTCGTTGGAGTGCACGAACCAGCCGTCGTTGCTGATGTTCAGCAGGAAGTCGACCCGCTTGGTCCCGTCGGGACCGGTGACGAACTTGCGGCTGACGTACGGCATGACGTCCTCGTAGCAGATGGGCACGCCGAAGCGGTAGGCCTGCCCGTCCTGCGACGGCGCCCGCATGCTGAAGACCGTGAATTCCTTCCCCGGCGAAAGAGAGTACTCGTACGTCTTTCCATGCTCCAGCCACGCCAGCGGCACGAAACGATGCAGCCAGAAATACAGAAACCGCAGCTTCCCGTCGCGGAACGGAATGTACTCACCGAACACCACGCGGTGACATTTGTCGTATCGCTGCGCGTGCGAACCGTCCGGTGCGAACACGAAGGCGGAGTTGTAATTGAGCTGCTCGGATCGCAGGCTAAGCGGCGTGAGCACGATGGAAAACGCGCCGGCCACCACCGCGGCCTTCGTCTGCCGAGCCCAATCCCGAAACGCCCAGTCGTACTGCTGAGACTCGCGCTGCAGAATGCGCTGGACCTGGCTCAACTCCGCCGGGTCTGCGTCCAAAAACTCACGGTTCAGGTACATCGCCCACGGGGTCTCCGGGAGGAGGAACAGGTCCGGCTGGGCACGCGCCGCGTCGGACATGAAGTCGAAGTAACACTTCGCCTTCTCGAACGGCGGTATGGTGGGATGCGTTTCGTCCACCGATAGCGGATAGTCACCTTGAATCACCGCGACCCGTGGGCCGGGCGAACTCGTGCCGCGTCGCAGTTGGACCTGTCCGTAGATCAGCGTCGCTAGCAGCAGCCCCCCCGCAAGAACCGGACCCGCCAACGGCAACGAACCGCGGACTTCAGTCCGCGCGGGCCCAAGCCCGTAGCTCGTCCCCCTCCCGAAGCGCCAGAGCAGAACATCCAGGACGGCGCCGTTGACCGCCGCAATCACGAAGCTCACTGCGTAGGCGCCAAACAGATCGCTGATCTGGATCAGGGTCAGAAAGCGGTAGGGACTGTGGGCCAGGAAGAACCACGGGAACCCCGTGAACATCCAGGCACGCACGTACTCGCAGCCGACCCAGACGATCGGCAATCCAAGCGCCATGGGCAGACGACGCCGGCGCACCCAATGACGCAACGGACACGCCATCAGTGGAAAGTAGACCCCAACGCATGCCGACCAGGCCACGTACCCCGGACCGGTCACGTGCGACATCCAGTACATGTTGATCAGGTGAAAGACGAACCCGACACCGAAGCTCGCGACGTACACCCGTCGCGGGTGGTTCGACGTGGTTACCACGAGCAGCCATGGAACCAGGCAGATAAACGCCACAGGCCAAATGGAAATCGGGGTGAAGATCAGGCTCTGAAGACCAATGGTCGCCGCCGCAAGCAGCACGATCGTCTTGACCGGATCGGCAGCGAACGGTCGCCGCCGGGGCGCCGGCTGGGCCGACGCTTTGCGCGCAGCCGCATTCTTCCTTGGCGTTTTCACCGCGCCCACCGCCTCATGGCCCTATTGTGTCACGAGCCAGGAAACCGGTCAATGCGCCCGACAACATGCCTCGCTCTGGTGCTCCGTCACGCCTTAATTGACGGGTGCCACTGGCGGCTTGTCCGCCAGTGTTACGCACGCAACATCAATGAGGAAGCCACTGGTGGGCAAGCCACCAGTGGCACCCAATCGGCTCGTACCCGTCAATTCAGGTGTGACAATGCACTAGGCTCTGTCTGACGACTTCCGTAGCGGTCGCCGCCACCGCCGACCGGACGACCTGCGAGACGCAGGCCGCTCGCGGTGTTGGCTACCTTACGCTGTCCTACGAAAACGCACCGGCGTGTTTCGCCGCACGGGCCTGCTTCTCGTCCACGAAGTACAGCAGAACCATACCCGTCAGGAAGAACACGATCAACGAAACGATCGAGAGCCGGGCCGAGCCGGTCCACTGCTCGATGACGGCGAACACCAGCGGGCCCCATATCGCGGAGAACTTGGCGAACACGGTGTAGAAGCCGAAAAACTCCGCGCTGGCCTCTGCCGGAATCATGGAACCGTAGAGCGATCGGCTCAGTGCCTGCGACCCGCCCAACACCAACCCCACAACACCGCCGAGAACGAAAAACTCCGTCGCACCTTCGATGAAATAGGCGTAGACGACCACGCCCGACCAAAGAAGCAACGTGAGCATCACCGTGCGCTTCGTGCCCAAGCGACCGGAAATCCGACTGAAGAGCAGAGCCCCGACCATCGCCACACCCTGGACCACCAGCAGCGTGGTCATCAGGGTCGTGGCGGACAGGCCCAACTCGTCCGCCCCGTAGATCGTGGCCATGACGATCACGGTCTGAATACCGTCGTTGTAGAGCATGAAGGCGATCAGGAACAAGAGCAGGTGGCGGAATCGGGCGACGCGGCGGGCGGTGCTCAGAGTGCGGCGAATGCCGACGGCCGCGCAGGCCAGCGACCGGGGCCAGGCGCGATACCGTGGCGGCAGGGTTCCAAAGGCCTGTTCCTCCCGCAGGTGAACCACGGTGAACAGCGTGAACCCCGCCCACCACACGCCGGCCAGAACCAGCCCGATGCGGGCGGCGGTCGCTTCGGACAGGCCGAGGCGTTCGTGTCCGGCGATCAACCCCAGCGCCACGGCGAACTGCAATCCGCCGCCGAGGTATCCGTAGGCGTACCCGCGACCGGATACGCGGTCCAGGCGGTCTTCGCTGACGATCTGCGGGAGGAAGGCATCGTAGAAGACGTTGGCACACACGAAACCGAACTGCGCGATGACGAAGAAGATCATCGTCCGCATCACGTCTCCCGAGCGGCAGAACCACAGCAGGATCGTGAACAGGCTGCCGGTGTAGGCAAACGTGAGCAGGAAGCGCCTCTTGGCGGCGGAGAAATCGGCGACGGCACCGAGGAACGGAGCGGTCAGAAACGCCAACAAGGCCGCCGCGGAAACGGCAAAGCCCCACAGACTGGTGGCACTGTAATGCGTGCCGCCGATCACGGCGCCCTCGGGCCCCACGATTCCGGCCTTGAAGTAGAAAGGCAGCAAGCCGGCCAACACCGTCGTCGCGTACGCGGAGTTGGCCCAGTCGTACATGCACCACCCCCAGACGATCTTCGGATCATTCTTGGCAGGGGAGACGCCTTCCATCACAACCGCAACTCCGCCGGGGGGACTCGAGTCGGTGTCATCGTATCCGCATCTCTCACCCACCGAAACCACGGACCGCACGCTCGCGATTTCGGATTGTTTTGCGCGTTGCGCACGGGGCTTTGCCGCGACTTTATCTCTCGGGACGCCGTTGTATTGACCGTCACGTCCCCCTGGGGTATATGGTAACGCTCCGGTCCCGAATCGGAGGGGGGGGCATCGTGGGGATGGGTGTTGTTGGGAACGCGTAGGTTTCACAGCTCTGGACGTTCCACAGATCGGGTTTATCCCAAAGGAGTCGGTTAATGTCGTGCAAACATTGCAGCTTGGCGTGTGTGGTGGTGTCGTCGTTTGTGGTGATGCTGGCCAGCGGTTGCGGCGGTTCGGAACGGGCCACGGTGGCCATTGAATACGTGCTCAACCCCAGCGTGGGCCTTCCGCCGGGGATGAACTCGGTGGCCATCCTCGATGCCAAGGTCAACGAGGTGACGGATACCAAATGGTCCGAACTGGGCGCCAACTACATCCAACACCTGATTACGGAATCCCACGAACTCTACGGAACCGACCTCCAGGTGGCGGACCGCAAGCACACCAGTTCGGTGATGAAGGAGCAGGACATGGCCGCCGCGGGCATGGTGGCGTCGGCGAATCCCGGCGCCACGGCCAAGCAACTGAACGTCCAGGGCCTGATCATGACCGAGATCAACGTGAAGGTCGAGACGCACAAGGGCAAGGGGCGGACGATCAGCGGGTTGAGTGCCGCCGCTTTTGGCGGACACGGCTGGGGGGGGGGCGGTGGTAGCGTGCGGACCGAGGAGGGTGAGACGGTCAGCCGCAACATCACCGTGCAGACCGACTTCAAGCTGGTCGACGCCGCCACGAGCAAGAACTGGACCACGCACTCCCCCAAACCCTATCGCCAGAGCGACAAAACCAAGATCAGCCCGTTCTTTGGTTCCAGCAAGACCGAGGCGAGTCTGACGCCGCGCGACGAGATCATCGGCGCGGCGGTGGAGACCGGTGCCCGGCAATTCGTCTCCAAGCTGATCCCCTGCGCGGTGCGCTACGAAGTGGAATTGAGGTCCAGCAGCCAGGAGAACTGCGTGCAAGGCATCAAGTACGTTCGTGGCGACATGTTCGCCGAGGCGATGAGCCAGTTCAAGATGGCCCTGGCCGAAGACCCCGATGATGACCGGGCGGCTTTCGCCGCCGGTGTCTGCTGCGAGGCGAAGGGCAATTTCGACGAGGCCCTGAAATACTACAAACTGGCGGCGGTGGCCAAGAACGAGCCCACATACCTCGAAGCCAAGGACCGGATGGCCGAAAACAAGGATCGCATCCGCACCGCGGAATAAGCGGGATAGGGCACCGCGCCGCCGCCAGTGAACCCGTGCCACCCTTGGATGGGTTCACTGAATGTTTACCCGGAACCGGCGGGCGAGCCGCTTGTAACGTCCTATTCGACACCAGGTTATGTTAAGGCTGGGCGCGGTGCGGCGTTTGTGAAAGCGGTTGGCGCCGTTCGTCCGGCGTGGTCGATATAGAAAAAACGCGCCGTGGACCTAACCAGGGCGCGCAGAGACGGTCAACGGGAGTGAGCACGTCATTCCCCGCGACGTGTGATTCCCCCGAGTCGTAACTGAGATGTATCGTGGTACAAGAACTGAGGAGACATCCCATGGTTCGCAAAATGTTATTGCCCCTTCTGATGGTCGGCATTGTTCTGACCAGCGTGCAGTTCGCTTCGGCGCAGATAGACGCCAAGCAAGCCCAAAACAAGCTGCTCGCCAAGCGTGCGGCCGAAGCCGACGCCTACCGCAAACTGGCCGAAACGGTTAAGGGCCTGCATATCACCTCGGACACCTACGTCAAGGACTTCGTGACCGAGAGTGACGTCATCCAGTCCGAACTGGACACCTTCCTCCGCGGGGTCCGCCTGGGCGAGCCCAAATGGTATGAGGATCTCTCCTGCGAGGTGCCCGCCGAAGTCACGGTGGCCAAGCTCATCACCCACCTCAAGGAGATCCACACCCGCCACTATCAGGGCGACCGCGTCAAGGGGACGGACTTCACCAACATGAAGCAGTTCATCAAGAAGGACGTGATCAAGGTCATCGGAATGGGCGCCCCGCGTCCGGAGTTGCCCCCCGACCTGCCCGAGGGCGTCGAGGAGATGATCAGCCAGGGCATCACCCTGCCCTCGCCGGCGATCCCCGACTTGTGGCTCAAGATGGGGCCCCAGGCGAGGCTGATGGCCAAGCGGGCGGCTGAACTCGACGCCATGCGCCGTCTGCTCGAGCGGATCAAGGGCCTGCGCATCACCTCGGATACGCTGGTCAAGGATTTCGTGACCGAGTGGGACACGATTGAAGCCGAGGCCCGGGGTTACCTCATCGGTGCGCACGAGATCAGGACCTACTACCACCACGACGAGCCGATTGTCGAGGTGACCTACGCCGTTCCCACCGAGCAGGTCATCACGACCATCAAGGAAATCCACACCCGCCATTACAAGGGGGATCGCGTTTCCGGTACGGACATCGTGAATCTCAAGCAGCAGATCAAACGCAAGACCTTCGAAGCCACCGGCATGGGCGTGCCCAAACCGCAGTACATCAAGGTCGCCGTGCAGACCACCGGCGTGTCCATTCCGGATTGGGCCTCGACCCGAATCACCGTCACCGGCCAAGGGACCGACCCGGCCATCAGCACCCCGCAGGGCAAGCTCAAGGCTGCCCGCGCCGCCGAGTTGGACGCCAAGCGGCGTCTGGCGGAGCAGGTCTACGGCCTGCGGATCAGCTCCGACACGCTGGTGCGAGATTTCGTGACCGAGCACGACAACATCACCTCGCAGGTCGATGCGGTGCTGATCGGGGCAATGGTCGAGAACACCCAATGGAGTGGCGGCACGGCCCAGGTGACCGTCAGCCTGCCGGGCATGGAGGTGTGGTCGGTGTTCCACCAGGAGATCAGCATAATCAGCCGCCGGTAGTGGAGTCGTTCTGTTGACACAGCGGTCGGCGCCTCCGCGCCGGCCGCTACAACTAAGGAGTGATGCAATGCGTAGGTTGATCGCTGTTATCGTCGCGACGTGTGCCCTGGTTTTCGCCTTCACCGCCCTGCCTGGGTGCGGGGACGACGTGAAGAAGGTGGAAAGGACGGAAACGCACACGGAATCACAGCCGCAGATGGTTTCGCCCGGCGAACCGATCGTCGAGTAGCGGCTGACAACATCGCGGCCCATGCGGCACGAATCGCAGATTCGGTGCGGATGCGCGCCTGGACGGATGGAACGTCCGTCTGATTACTGGTGCAACAAGGTCATGACTTCGCTGCGCGTTCGGGCGTCGCTACGGAATCGACCGCGGACCGCCGAGGTCACCATGACGCTGCCGGCCTTCTTAATGCCACGGCAGGTCACGCAGGAGTGGGTGGCCTGCACGACGACGGCTGTGCCTTTGGGCTGGACGACATCCATGATCACGTCGGCGACCTGCGAGGTGAGGCGCTCCTGCACCTGGGGGCGGTGGGCGTACTCGTCCACAACGCGGGCGAGCTTGGAGATGCCGACCATCCTGCCGGCGGGCAGGTAGGCGACGTGAGCTTTGCCTTCAAAGGGCATCAGATGGTGCTCACACATCGAATTGAAGGGGATGTCGCGTAGGATGACAATCTCATCGTACGTCTCGGTGAACCCGCTCGTGAGGTGCCGCGCGGGATCGAGACTGAGCCCCGCAAAAAGTTCCTGATACATCCGCGCCACGCGCCCGGGTGTTTTCCGCAGTCCTTCCCGGTCCGGGTCCTCGCCAACGGCCACGAGGATTTCGCGGACGGCGTTTTCGATGCGTTCGAGATCCATCCGGTGAGCCATGAAGAAGTCTCCTCTACAACGAATCCGCAGCGTTGCGATACGTCCCTGCGATTGCTGCGTGGGCGGCGACCGCGGCCCGGGGAATCGGGGCGATCATACTCGGTTCGTTGCCGGCGTTCTACCGATCGCCCAGCACGCCGAACCGATCGTAGAGCAGCTTCAGTCCAAACGTAGCGTCCGGCGTCTCGCCGGACGTCTTCTACTCTCGGCCTGCGGGGACGCAGGCCGCTACAGTTGGATTGAGAATGCTCTAGAACAACTCGTACAGACGGGCGTCGCCCGGTGCGATGTTGAGCCTGAGGGTGATGCGTCCGCGGCTCGCCTTGGTTACGGCGCCCAGTGCCATGCTCGCGTCCCCGGGCACCTCCACCATGTGCTGGGTGGGCAGGGCGCCGATGTACGCGTCCAAGGTCACCGTGGTCTTGACATACTCCGACTCAGAACGGTTGAACACCAGCAATAGACGCCGCCGGTTCCGTGAGAAGAGCGTGAGGCTCAACTCCTCGCCGATACCCGTTGTGGCGACAAAGGGCCTCTGGTCCAGGCGGTCCAGCATCGAGCCCCAGCGCCGCATGCGGTCGGCGATACGCCGGATCGTATTGATCCGCTGCACGTCGACGAGTCCGTCCGCGTCGACCAACGCCGACCCTCGACCGGGGATGCTATGGTATTGGTCGATGACCAGCCCACCGGTAAGCCCCCGGGCCAGACCGGCGTGGAACCGCCAAATCCAACGTCGCACGGCGTCCGCGGAACTCTGCCGGGGCCGGTGGTCACATAACAAGGTCATCATGGGCCGTCCGGCCGGACGACCTTGGGCCGGCACGGGCTCGGATGCGTGAGAGACGGGCATAGCGGCCAGAAAGGCAACCGATCCCGGCAGCGAGCTGGTGGTCTGTGCGAATGTGGAAGGCAAAGCGGGATCGAAGCGGTACGAGGCGGCGACGCGTTCAAGGCGCTCGGCGGACTTTCGATCCGCGGCTCGCCCGATGTCAACGGCACACAATACCCCGGCGGCGGTGCCGGAACTGTCCGTCAATCGTGCGGCAGGCGAACTGCGGGGTTCGCCCTTGCCCGTCATCACGTAGTACTGGGCCGACCGATCGGGCAGCACGATCTTGAGGTGATGTCGCCGAGCGGCGGCCGTTACCGCGGGGAGAGTCCCGGAATCGAGGTGGCGGCAGAAGACCGTGTTAAGCCCCATCCGGCTGACGGTCGCCAGATCCATGTTGATCCGCTCGGCTGGGTCACCGCGCCAGGTCGCACAAACCGGCTCCACGCCGTACCAGATGCCGACCGGGTAGAACGCCGCTTCCGGATAGGGCGACATCTGGACGCGAATCGGCTCGCACCCGACTCCGGTCGCAACCAGGACGGTCAGTGCCGTTGCAAGCGCATGAACACGGCCGACCCGCGTTGTGTGTTCAGCCGGGTTGACACTGGTGTTGCCGCGTGGATACACTCCATCCACGGATGAGCGGTTGCTCTTGTCATACATGGAGGTTGCCTTCATTGAATACACCTTGTTCCCTGTGCCGGCTGGCGATCCTGATGTTGTTCCTTCCCGCCGGCTGTAGTCGGACATCCGTGGACAGCAACGACATCGCCGCACGCCAGCAGTTGACTCTGCTGATGCCGGAAGCGGTGGACATCGTCGGCCCCTTCACCCGTTTTCGCAGCTTCACCGACGACGACCGGATCGATGGTATCGAGCTCCTGCTTCAGCCGGTCAACACGTTTGGCGATCCGGTCAACATCGTCGGGGCCCTTGTCGTCGAACTCTACGAGTTTCGCCAGGCGTCCGGCGAAAGCAAGGGGGCGAAACTCGAGCAGTGGGACGTTTCCCTGGCCAGCGAACGCGATCAGCGGACGTACTGGAACCGCACCACCAGCATGTACGAATTCCAACTCCAATTCAATCCCGCGACGATACCGCCCAGCAAAAAATACGTTTTGCAGGTGACGTACAATACGCCACTCCAGGAGCACATGCTCGACGAATACGTTTTGGAGGTTCCGCTGTCAGCGCCTGCACTTGGGGGTGGCGGCGGTTAATCCGACGCTAACCTCGCGGCCGGCGCGGGGTCTTATGTGTGCCGAAGGGGACTCGGTTGTACCCAGAAGTTCCAGTCGATGGAGAAAAACGATGAGAATGAGAAGATGGGCCACGTGCGCAATCCTGTTACCCGGTGTCCTGTTGGTTCTGGGAGGATGTGCCGACAAGCTCACCCGAAACCACTACGAGATGATTGTGGTGAACACCTCCACCGCCGATGATGTATCCCGGACAATCGGCGAGCCCAACCACCCCAAGCTGCCGGAGCTTTGGCTGTACGAACGGGTCGACAAGCACCTGATCGTAAAGATCGAGTTCAGTGGTGTTACCGTGATCCGCAAAGAGTGGATCGACGCCATGGCGGAGGAGTGGGAGGACACCGATCAGCCCGGCGACACCGACAACTACGAATCGACCAAGATTCGTAAGATCAAGGAATAGGCGGCCACGGCCTTTGGCCCGGCAGCGAAACGGCAGGACCCCTGGTCGAGGCGACCCGCGCGGGAGGAGGACGGGTCGCCTCGCCCTATAGCGGGCGTAATCCTTTTCGCTGCAATACGTTACCGCGAAGTTGTGGAAGTGTGTACTTAACGCAATGGCGGCTGGGGGGGCCAACACCGATAAGCTATGGCAACCAAAACAATGAAGGTTCATCCGGCGGAAGCGTACCTGGGGTCGCAAGAAAGCGGACATGCTGGTCTCATCTGAGGTTGTAACGAACTTCAGATTAAGGAGATACCAGCATGTCCACGAGTTTACTCTACCACGCATTCGGCGTTCGGGGCTACACCAAGTCCTTCGAACG
>Ga0190284_1000120_pt1 | contig 61196 bp, 50 predicted proteins | sample 48691812_MG_FD_161668 | JGI IMG/M metagenome (GOLD analysis project Ga0190284, IMG submission 161668) | Hydrothermal vent microbial mat bacterial communities from Southern Trench, Guaymas Basin, Mexico - 4869-18-1-2_MG | ecosystem: Environmental > Aquatic > Marine > Hydrothermal vents >...
GGAATCGAAGTTTATTGATATGGGTTTGCAGCGATTTTTTTGATTATGAAGGAGGTGATAGTTGTAAAAAATGGTATGAATAGAGGGGTTACGAATCCCCATGAGGGGTTATGAGTAGTTCACTTTTGGAAACATTGCATAACATTACATGTGTTACGAATCCCCATGAGGGGTTATGAGATTCGTCGTTATCTTTGTTTTTATTTTTTACTTTGCCGGTTACGAATCCCCATGAGGGGTTATGAGAACCGTGCCTACTTTACCAAGGCCAACAGCGACGAGTTACGAATCCCCATGAGGGGTTATGAGAAAGTAAGTGGGTTCGGTGTGAGGAGTCGTGGAGAGCGTTACGAATCCCCATGAGGGGTTATGAGACTTTAGCCTCAAATACGGGCTTTAGAGCTTCCGAGTTGTTACGAATCCCCATGAGGGGTTATGAGGTTTTGGATGCGGGGGCCAGCAGGTGATCCGCTAAGTTACGAATCCCCATGAGGGGTTATGAGAGAAAATTGCAGCAATGGCAGCAAATACGTACGCTTGGTTACGAATCCCCATGAGGGGTTATGAGAAAAAAGCAACGGGTTGATTAAATCCATTACAAGACAAGTTACGAATCCCCATGAGGGGTTATGAGATTCTCTGGCATTTATCCTATTTTTATAAACCTAGTTACGAATCCCCATGAGGGGTTATGAGAACTCAAAATGGCAGCAGGTCATAAACGCAAAAAATTAGTTACGAATCCCCATGAGGGGTTATGAGCCTTCCAGGTCTGTAGGTAAAGTCCGCACTTTTGGTTACGAATCCCCATGAGGGGTTATGAGCAATATGCTTCACATGGCATCAACATTTTGAATGGTTACGAATCCCCATGAGGGGTTATGAGAGCTGAGAACGCGCTTGATGTGTCGCAATCAAAGGTTACGAATCCCCATGAGGGGTTATGAGAATAGCGCGTCCTCTTTTTGGTGCTCATTGAAAATCGCGTTACGAATCCCCATGAGGGGTTATGAGGATTCGCCGATGTTGTTGAAAATAATGCTTAACGGGGTTACGAATCCCCATGAGGGGTTATGAGCTGGGAAAAGTGCATGTTTTTTTTGCCCTTCTTCAAAAGTTACGAATCCCCATGAGGGGTTATGAGAACAGATACGGTAATGCCACTTTGGGAAAATAACTTGTTACGAATCCCCATGAGGGGTTATGAGTGTACAAGCCATTTTTTAGACTCGCCCCATAACTATCGTTACGAATCCCCATGAGGGGTTATGAGGGCTTGATTTCAGATGCTTGCTTTAACCAATCGGAAAGTTACGAATCCCCATGAGGGGTTATGAGTATCGCCCTCTTCGTGTCAAGTTTGCGGAGCATCTCAGGTTACGAATCCCCATGAGGGGTTATGAGGAGTGAAGACGCGGGTTACGAGACGATTTTAAAGATATGTTACGAATCCCCATGAGGGGTTATGAGCAAAAATACATCCAATCCAGTCTTGGTTTATTCAAGTTACGAATCCCCATGAGGGGTTATGAGGTATTCAGTGCGCTTTCATTTTTGATAGCATATATTAGTTACGAATCCCCATGAGGGGTTATGAGGTTAGGCGCACAATTTGCGGGCTTGAGAAAAGAAGGTTACGAATCCCCATGAGGGGTTATGAGCCAGTCTCAAACCGGTTGCCTTCCCATTCTATTCCTGTTACGAATCCCCATGAGGGGTTATGAGAATTGAGATTTGGTACGTCATACTATCTCCAGTTGAGTTACGAATCCCCATGAGGGGTTATGAGGTCTTCGCTTGCCCTGCAAGGCTTGTTTGATTTTCGTTACGAATCCCCATGAGGGGTTATGAGATGTTGAGCCAACCGATAACGTTTTATGGATAATTGTTACGAATCCCCATGAGGGGTTATGAGAAGCGATTTGCAATTGCATGGAAAGCGAACAGAAGAGGTTACGAATCCCCATGAGGGGTTATGAGTCGTCGCCCTATTATATTTGTTCCTAATTTAAAGCGTGTTACGAATCCCCATGAGGGGTTATGAGATTATTTAGTTGCCGTTCTATGGCTGTTAAGTTATCAAGTTACGAATCCCCATGAGGGGTTATGAGTTTATCCATGCCACTTAAGCAGCGGTATGGATAATTGGTTACGAATCCCCATGAGGGGTTATGAGATAATGGAGCATAGCGTTCAATTTGCTGAAGGTGGTGTTACGAATCCCCATGAGGGGTTATGAGCTGCCAGGTAAATGAATGTGGGCAAACAAAACGTTGTTACGAATCCCCATGAGGGGTTATGAGCTGGGTTGTAAAGGAGCCACAAGAGTGTGTAGATCCTTGGTTACGAATCCCCATGAGGGGTTATGAGTTTATCCTGTTCGCCTCCACTCATATTAATGACGAACGTTACGAATCCCCATGAGGGGTTATGAGAAACGCTACTGCTAATAGCATAAGTAACTCTAAAAGTTACGAATCCCCATGAGGGGTTATGAGTTCCCATGCAGCCGATGCTGCAGTTTGACTCTTGTCGTTACGAATCCCCATGAGGGGTTATGAGTCCTTGGCGATGGGGGCAGCGTATTTCATCGTCTCTCGTTACGAATCCCCATGAGGGGTTATGAGAAAGTCAACACTGGATATGGGATTGCGCAAATTATTGGTTACGAATCCCCATGAGGGGTTATGAGCGAGCGTAGGGTGAGTAGATAAACCAACCGCAATCAAAATGATCATCTTCATTAGAAAAAGGTGGGTTTGCTACCCGCCCTACGCTCGCTACATTCAACATTTAAGCCACCCTACGCTCGCTTAAGCATTAGAAAGGTATATTTATGATTAAACATTTTGCAAAAAATTTCATTGCAGGCATGATTGCAATGTTGCCAATCGTCAGCACATTCATTGCCATCGCATTTATTGAAAGAAGCCTTTCATTATCCGGTATCGCAGATTTAGATTTTTATTTTCCCGGCTTGGGAATTATTATAGCCGTTATGACGCTATATTTGGTTGGTTTAGTGGCTACTTCTTTTCTTGGCAAGTTTGTTTGGAGTGGTATTGATCTCATTTTTGAACGCATCCCAGCGATTGGGCAAATATACAAAGCCATTAAGGAAATATTAGGTTATGACACTGGCGATGAAACCGTGTTTAAGGCAGTTGTGCTATATAAAGATGCTGCAACTGGTTCTGAAGAAATTGGTTTGGTAACCAGGGAATATGAAGATGATGAGGGGTGCAGCAAATCATTTATTTATGTTCCAAATTCGCCTACACCTACAAGTGGTAGATTGCTGATAATAGAATCAAATAAATTGAAGGAAATTGATATAACTCCCAATGAAGCACTGAAAATGATTTTAGCTGTCGGAAAAATCGAACTGAAAATGACTTCCATAAATTAAAAACTGACGCACTCAACAATAAATAGCTTGGGTATTTACAATACATTAGAAACCCAGTTTTTAGGGGGCAACCACAGTGATTGCCCTTACAATCTAATGGCTCCCTTCCCGATTTATTCCGGACGTAATGCCACCATCTCCCCCAGACTGTTATAAACCACTAAAATATCATCGACAACCAGTGGTGGCACGGTAATACTGGCATTGCTAATGCGAGTACGGGCGACAAATTGCCCATCTTCGCGCCGCATCCAATGCAAATAACCTTCTATATCGCCAACCACCACATAATTATCAATACTGACGGGAGCAGTAACGTTACGAGCCTGAAGTTTATCTTGTTTCCACCAATCTTTACCTTCATAACGATCAATTGCCCAAATATGACTTTGAGTATCGCTCACATAAAGGTAATCAAAATCTGCCCCTAAACCGGCGTAGGCGGACAATTTTTTATTCCATAATAGCTTTCCGAGGCTCAGATCAATTGCAACAGTCTGCCCCTGGTAACTTGTGACATAAATAGTATCGTCTATTAAAAGTGGATCAGCATCAATATCAACCATACGCTCCAATTGAGAACGTCCACGCGGTACCGCTATAGGCACCTCCCAAAGTACTTTACCTGTATGCAATTCTAAAAGGGCTATTTTGCCATTATCAAAGCCGGCAATTATCAAATCATGTTTAACAACTGGTGAACTGACACCGCGTAAACTCAATAACGGAATACGGTTTCGTTCATATACCCATAAGCGTCCCCCGGTTTGACTATCAAGACCAAACAATTTGCCATCAATGGTACGTATTACCACCACACCTTGGCTAAGACGTGGTTTTGCCAAAACTTCACTGCTAACCTTGACACGCCATTGTTCAATACCGTCCGTTTCAGACAGGGCAATGACATCACCTTTTTGGCTACCGACAATGACTAAACCCTCACCTACGCCTGGGCTGGATGACAGGGGTACTTCTGTTTTTTGTTCCCAGAATGCTTTGCCATCATTAAAGTAAAATGCTCGTACAATACCTTTTGGGGAGGTTGTGAACAATTGACCGTTGTGAAATGCGGGGGAAAGTTTAAGATGAGCTTTATCGGTGCCGCCCCCGGCATAAGCAGTCCATAACGTTTTTACCGTCAAAGTGGGAATTAATTTAACTAACTGAGCTGGCGGTTCAGTGTTATCCTTGCTGCCGATGCCACAGCCGTTTAATATGATTAGGATAGTAAATAATAAGATAGGCTGATGCATAACTTTTTGTTTTGAAAAGCGGAAATGACAGAACTGACAGGTTTTAAAAACCTGTCAGCTCTCAAAAAATCCAAAATCTTGACCGCTTAAAGTATAGGTTTAAAATATGACATTGTCAAGTTAATTTTTAATGAGCAACTGTTGAAGATAGTGATTCAACTGGTTCAGCTGGAACAGTTAAAATCATCTCTTGCGTCGTACTGGGATGACCCATAGCTGAAGCCTGGACACTCGTCTCTATTAAAATCGTTTCTTGCATCGTACTGGGATGCCCTATAGCTGAAGCCTGGGCACTCGTCTCTGTTAAAACCGTTTCTTGCGTCGTACTGGGATGACCCATAGCTGAAGCTTGGACACTCGTCTCTGTTAAAACCGTTTCTTGCATCGTATTGGGATGCCCTATAGTTGAAAATGGCGCACTGCCTTCAATACGCGCCTCTTTTTCAAAACCTAAATTATCCCGTTTTAACTGAATCCAATCATGATGTTGGGGTGATAAATCATGACTGCCCAAAGCTTCAATATAGGCAGTGCGAGCTGCGTCGATTTGACCTTGTGCCAGTGCAACATCCCCCCGTAATTCAGCATAAGCCCCTTTAAACTTGCTAATTGATATGCCTTCAATCAGGGCATTAGCTTCCGACAGCTTTTCTTGTGACAAAAACAATCGTGCTTTACGTAAGCGAGCGATATGCGTTAATTCATTGATATCGCCATTTTGATCTATCACCCATTGTAAACGAGCATGACTGCTATCAATATCCCCATCGTCCAAATCTTGACGTGCCAAATTGAGTACTGCTAGTACGGCATAAGGGCTGCCGCTGTAATCAGATAATAATTGACCGGCTAAATCATGCGCCTGTTTAACCTGTTTGTTTTCCAGAGAAAACAGCACTTGTTCATAAATACCTGAGGCTAATTGCGCCTGTTGATCGCTATGGGTTTGCCACCAACGCCAACCTCCCAAGAGTGCAACTCCTAATAGTATGCCGGTGAAAACTGAAATACCATTTTCCTTCCACCATTTTTTTATCGCTTCAACTTGTTCTTCTTCAGTTTCGTAAGTTGCCATATCAATTATCAGTTATCAGTTATCAATTCCCAATTACCTCGTTTCCAAATTCTAACGATTTGAGATAATTAGCTAGTTCAGATTGCGCTATTAAAGTTTGTGCTTGATTATCGCGCAAATATTTTAGGGTAACTTGGCGCGATGCGATTTCATTTTCACCGAGTACAATAGCTATTTTTGCCCCACTTTTATCAGCACGTTTAAACTGGTTTTTCAAACTACCACCACCACAATGAGTAAGCAAACGCAATTGAGGCAATGTATCGCGTAAAGATTCTGCCAAACGAAAGCCCTGTTGTACTGCCTCATTACCCATCATAATCAAATAGGCATGAGGCGCATTATTAGGTATGGGTAACTCATTTTGTGATAATAACAAAACAAGCCGTTCAATACCCATCGCAAAACCCATCGCAGGTGTAGGGCGTTTGCCACCGAGTTGTTCAACCAGCGTATCATAGCGCCCCCCAGCACATACTGTCCCTTGCGCCCCTAATTGTTGTGTTACCCATTCAAACACCGTTCGATTATAATAATCCAACCCCCGTACTAATCTGGGATTAACCCGGTAAGTGATGTTGGTTTGATCCAGCAATTGTTTAAGTGCCACAAAGTGTTCTTGTGATTCTTCATCCAAATGTTCTAACAACTGCGGCGCCGCTTCAATCAGCCCTTGCATTTCAGGATTTTTACTATCCAATATCCGCAAAGGATTCGTGTGCAAGCGGCGTTGGCTGTCAGCATCCAACCTATTCATCTGCTCAGAAAAATAATTGACTAATTGCTCACGATAAGCCACTCGTGCATCAGCTGAACCAAGTGAATTAATTTGTAATTCTAAATCATTTAAACCCAGTTTTTGCCAAAAACGCGCTGTCATCAAAATCATTTCAGCATCAATATCGGGTCCAGCCAATCCATACGCTTCAGCACCGATTTGATGAAATTGTCGATACCGCCCCTGCTGCGGACGTTCATGGCGAAACATGGGACCTATATACCATAAACGTTGTATCTGGTTATAAAACAACCCATTTTCAATACCCGCCCGTACACACCCAGCTGTCCCTTCGGGACGTAAAGTCAGACTATCCCCATTACGATCCATGAAGGTGAACATTTCTTTTTCAACAATATCTGTCACTTCCCCAATAGAACGACTAAATAAATCTGTCTTTTCCAGCAAAGGTAAACGGATTTCTTGATAGCCGTAAGTTTCTAACACTTGACGGAGAACACCTTCAATGTGTTGCCAAATCGTGGTTAGCGTCGGGATAATATCATTCATTCCCCGAATGGCTTGAATAGATTTTTTCATAATAATTAGTGGTTAATGGTTAATAATTAATAGTTAATGGTTAATTCTATTTTGTCATGTTCAAAATTAACTAATAGCCGCAGATGGAACATATGGTAAATAGTTCAGCATTAATCATTAATCATTAACCATTATTATATAAAGTGAAAATTTTTGTTATGATGTGATTTTAAATTTTTTCAATTATCTTGGTATATTTTTTATGATTTGTCACACTTTCCAGTTTATGTTTTAAATACGATTTGAAAAAATTATTAATCTCATGGCATTTAATACTATTTCTTATTATTCCATAAAAAAAATCATGAACACATTTAAATTTTATCCCATTAAATTAATAACTATTTACATAATATTATTAATGCTTATATTTTCCGCCTGTACATCACAAGATGAAAAAATGAAGCAATATAAAAAACAAGCGCTCATGAATGCCTGGGAACATGAACAGGAATTGGTAAGTCTTGGACATAGTGGAACTCGTGAATGGAGTGAAGCTGAAAGAATTGAACTGCTTGAAACCGGTAAAATTAATGGCTATGAGGGGCGTTATATTCACAAACGAATTGAAAATCATCTTCATCTTGCAACCAATCCAGATAACATTATTTTTATAAAAATAGGAGAACTATCTATATCAAAAAAAGCATTACAAGAAGCTTCATTGCGTTCATATCTTTTAAACTATGAAAAAAATAAATATGCACTTTGGGGAGGTGTTATACTTTCCCTTACTATACTAATCGTCGCATTTAAAAAACAACAGGGAATGATTATCTATCCAGCTATAATCGGTGCCGTTTTAGGGGCGATCAGACTAGGTGTCGTATCAAAATGGTCAATAATGGCAACGCTCGGTGGATTGGCAAGTGGGCTAATCATGGGTACACTAGCAGGTTTGTTTATTTTTTTAGTGATAATTTCGGTTGGCGTAGGTTAAGACACTATCATAGTAATTGTGAATTATTAACTGACAACTGATAACTAATAACTGACAACTAATAACGAAATAAAATGCAAACAATTACACAACTTATTACAACAGCTCAACACGAGATTCAAAAGGTCCACGATATAGCTACCTTAGAACAAGTGCGCGTTCATTTTTTAGGCAAAAAGGGGGAACTAACAGCACAACTCAAACAAGTTGGCAAATTACCGCCTCAAGAACGTCCCCAAGTAGGGCAAGATATTAATGAAGCAAAAAAAACGCTTGCCAATGCGATTGAAATACGTAGAAATGCCCTGCAAGCTTCCAATTTAGAAGCACAACTCGCGCAAGAACGTATTGATGTCACTTTACCAGGGCGTGGAACATCAAAAGGGGGAATACATCCGGTAACGCAAACTTTACAACGTATTGAAAAATTGTTTGCACAAGTTGGCTTTAACGTTGAAGAAGGTCCTGAAATTGAAGATGATTATCATAATTTTGAAGCCTTAAACATTCCCGCCCATCACCCGGCACGAGCAATGCACGACACATTTTATTTTGACGCGCATACTTTATTGCGAACTCACACTTCACCGGTACAAATTCGCGTTATGAAGGAACGGCAACCCCCACTCAAAATTATTGCCCCTGGGCGTGTTTATCGTTGTGACTCTGATTTAACACACACGCCTATGTTTCACCAAGTAGAAGGTTTGATGGTTGATAAAAATGTTAGTTTTGCCGAACTCAAGGGGATTTTAAACGATTTTATTCAGCACTTTTTTGAACGCGATTTACAAGTACGCTTTCGCCCTTCCTATTTCCCCTTTACTGAACCTTCAGCCGAAGTTGATGTACAATGTGTTAGCTGTGGTGGCAATGGCTGTCGCGTATGTAAACAAAGTGGCTGGTTGGAAGTATTAGGCTGTGGCATGGTACACCCCAATGTCTTTTCAGCTTTGGAAATTGATAATGAACAATATACGGGTTTTGCCTTTGGAATGGGTGTTGAACGTTTAGCCATGTTATATTATGGTGTGAATGACTTACGCTTATTTTTTGAAAATGATTTACGGTTTTTACGTCAATTTAATTAGTATATGGAATTGGGAATGGGAAATTGAAAATGGGAAACGACAAATATTACTTGAGCGAAATAAATGAATAACAAAATAGGTTCACAAATCCCCATTCACAATTTCTAAAAAACTTTTGGAATTTTGCAAGTATTTCTTATGTTAAAAAAAATACGCTTTTTATTAGTCTTTTTATTACTAGTAGGTTGTAGTTCAACCACCGAAGTTGTTCGTGATAAAGCCATGCTTGAACAAATTCATTTTGCTGGCAAAGATGCAAAACAAATTTTCAAGCAAGCTAAAAATGACTCTCAAAAAAAGGACTTTGAACTGGCAGCCATTGGCTATCAAAAAGCAGCTACCATGGGATTGGCAGTGGCACAAAGCGAATTGGGATTTATATACTATAAAGGGACAGGCGTGACCCAAGACTTTGCTCAAGCCATGAAGTGGTTTCGCAAAGCCGCCAATCAGGGCTTGGCAGCCGCACAATACAACCTCGCACAACTTTACCATACAGGTAAAGACAAAGATTTTGTTCAAGCCAGCCAATGGTATCGCAAAGCGGCGGCTCAAGGCGATGTTAAAGCTTTATATCATTTAGGACTCATCAATTATAATGGTGGCGAAGGAATCAAACAAGATTTTGCGCAGGCAGAACACTGGTTCCAAAAAGCGGCCACGAAAGGTTCTGCTAAAGCACTCTATCACTTGGGAAAAATGTACCATCAGGGTGATGGTGTCAATCAGGACCGAGCGATAGCGCAACAATGGTATCAAAAAGCCGCGGCCAAAAATCAGGCCCCCGCTCAATATAGTTTAGGGTTGATGTACTTTCAAGGGGATGGTGTCACTCAAAATTTTACGAAAGCTGAAAACTGGTTTCGTAAAGCTGCCAAACAGAACTATGCACCCGCTCAAAGTGGATTAGGGCAATTATACTATGAAGGTAAAGGGGTACCACAACATTTTAGTGAAGCTGTTTTTTGGTCCAAAAAAGCCGCAGAGCAAGGTTTGGCGGATGCCCAAAACAATCTTGGCATGATGTATTATAAAGGTAATGGTGTTCCACAAGATTTAGTGTTAGCCTATCAATGGGTTTCATTAGCCGCTAGCCAAGGCAATCAGGAAGCGATTAAAGGACGAGATTTTTTAGTCAAACAGTTATCGGTAGAACAACTGACAAAAGGGGAACTTTTAGCGCGTGAATGGACCAAAAATCATTCCCGTTCCGTTATTAAGTAATTTATCTTTGTACAAGACATTTTTATTTTAAGGAACGTGCATAAAATAACTAAGTCAACTGTGGGGTAACCACAAGGGATTACCCCTTTGGTACCTTGATTGATGTAGGCTGCACACCTTTATGGTTGCCCTAGTTATTTCAGACACGTTCCTAACTGACCTAAAATTTTCATAACTTGATTGAGATTAAAATTAAGATTAAGATATATTATTATAAGTCGCATTAAACCCAGTTTTTAAAAAAACGGGGTTTCTATAAAAGTTATTTTCATGCTAAGTATAAAAAAGGTGCCAAAATGAAATTGTTAAATTACAACATATTTTTATTAGCGGTTATTTATCTTATTTGGATGCCGCTAGTCATAGCAGACGTAGCAGAAACTGTCGTTGCAGAAGATGCTTTTAAACAGGCGATGGAATTTTACAAGCAAAATGATTTTGCCGAGGCAAAATCAGGGTACGAAAAAGCGGCAACCCAGGAACATGCTGAGGCTCAATACTATTTGGGGCTCCTATATGATATAGGTGAAGGTGTTCCACAAGATTTTATCAAGGCGGTGTCGTGGTATCGTAAAGCAGCAAAACAAGGACTGGTACAAGCACAACGTGCTATGGGAACCATGTACCGTGATGGAAAAGGCGTTTACCCAAATTTTGCGAAAGCCAAACAGTGGTATCTCAAAGCCGCCGAGCAAGGATTCGCTCAGGCACAATTTAATTTAGGGATGATGTACAATTATGGACAAGGTGGCTCACAGGATCTGGCTCAAGCTGAACAATGGCTGAAAAAAGCCGCCGAACAAGGCTTGGTTAGCGCACAATATCATCTGTGGATCATGTACCGTGATGGTGGAGGCGACATTGAACAAGTGGTTGCCTGGTTTCGCAAAGGCGCAGAACAAGAAAATGCTGCTGCCCAAGCCTATTTAGCCTTAATGTATTATCAAGGTGAAGGGGTTACTAAAGACCTAGCGCAAGCTGCTTCGTTGTATCGCAAAGCAGCTAACCAGGGTGATTTTGCCGCACAATATAATTTAGGCATGATGTATGAAAAAGGTTTGGGTGTGCCACAAAATTTAGTATTATCTTATCAGTGGTATGCCGTTTCAGCAAATCGGGAAAATGAGATGGCTATTACTGCACTTGAGCAACTGAAAACGCAATTATCTCCCGAAAAAATCAAAGAAGGGGAACGTTTGGTCCAACAGTGGACTAAAAAACACACACAATAAGATTGTTACAATATGTTAATTCAACGTCTGACTATTATCGGTGTCGGTTTGATTGGGGGTTCTTTAGCCCGTGCCCTCAAACGAGTCGGTGCTTGTGGTGAAATAATTGGCTGTGGACGCAATGAAAGCAATTTACAACACGCCATTGACCTGGGTGTGATAGATCGTTATGATACCGATCCTGCCAGTGCCGTTAAAAACGCTGATGTGGTTGTGATTGCTGTTCCTTTAGGTAGCATGCCGGATATGTTTACAGCTATACGTGATGCATTGTCTCCACAAGCCATTATCACTGATGTAGGCAGTGCTAAAACCACTGTTGTGGCTTCTGGAAGACAACATTTAGGTGAACATCTACCCTATTTTGTGCCTGGTCATCCGGTCGCAGGCACGGAAAAAAGCGGGGTAGGGGCTTCGTTTGCAGAATTATTTGAAAATCGTCGCGTTATACTGACTCCATTGCCAGAAACTGATTTAACAGCTCACGCATTAATCACTACACTATGGACTCAGACGGGAGCAGAAGTAGTAGATATGTCGGTAGCGCATCATGATGAAGTCTTAGCAGCTACAAGTCATTTACCGCATCTATTAGCATATAGTTTGGTAGATACCTTAGCGAAAATGCAAGATAGGAAAGAAATTTTTCGATTTGCGGCGGGGGGATTTCGGGATTTTACTCGCATTGCTTCCAGTGATCCCCGTATGTGGCATGATATTTGTCTTGCTAACCGGGAGGCTATTCTTCAGGTATTGGAACAGTTTAAGACAGATTTAAGCCAATTAACTGAGGCTATTTCTCAGGGCGATAGCGATACGGTTAAAAATATTTTTACCCGCGCAAAAAGAGCCCGCGATCAATTTAGTGGTTAAGGTGATTTTTTATAAAAAATAGTCACTACTCAGCCTCAAAGCTAACAAATTAATTAATCTCGCATTTTTTTTCAAGGGTATTTCTAATATGCTAAGACTGAGTACAACGGATTAAGGAATTCAACAGATTTTTTGATTCAAACCAAATGACAATCCGTTTATTGCTCGCAGCGTTACTGCCTTTCCGTTCATCCGTTGTACTAAGGCTGAGTCGTTATAAAAAATATCACGTCAAACCTATTAGGATTATTTATAACTACTTAGCTTATTAAAAAAATAGTCATTATTTAAAACCTGTATATTTTAGAGTTTTTCAAATAAATATTTTTACCTATAAACGGGCTTTGAAGTTTCACAATCAGGGCGAACACATAAATTCGCCCCTACATCAAATATTTCATTGTAGGGGCAGACCACCGCAAATGCCTTCCTTTATGAAGTTATTTAAAAGTCTATATTAAAGAAATATTTAAACATTTGCCTGTTTTATAATATCTTCACCAATGGCAAATAGTTCATAACATGAAATAAAAAACTTGGAATGATAAATATAAAATGTATATGGAAACTTTTTCGACACAAAAATTTGTAGTGAATCCTGGCGGTAAAATCGATGGAACACTACGTGTTCCTGGTGATAAATCAATTTCTCATCGTGCAATAATGTTAAGCGCGTTAGCAAAAGGTACAACACAAATCAACGGCTTTTTAGAAGCAGAAGATACCAATGCGACACTAGAAGCATTTAAAGAGATGGGTGTATCCATTCAAGGACCGAGTAATGGGCAAGTTACCATACATGGTGTAGGATTACATGGTTTACAAGCACCTTCTATTCCTTTACATTTTGGTAATTCTGGCACGGCTATACGATTGTTATCAGGTATTATGGCAGGACAAACATTTTCGGTAGAAATGGGGGGTGACGAATCTTTGTCGTATCGCCCAATGCGCCGCATCACAGAGCCTTTGAATGCCATGGGAGCACATGTTTTAGCCTCTGAAAATGACACCCCTCCTTTAATCATTATGGATAAGCAGCGTTTGCAAGGAATTGATTACGTCATGCCCATTGCCAGTGCTCAAGTCAAATCTTGTTTGTTATTAGCTGGTTTATATGCTAATGGCACCACTTGCGTGGCTGAGCCTGCACCGACTCGTGATCACACAGAGCGTATGCTACATGGCTTTGGTTATCCTATTAAGCGAGATGGGCGGCGTGTCTGTTTGCAAGGTGGCGGTAAATTACATGCTATATCAATTGATGTGCCGGCTGATATTTCTTCAGCCGCTTTTTTTATTGTAGGTGCTATTATTGCTAAAAAATCGGATTTGTTGTTAAATCATGTCGGCATTAATCCGACTCGTGCCGGTATCATAAACATTTTGCGACAGATGGGAGCTAACATAACTTTGCATAATCAGCGCAATATTGGTGGTGAACCAATAGCTGATATTCGAGTGCGTTCCAGCGCCCTGCACGGTATTAAAATTCCTAAAGAGCAAGTTCCATTAGCAATAGATGAATTTCCTATCCTATTTATTGCCGCTGCCTGTGCTAAGGGAGAAACGGTATTGAGTGGGGCAGAAGAATTGCGGCTAAAAGAAAGTGACCGCATTCAAGTGATGGCTGATGGCTTACAAGCGATAGGCATAAACGCTCAACCCACCGACGATGGTATGGTGATACAAGGTGGTAAAATCCGCGGGGGCGTGGTTAATAGTTGCGGTGATCACCGTATTGCAATGGCATTTACTATAGCAGCTTTATGTGCAAAAAATACGATTACTATTGAAGATTGCAGCAATGTAGCGACTTCATTTCCAAGTTTTGTCAAATTGGCACAAGAGATAGGAATTGATATCAAATTAGTTAATCAACTTTGATTAATGGTTAATGGGTGACGACTATGCCAACTTACGAATATGAACATTTAGAAAAATCTTGCATACGTGGTAAGCTATTTGAAATAAAACAGTCCATTAAGGATGAATCTTTTCAAAAATGTCCTACTTGTAATGGACCAGTGCGTAAACGTATTTCCTGTGTTGGTTTGAGTATTCAAAAAACGAATACTGAAATACGCGATCTGGGTTTCACTAAATTAGTAAAACGAGATGATGGCGTTTATGAAAATGTGACGCAACGCGGGAAAGAAAGTCGCTATATGGAGGCTGGCAAACCTGAAACTATGCCTGATTTATCCAAGATAATTAGCGATTAATGGTTAATTATTCATGAAACATACCGATATTCCAATTATTACCATAGATGGTCCTAGCGGTGCAGGTAAGGGGACGATAAGTTTACGATTAGCAAAACATTTAGATTGGCATACGCTTGATAGTGGTGCCATGTACCGAGTGCTCGCCCTTGCTGCCAATCGTTATAATGTGCCATTAGAAAATGAAAGTGCATTGGCAAATTTAGCGACTCATTTAGAAATCTATTTTAAGCCTTTACCGGATTTAAGTGCTACACAGGTTATTTTAGATGGACAAAATGTATCACAGGATTTACGCAGTGAGGTAAGTGGTGCCGCTGCTTCAAAAATTGCCGTATTACCAGCCGTGCGTCGAGCACTATTAATCAGACAACGAGATTTTTGTCAAGCACCCGGTCTAGTGGCTGAAGGACGAGATATGGGTACGGTGGTTTTTCCTGAAGCTCATAAAAAGTTTTTTTTAACGGCTAGTTGTGAAGAACGCGCCCATAGACGTTATAAGCAATTGATTGATAGTGGAATAAATGCTAGACTATCTGATATTATTAGAGATATAACAGAACGCGATAAACGCGACAGTACACGCGCCAAAGCTCCTTTAATCGCGGCTGACGATGCACACGTTATTGATACCACTGGAGTTTCAATTGAAACGGTAGTTGCATGTATTTTAAAAAAGGTGGCACTTTAATTTTGTCGTAGGCTCACTGTATTCAGTTTTCAGTTATGTCGGAAAGTTTTTTAATATTTTAGAAACCCTGTTTTTTTGAAAAAACTTAGTTTCTTTTAGTATAAAAATGTTGAAAAATTAAGTTCGAAAGCCAAAATTTGTCAAGATAAGTATAACTGATAATTGATAACAGTGAATTTCATTAACTAACCCGCAATTATACTGCGGTTTTTGAGTCTTATAAGACTCTATTAAGTTATTTAGTTTCAAGTCAAACAGTCGTTCATCATGAATTAAAATGATAGAAGGCTAAGACTGATAACTGATAACTGATAACTGATAACTGATAACTGATATGAGCGAAAGCTTTGCTGAATTATTTGCAGAAAGTCAATCTGAAAAAAATTTGAAGCCCGGTAGTATTATCACGGGCAAGGTTGTGGAAATCCGTCATGATATGGTCATCGTCAATGCTGGCCTTAAATCTGAAGGTGTTATCCCAATTGAAGAATTTTATAACAAAAATGGTCAAATTGAAGTTGAAGCGGGTGATGAAGTCGATGTTGCATTAGATACATTGGAAGATGGCTTTGGTGAAACCAAATTATCCCGTGAAAAAGCTAAACGAGTTGCCGCTTGGAGTGTGCTTGAACGTGCTTTTGAAAGCGGTGAAACCATGATCGGTATGATTACTGAAAAGGTGAAAGGTGGTTTTACAGTTAATATGAATGACATCCGTGCCTTTTTACCTGGCTCTTTAGTGGATATACGCCCTGTACGTGACACGACCTATTTGGAACATAAGCCTTTAGATTTTAAAGTCATTAAATTAGATAAGCGACGCAATAATGTCGTGGTTTCACGTCGTGCCGTGGTGGAACAAGAGCATAGCCAAGAACGCGATGCATTATTAGAAACCATGCAAGAAGGTATGGTGCTACGGGGAATGGTAAAAAATCTGACGGATTATGGTGCATTCGTGGATTTAGGCGGGGTAGATGGTCTCTTGCATATTACTGATATGGCTTGGAGGCGTGTTAAACATCCCAGTGAAATTGTCAGTGTGGGTGATGACATCCAAGTTAAAGTCCTTAAATTTGATCGTGAACGTATCCGTGTATCATTGGGTCTTAAGCAATTAGGGGAAGACCCGTGGCTTGATATTGCACGTCGTTACCCTGAAGGCGCACGTTTATTTGGAAAAGTGACTAATCTGGCTGACTACGGTTGCTTTGTCGAAATCGAAGAAGGGGTAGAAGGTTTGGTACATGTATCAGAGATGGACTGGACCAACAAAAATATACATCCCTCCAAAGTCGTGCAAGTTGGAGACGAAGTCGAAGTCATCGTGCTTGACATTGATGAAGAACGTCGCCGTATTTCGCTGGGTATCAAACAATGCCATCTCAATCCGTGGGATGAATTTGCGGCTAGCCATCACAAAAATGATAAGGTGCAGGGCCATATTAAATCTATCACTGATTTTGGTATATTCATAGGTCTTCCCGGGGGGATTGATGGCTTAGTACACTTGTCTGATATATCTTGGAATGCCCCTGGTGAAGAAGCAGTACATAATTACAAGAAAGGTGATGAACTTGAAGCCGTTGTTTTGGCAGTGGACGCTGAACGTGAAAGAATTTCACTTGGTATCAAGCAATTAGATAAAGATCCTTTTTCTAATTTTGTGACAGATTATCCCAAGGGTGCTTTAGTTAAGGGTATTGTCAGTGAAATTGATAATAACAAGGTTGTCGTTCAATTGGAAGAAGGCGTGGAGGGTATGTTACGGGTCCAAGAATTAGCGCGTGAGCGCGTAGATGATGCCCGCCGCTTGTTGAAAGAAGGCGAGGAAATAGAAGCCAAGATTATTCATATAGATCGCAAAAAGCGTCTGATCGATCTGTCTGTTAAGGCGTTTGTTTCGGATGAAGAAACCGCCGCTATTGAAGATTACAGTCGTTCACAAGAAGCTTCCAGTGCTACTTTTGGCGATCTGCTCAAAGAAAAAATGGATAACGATGAGTAAATTCAGTTTCACGCAAACGTTTTTGCAACCGCAAAAACGTTTGCGTGAAAATCAGTTTTCAGTTTTCAGTTTTCAATTATTATACTGCAAACTATCAAGTTTTTGGATTTGATATAAAATATTAAAAAACAAAATTTTTTCAAATTGGTTTTTAAAATCTTAAAATATCCAAAAATTAAGACAGTGTTTTATGAGAAATTTAGGTTATCAATTGTTACAGTTAAATGGTAACGGGATAACTGATTACTGATTACTGATTACTGATTACTGATTACTGATTACTGAGAACAATGACAAAATCTAAACTGATCAATGCGCTTACACTGAAGCAAACTCAATTACCTCAAAAATATATTGAGTTATCAGTTAAAACTATCCTAGAACAAATAGCCCAATCTTTGGAAAAAGGGGAACGGGTAGAAATCCGTGGTTTTGGAAGTTTTTCTTTACATTATCGCCCGAAACGACTAGGACGTAATCCTAAAACCGGCAAACAGGTTGATTTATCAGCAAAATATGTTCCCCATTTTAAACCAGGCAAGGTTTTGCGAGTTCGAGTTAATCAAGAGATGCTGATAACAAGCTCCGTTGATTAAATGTATGTGGAAATGGGTGAGTGTCTAGTCGAGGTTAAAGTTTTTTAACCTCGACTACTTAATTTCACGTTTATTCATTTTGTTTATTGGACGGGGAATAATCCCCGTCATACATCATTTTTTATATCTATCGGAAGCGAAGCTAAACTTATACTATACTATGTAAGGGCCATTTTTTATAGTAGCCTTAACATTCCTTAGTCATTTAAAAATTAATGATTTACCTTTTTATGGCACCGCGTACCTTTCAAACAAAGTCAATGTGGTTTGACATCCGGCAATATCGCCATAACAAACAATGAGTTATTTGTTATGGTTGCTATTGCCTATCGCAGCTGCTTCAGGATGGTTAGTGGCACAAAAGCGGAATGAACCAAGGTATCCCCACTTATCTCCTGACTATTTTAAGGGTTTAAATTATCTGCTTAATGAGGAGCAGGATAAAGCCATTGATGTCTTTATAAAACTGATTGATGTTGACAGTGACACTGTTGAAACTCATTTAGCATTAGGTCTATTATTTCGCCGTCGCGGAGAAGTCAATCGAGCGATTCGTATCCATCAAAATCTAATAGCCAGAACGACACTTAATCCTCAGCAACGCAGTCAAGCCTTGTTTGAACTGGCTCAGGATTATCAAAGTGCAGGATTACTTGATAGGGCAGAAGATTTATTTCAAGAACTTGTCGTCTCAAAAACATATCAAGTTTTAGCCCTACGCAAACTATTAGAGATTTATCAGCAAGAACAAGACTGGGAAAAAGCCATCGAAATCGCACAACAATTGGTTGTAGTTGCTGATAAACCAATGCTTATGATCATTGCTCAATACTATTGTGAACAAGCTGAAAATTATCAGCGACAAGGGCAATATGACGCGGCGTGCCAAGCAGTAGAAAATGCTCTGAAAGTGGATACTAATTGTGTTCGCGCTAGTTTAATAGAGGGTGAATTGGCTTTGTTAAGGCATCATCATCAACAAGCCATTTTATCTTTTCAACGAGTCGAAAAACAAGACCCTGATTATCTCACAGAAGTAATTGTACCTTTACTATCTTGTTATCAATCCATTGGACATCCAAATGAATTTGTTCGTTATTTGCGCCTTATATTAAAACGCTATGGTGGTATCACTCCGGTATTAATGTTAGCAAAGATTATCAAACAACAAGATGGCTCCCAAAAAGCGGCGGATTTTATGGTTAAGCATTTGCACTTGCATCCCTCAGTGCGTGGTATTGATTATCTATTAGATTTAATTTGCACCAAGGGTGCCCATATCAGCCGTGACCACTTATTATTATTAAAAGACATCATTATACCTTTATTGAAAAATAATCCTGCCTATAAATGTCATCATTGCGGATTTACCGCCAGAAAATTGCATTGGCTATGTCCAAGTTGTCAGCAATGGAATACGCTTAAACCTAGACAAGGTATTGACGGTGAATAGCTCTAAATCCCCTTTAATTATTGCTTTAGACTTCGCTCAACCTGAACGCGCCATGGCTCTCGCTAAACAGTTAGGTTGCAAGCGTTGCCGGATTAAAATTGGTAAAGAATTATTTACCCGTAGTGGTCCTGCACTGGTTGAAAACTTAGTTTCGCTCGGCTTTGAAGTTTTTTTAGATTTGAAATTCCACGATATTCCTAATACCGTAGCTCGCGCTTGTTTAGCAGCCGCTGATTTAGGGGTGTGGATGATTAATGTCCATGCTTTAGGTGGACGCAATATGTTATTAGCTGCCAGGGAAGCTTTGGATAAACGTCAGCTTCGTCCTTTATTGGTTGCCGTGACCATTTTAACGAGCTTTGAGCGTTTTGATTTATATGCCGTTGGTTTGCATGGTTTGTTGGATGAGAATGTGTTACGTTTGGCTTGTTTGTCCCATAATTGTGGTTTAGATGGGGTGGTGTGTTCTGCACATGAAATTGTCCAAATACGTCGAGCCGTTGGTAGCCATTTTAAACTGGTCACACCTGGCCTTCGCCCTGCTGGCTTTTCTAAAGATGATCAAAAACGGGTGATGACACCGGCGGAAGCTTTAAAGTTAGGTGCCAATTATTTAGTTATTGGTCGCCCCGTGACGGCGGCTCCTGAACCTTTGTTGGCTTTGTCGGAAATAGAAGCTTCAATACGAGATTCTTAGTATCAGAAATAGGATTTTTTTCAAGAGTTGGATTTCAAAGAAGCGGAACTTCACTTCGTTACTTCACTATAAAAAATATAAAAAACCGTTAATTAGGCGTTCTGCCAATGCGTTTCCTAAATCTGTTGTGTCTAGTACCAGGAAAATGGAAATGCCCCTTCCATCAGGTAGATACGCTAGAGCTGCCCTAGATTATGTTCAACATCATCTTGAACACGATAATTTTTGGCAAAAATAGTATTTATAACCAAAGCAAAATGCAATTACTCCCTCCTTAAACATCCTACATTCGCACATTAAAATATTTTCATCATGACTTGTTTAAGACTACCAAAATAATCAATTTGTGTTATCTTAATTCTTTCATCAACCTAAATTTTTAAACTTGAGATAATTTGTGTGATTACTAAACTACGTAATATCGCTATTATTGCCCATGTTGATCATGGCAAAACCACCCTGGTGGATAAACTCCTGCAACAATCTGGCACCTTGGGAGATCGTGGCAATAATGTTGAACGAGTCATGGACTCAAATGAGTTAGAAAAAGAACGGGGTATTACTATTCTATCCAAAAATACCGCTCTTCATTGGCAAGATTATCGAATTAATATCGTTGATACCCCAGGACATGCAGACTTTGGAGGTGAAGTTGAGCGTGTTTTATCAATGGTGGATTCGGTACTATTGCTAGTTGATGCGGTAGAAGGACCTATGCCACAAACCCGCTTTGTCACCCAAAAAGCCTTGGTGCGAGGCTTACGCCCAATAGTAGTCATTAATAAAATAGACCGTGACGGCGCACGTCCAGATTGGGTATTAGACCAAACCTTTGAATTATTCGACCGTTTAAGAGCAGACGATGCCCAACTAGACTTCCCTGTCATATATGCTTCAGCACTGAATGGTTATGCTAGTTTCGATAGCGAAGTACGTCATGGAGATATGCAGCCCTTGTTTGAAGCGATTATCAAACATGTCCCTATTCCCGATGTTGATCCGGATGAGCCATTTCAATTGCAAGTCAGTGCCTTAGATTATTCCAGTTATGTCGGTGTGATTGGCATAGGGCGAATAAACAGCGGACGGATTAAAACGAATAGCCCTATTGTGATTGTGAATGATAAGGGTAAACAGCGTCAAGGGCGCATTTTGCAAATACTCGGATTTCATGGTTTAGAACGTATAGAACGCTCTGAAGCCAGCGCAGGTGATATTATAGCGTTTACGGGTGTAGATAAACTAAATATATCTGATACCCTATGTGACCCAGAGCATGTTATCCCTTTACCCGCCCTCACCGTTGATGAGCCAACAGTGAGCATGACTTTTCAAGTTAATACTTCTCCGTTTGCCGGAAAGGAGGGCAAATATGTTACCTCACGCCAAATTCGTGAACGTTTACAGCGTGAATTATTACATAATGTCGCCCTGCGTGTCAGCGATACTGATGATCCTGATAAATTTTTGATATCAGGACGAGGTGAATTACATTTGGGGATATTAATTGAGAATATGCGCCGTGAGAATTATGAACTCGCCGTATCTCGCCCCAAAGTGATTATCAAAGAAATTGAAGGAGAACGCTGCGAACCTTATGAGAGCCTCACAGTGGATGTTGAACAAAATCATCAAGGAACGGTAATAGAATTATTAGGGGTGCGTCAAGCTGAATTGCTTAGTATGCAACCCGACGGGAAAGGACGAGTACGCCTTGACTTCAAAATACCAGCACGCGGACTAATTGGTTTTCGCACCGAATTTTTAACAGCAACTTCTGGAACAGGACTACTCTATCATGTCTTTGAACGTTATGCCCCAATCAAACCGGGAACGATAGCGCAACGGACTAATGGAGTCCTAATCTCTAAAGCAGAAGGTAAAAGTTTAGGTTATGCCCTATTTAACTTACAACCACGAGGTCGCTTACTCATTGGACCGGGCGAAAAAGTATATGAAGGCATGATAATTGGCATCCACTCACGGGGCAATGATTTAATTGTCAACCCCCTCAAGGCGAAACAACTAACCAATATTCGTGCTGCCGGCACCGATGAAAATATCCTGCTTACGCCCCCCATTAAGATGACACTTGAGCAAGCCATCGAATTTATAGATGACGACGAATTAGTCGAGGTTACACCAAAAGCCATTCGCTTGCGTAAGCAACTCCTAAAAGAATATGAACGCAAACGGGCAGCGCGTCATGCCTAATTTTAGCTATAGGTGTTCAGGTAAATAACGTCTAAAAAACCTGTCAGGTCCTGAATACCTGACAGGTTTATAGTGTGAAACGATTTATCTGAAAAACTATATTGTCACAGAAGTATGGGAAAACAATATGACCAAAAGTTATGAAGCTGCTGACATAGAAGTCCTAACCGGACTTGACCCGGTGCGTAAACGTCCTGGGATGTACACTGATACCACACGCCCTAATCATTTGGCTTTTGAAGTGATAGATAACAGTGTCGATGAAGCCATTTCTGGTTATGCCAACCAGATTGATGTGATATTACACGCTGATGGCTCACTTAGTGTGCGCGATAATGGGCGTGGTATGCCGGTTGATATACACCCTGAAGAGGGAGTGAGTGGAGTTGAAGTCATACTAACTCGCTTACATGCCGGGGGAAAATTTTCTAAGAAAACTTACCAATTCTCTGGAGGGTTACACGGTGTTGGTGTGTCTGTGGTAAATGCGCTATCGACCCATTTAGAAGTCACCATTAAACGTAATGCTAAACTATATCAAATGTCTTTTGCGAATGGCGATAAAACTTCGGAACTTAGCATTGTTGGAAATGTTGGAAAGCGCAATACCGGTACAACGCTCCGTTTTTGGCCTAATCAGATCTACTTTGATTCTCCCCATATTTCAGTGCCTCGTATTATCCACGTTTTACGTGCAAAGGCGGTGCTTTGTGCAGGCTTGACTATAACCTTTGAAAATGAAAACACTGGCGATAAACTTAAATGGTTTTATAAAGATGGACTCACTACATATCTGCTTGATAATTTAGATCAAGTAGAAAGTTTACCGGATACTCCTTTTGTCGGACATTTTGAAAGTATAGCAGAGGTTGTAGATTTTGCACTACTATGGATTCCAGAAGGCGATTTATTAACAGAAAGTTATGTCAACTTAATACCTACCACACAGGGTGGTACGCATGTCAATGGATTACGCAGTGGATTATTAGAAGCCATACGCGAGTTTTGCGACTATCGCAAACTGCTACCACGAGGTATCAAACTCGCACCCGAAGATGTACTAGTACAATGCGCCTACATATTATCGGTCAAACTATCAGAGCCACAATTTTCAGGACAAACCAAAGAACGGCTGTCATCACGTACAACTTCCGCTTTTGTATCAGGGGTAATACGCGATACCTTTAGCCTATGGCTAAACCAACACATAGAAATTGGCGAAAAAATTGCTGACTTAATCATTAATCAAGCTCAAAAGCGTCTCCGCGCCAATAAAAAAGTGGTGCGCAAAAAAGCAACTAATGGCCCGGCCTTACCCGGTAAACTAGCTGATTGCAGTTTACAAGATGTCAATCAAACGGAATTATTTTTAGTAGAAGGGGATAGTGCAGGAGGGTCATGTAGGCAAGCGCGTGACAGGACTTTTCAAGCAGTGATGCCACTACGCGGAAAAATTCTTAATACATGGGAAGTCGATACTAGCCAGGTACTCGCTTCACAAGAAGTCCATGATATAGCCGTGGCTTTGGGTATTGACCCAGGTACTGATAGTTTAGAAGGCTTACGTTATGGAAAAGTATGCATTCTAGCAGATGCTGATTCTGACGGTGCCCATATAGCCACCCTATTATGCGCTTTATTTGTTAAACATTTTCGTTCACTCGTCGAAAAGGGACACATCTACATATCAACACCGCCACTATATCGCATTGATATAGGTAATACAGTCTATTACGCCATAAATAATGCAGAAAAGCAAAAAATCTTAGACCATATAGCAAAAGAAAAAAAACGGGGGCAAATAAATGTACAACGCTTTAAAGGATTAGGAGAAATGAATCCACTACAACTGCGTGAAACCACAATGGCGCGAAAAAAGCGACGTTTGATTCAATTAAGTTTAGATGAAGCTGAACAAACAGAACAAAAAATGAATATGTTACTCGCAAAAAAACGAGCGAATGATAGGAAAGTATGGTTAGAAAGGCAAGGTAATTTCGCTGAAATTTAAAGGTTTACATACCCTGAATTTAGCACACATCATCCGCCTTACCACAAGTGCGACCTCAATGCCATTGAGGTGCTACCTGTGGTAACTTACGACAAGCATATTAGCCTACTTCTTAGGATTACATAATTTCAGCCCTTCATGAATGATTAGTCCCATATCAACTTTTGTAATCATTTCAGAGTCATGTGGTAGTTTTTCATGAATGGGATCCTCTCTCCAAATTTCATCAATATCAAGGTATCCACGCGAACTCGCTAACCCATTTACCGCATAAATTTTATCATTAAGCCTAAACGTGACAATGCCAGGTGGTAAGCATTCCAAATAGCCCTGGTTTACTATAAAAGGCCACTTATCACCATATTTATCCCGTGTAATAAGTAAAGCAGGTTGTCTTCTCAGGTCAATCAATTTTTTCTTATAAAACATCAATTTGCGTTGATATTTTTGGTTTTCTGGAAATAGTTTAATCAAATGACTATATTCCCTTATATGAGTTTCTATATGCGTTGGAGATAAAATGCGTAATCTGGCAAGAATTTTCTTTTCCTCCGCCTGTTTACGTTTAAGTTTAGCCTTATCAATGAGTTTCAATATTTTTGGATGTAAAGCATACTCAGATTTTTTCGCCAAATCAATAGCTTGCTCGTACTTACGCGCTTTAATCGTTTGATTAATTTTTTGGATTTCTTTATTAAAACGTCGATGTTCAGCAAGTTTAGCCTTTGCTAATTGGGCATTATTAACCAATCTTCTAACCTGACAATCAGATTCAACATAAGGTGTTCCTTTCAAGATAACTTTTTTATAACGACCTTTCTCATACAAAGAGCGTAACTTAGCAATTTCTTTATCAATTATTTTTTTAGCTTTAATAGCCTGTTTTTGCAATTCAGGTATTTCTTTTAACGGTGCCGCCAAATGGTAAGCTTCCCTGTACTTTTTAGCTTTCATGAGTTCAGGAACTTGTTCAAGCGCATTTTTGATTTTCTGTTTGTTTAAAACGGTATTAGCCTCTTCAACCCAGTGTCTAATCTGAGAATCGAAAGTAATATAAGCACTACCTTGACTAATCACCTTTAGGTAATTATCGTTTTCAGACCAAAACTGTAAATAAGCAAGAAGTTCTTCACGCTGAGAAAGATAGGTTTCTTTTCTTTTTTTAAGTTCTACTCCATAAAGATAGGAGCTTAACTGATTAAGTTCATTATCATTATCATAATCTATTTGAGCAGTTTGAATTAAAAAACCGACAAAAAAGCGTTTATCTTCCGTTTCTTCTTTAAACAAAACAATAACCGTTACAAGGGCTAATAAGGCAACTATCACCTTCATGTTAGAGGCAAAATTGATACCCAATTTATTTTGAAGAAGCTCACCAGTGTACGGAGAAATAAGAATGCCGGTGATAATAAAAACCAAGCTTATTTCAAAGAAAGTCGTATACAAGACAATACCTATTGCTATAAAGCCGATGACAAATAACCAATTAATCATCCTGGGTATTTTTCGTATAAGGAAGAAAATAAAATAGATTCCTAAAATAAGGGCAATCATTCCGACAAATAATATTCGTAAGATTGGACCCATAACGCCATAAATTTTTTTAACCAAGGCAAGAAACGGTTCTAGCAGCAAACTAAAAACGATCAGACCAATAAACAATATCCCGCCAATGAAATAAAGGGTATTTTCTACGACCGGCATTGCTAACAAATTTTTTAAACGAATCATTTTTTACAAAAGTATTTTAAAAAGGTGAAAAAGATAAAAAATGTATACTCAGGTGCAGTGGTCGCCACGCAGGATTTTCGTCGGGGCAGCTTTCAGAGCTTTTCAGAGCATCAGGGCGAACACTTATGTTCGCCCTCAAAAAATCCGATTAATCTCCTAAGGAATTAGAATGAACCGGCGTTCTGCCAGGCGCAAGATATTTAGCCACCACTGTAGTATAAATACCACCACGCACATTAAACTTAGCACGTATGCGCATGAAACGCGGCGCACAAACTAGCACTAAATCATTAAGAATTTGATTAGTTACCGCCTCATGAAAAGTCCCAACATCACGATAAGACACAATATAATTTTTAAATGATTTGAGCTCAACACAAAGAATATCCGGCACATATTCTAAAAACAGGGTTGCAAAATCGGGTTGCCCTGTTACTGGACATAAGCAAGTAAATTCAGGAATACGGAAAAGTATAGTATAATCACGTTCAGGGTTAGGGTTATCAAAAGTATCAAGTATCTTACAGGCTTCGGTTAGCATAAAATTAATTACCTTGACAAATAGCTTGTCGTTGAAGTTCGCAAAAATCATCGGCAGCATTATAACCTTGCATTTTCAAACTATAATTGCGTACTGCACATTCAAGTAAAACGGCTAAATTACGACCTGGAGCCACTGGTAAACCTATTTCAGAAATCTCAGTACCTAAAATATGGCGAACACGGTAATCACCTTGTAAACGATCAAAGTTTTGTAAACGTTCCGGAGTAGCAGCTTCCAACTGTATAATGAGGCTTAAATCCTGACTCTTTTTAACAGCACTATTACCAAAAAGGGCTTGTATATTCAAAACACCTAAGCCACGAACTTCCAAAAAAGCATTCATGCCTACTAAAGGACAAGCACCTTCAATAGCATGAGGACCGATTACAGAAAATTCTGGTGCATCATCCGCCACCAAGCGATGACCCCGACTGACTAACTCCAAAGCCAACTCACTCTTACCAGTTCCGCTTTCACCCATAATCAAAATACCCATACCCAGCACATCCATAAAAACACCATGCAATATAGTACGCTGTGCGAATAAACTAGCCAAAGAAGTGTGGAGATAACTAATAACAGTCTCGCCAGACAGTGTAGAAGTAAACAAAGGAAGTTGATAATCATCAGCGGCACTCAGCAAAACGTCTGGAACCACCAGATCGTCAACAACGATAATGCAAACCAAATTATTATTTTCAAATAAGTGTTTAATCGATTCAAAGAAAGTCTTCTTACTAAGGGCATCTAAATACGTCAATTCATAATGACCAATGATTTGAATTTGGTGAAAGTGAATGAAATTAAAAAAACCCACGTTAGTCAGATTTTGGTCAATTGCACGAAATTGGCCATTACATCCAGCTCGCCAAACCAAAGCTAAATCATCGGCATTTTGATTAAAAAAATCATCGACACCAAACCTGCTCATAACAAAACCGAAGGAGCTTGCCAACCGGTTAAAAGATTAAATTTATCCAAACAAACCTCTGTCTCACGTATTTTTCTACAAAATTCAGCATTGCGAAACATAGCAGCTAATAGGGCAAGAATATCTAAATGTTCTTGCCTCGAATTTTCAGGTACCATCAAAGCAAACAACAAATCGACGGGTTGTTTATCAACCGCATCAAAATCGACACCCACTTCAAGCTGTAAAAAAGCCGCCAAAGTGACATGATTCAAAGCCACCCTCGCATGAGGTATAGCAACACCATAGCCAAGCCCTGTGCTACCTAATCGTTCGCGTGCGAGAAAACCATCGAAAATTTCGTGGCTAGTCAAAATAGAATCAGCTGCGAGTAACTTACTAAAATATTCAAAAATACGTTTTTTACTCGTCGCCTGTACATGACAGAGCATCCGTTCTGGAGTTAAAATATCAGAGATTAGCATATTTATTAAATAATGACAGAATGTTTTCACGAAACTCAAGGGCAACCAGTATAAACCTGGATTGGCTTGAACGTTATGGAAGTTATTTAAACCTCAATTTTTAGCCGCAAAAAAAGTAAGGAACGTGCATAAAAGAACTTCGGAAAGGAAGGGGGTAACCACAAGGGATTACCCCTACGATATTAAGTCAGCGATAAGTCAGCAAAGCTAAACATTATGTAGGGGCAAACCTTATCGTTGCCCTATAGATTATCAAAAAAATAAATTTACAACAAATGGGCATTCGCGGTTGTCTGCTCTACAATTAAATATTTGACGTAGGGCGAACACTAAATAGAAAGCCAAAATGTAAAAATACTGACGAACATCAGCCCTTAATCATTAAGATGAGCTCTAACTCCCCCATCAGATTGACGATGGTCTTGGAGTTTCTCCTTATGTTTTTTAATTTGCCTATCCAATTTATCAGTTAAAGCATCAATTGCAGCATACATATCCTCATGTTCTGCATTAGCAAAAAGGTTAGCACCACTGACGTGCAAAGTCGCTTCCGCTTTTTGACGCAATTTTTCGACACTGAGAACCACATGCATATTAGTCACATGATCAAAGTGACGCTCCAAACGTTCCATCTTACTGGAAACATAATTACGCAAAGCAGAAGTAATTTCAATGTGATGACCGCTAAGATTGAGTTGCATCTATAGTGCTCCTGGTATTAATGAAAAATGAATTCGCATTTAAGCTAAACGTTTTCTCTCATTAGAGGGAGGTATAACCATCGCTTCGCGATATTTCGCCACTGTACGTCTAGCGACTTTAATCCCTCGTTCAGATAAAAGAATAGCAATTTTATTATCACTGAATGGTTTAGCAGAATTTTCTGTCGCCACCATTTTCTTAATCATGGCACGAATAGCAGTAGAAGAACATTCGCCACCATTTTGAGTACTCACATGACTAGAAAAAAAATATTTAAGTTCAAAAATGCCTCGTGGCGTATGAAGATATTTATTGGTAGTTACACGAGAAATAGTCGACTCATGCATATCTAACTCTTCGGCAACATCATGTAAAACTAAAGGTTTCATTGCCTCTTCACCATAATCAAGAAAGTCAGACTGTCGTACTACAATAGATTTAGCGACTTTTAGTAAAGTATCCTGACGAGAGTTCACACTTTTTATAAACCAACGGGCTTCTTGTAAATGCGTTTTTAAAGTATTATTATCAGCACGATTATTATGTTTAGATATAAAACCAGCATATTGGTTATTAATACGTAATTTGGGAATTACATCAGAATTGAGTTCAACTTTCCATAACCCATTGATTTTTTTAGCAAAAACATCAGGTACGACATAATTTGTCTCCGAAGTACCCAATTGTGTACCGGGACGGGGATTGAGGGATTGAATCAGATTAAGCACCACTCGTAATTCGTCACGAGACAACTTCATGCGTTTCATTAATTGAGCATAATCATGTGAACCTAACAAATCTAAATGCTTACGGACTAAACGTTTAGCCACTTTCAGCATAGGCGTATCAGGCTCAAATTTTGACAACTGTAACAATAAACATTCGCCTAAACTAAAAGCACCTACACCCAAAGGATCAAAATGTTGAATACGAAGGAGAACCGTTTCAATTTCATCCATAATATCAACACTATTTTTATGACCTAAACTGACCGCAATTTCATCAAGTGAGGCACGTAAATAACCATCTTCATCAATAGCATCTATAATAGCAATCGCAATCGCACGATCTAAATCACTAAAAGAGGTTAAGGAAAGCTGCCAACGCAAATGGTCTTGTAAAGTATCCACTGTACCACTTAGCTCCTCTAAATCTTTACTGCCTACATCACTACTACTATTCATAAAGTCACTAGACAAGCTAAAAGAATCACTAAAAACATCATCCCAGTCACTATCAGCCAAATCATTGGGAATGTTATCAGAGATAATATTATCCACAACTTCACCACCTTCCTCGTTCAAACCATCCGAAGAATCAAGATTGGAAGATTCGGAATCATCTTGCAAGCTAAAATCTAAAATCTCTTCATCCTCATCCAATTCTAACATGATATTGGAATTCAAATTTTGTTGAATTTCAGCTTGTAAATCAAACTGAGATAACTGCAATAAACGAATCGCCTGTTGTAATTGTGGCGTCATGGTAATTTGGTTACCAAGACGTATTTGGATACTTTGCTTCATAATCTTAAAATCTTAAAACAAATTATACTGATGGGAATCGGGAATTGGGAATTTTCGGGACGTGCCCCATCGAAAATCTTGAGAAAGCTGTTTGCCATTGATTTTAGGCTCAAATTTGGTTCTCCCTACCCAATTAACTTACGCAGTGAACCAATTCACATCAGTATATATTACAACCTGAAATCGTGCCCTAAATAAACCTCTCTAACTTGTTCATTGTGTAAAATACTTTCAGGCGCACCTGAAGCAATGAGTTCACCTTCGTTAACAATATAAGCACGATCACATATTTCTAACGTTTCACGAACATTATGATCGGTAATTAAAATACCAATATCTAAACGAGATAATTGAGCAATAATTCGCTGAATATCTAAAACAGAAAGTGGATCAACCCCGGCAAACGGCTCATCAAGCAACATAAATCGTGGCTCAGAGGCGAGGGCACGAGCAATTTCAACACGCCGCCGTTCTCCCCCGGATAAACTCATCCCTAAATTATTAGCGATGTGTTGTATACGCAAATCTTCTAAAAGTGAGGGAAGGCGTTGTTGGCACTGTTTTTTTGTGAGGTGCTTTTGCACCTCCAAAATGGCCATAACATTATCAGAAACCGTCATTTTGCGAAAAACCGATGGCTCTTGTGGCAAATAACCCAAACCCAGAAGAGCCCGCTTATGCATGGGAAGGCGAGTGATATCCTGTTCACCTAAAAAAATGGAACCTTGTTCACAAGGGATTAACCCCACCATCATATAAAAACTAGTGGTTTTTCCCGCCCCATTTGGTCCTAACAATCCGACGACTTCACCACTGGTGATGTTGAAACTGACATCTTTGACCACTAGGCGAGATTTATATTGTTTAGCTAAATGTTGGGCTGATAAACGACTCATTTTTTAGGTGTGTGCTGCGGTTGAATTTTAACGAAAACTCGTCCCCGGTCAGCTTTAATAATACCGTTCTGAGTATCGTATATGATACGGGGTGCGTTAGAAGTGTAGATGTCTTTATTGCCTTTTACTTTTCGTAATTCTGCTTCTTCGTGTAAATATAGTGTATTTTTGAGGGCATTATATTCCATTTGCTTTGCATTAGCTCGGATCTCATCGCCACCATCAAGACGTTGCTTAAAACGGGCTGGTTTACCGACTGCGGTCACTTTATCAATATCTTGTTTTTGAGTGTAATTAAGTGTTACTGTATTTGCATTAATACGAATGGTGCCCTGTGTGATAATCACATCACCTTCATAAATGGCAACTCGTTTGATATTGTCAATAGTCGCTTTATCGGCTTCAATTAAAATCGGTTGTTCGCGGTCAGTGGATAACGCAAAAGCACTTATGGAAAATAATACACTTACAAATATTAAAGCTATTTTTTCAGTCATCAGTTATCAGTCATCAGTTATCAGGATTGACAGTTGTCCGAAAAGGTTTATACTTGTTTAGTATTACCTGTCCTCGTACTTGTGAAAGTAAATCTACTTGTTCCGTAGGCATAAAAACTCGCATCCCAACACTGTGAGTTTCACTATTATGAGTCAAAATCAAGCTAGGTGCTTTCGTTTCTGCATATTCAGTATCTAGTCGTACCCACACGTCCCGTGAAATAATTTCCAAGGCTCTTTGTTGATTTATACCTTCCCGCTGCATGGACACGCGTCCCAGTAACCAAACTTGATGACCATCAGGTGACACTTCACCTTGTTCGGCATGCACCGTCCAGCTTGGTTGTTCATTCTTATAAAACACCATATTCGGTGTGGTCAATTTTGTGTTCGTTTCAGGATAATGAATCATTTTATGTGCTATCAATTTATTTTTCAATCGACCTTGTTCATCTAACTGAATGCTGGTAAAATTTTGCAGGGTATAATCAGATATTTGATGGTGATCCTCAGTCAAAGTTGTAAATTCAACCTCTAAGCTGTGTACCAACCAAGTGGTTAGCAATGCGAAACTAATTAAAACCAGCCAACCACCCCAACGACTCACGTCCATTTTTAACACCATTAACTATTAAGAATTAACCATTCAGAATTAACCATTCACAATTCACAATTAACCATTGTCCCCTGAGCCTGCATAATTAAGTCACACACTTCCCGCGCTGCACCGCGCCCCCCGGCTGCTTTTGTTTGCCAATGGGCATGTTTTATCACTAAAAAATGGGCATCTGCACAAGCAATAGCTAATCCGACTTGTAACATGACCGGCACATCATTGACATCATCTCCAACATAAGCTACTTGTTGTGGTTGTAATTGTAATTTTTCACATAATTGTTTAAATGCGATTAGTTTATCTTGTGCGCCTTGATAAACATGTTTTATACCTAATGCTTGCATCCGATGTGTCACAATGGATGAAATTTTAGCCGTGATAATACCAATTACTACACCCGTTGATTGTAACATTTTCAGGCCTAAACCATCACGAGCATAAAATGCTTTAAATTCTTGTCCATTTTCTCCTATGTAAAGACTACCATCTGTTAATACGCCATCAACATCAAATATAACTAAACGAATCAAAGCGGCTTTTTCAATTATCGTTTTCATAAATTACGACAGAATAGAAGATAATTCAATATTTTCAACCCAAACATGGCAGGTTTAATAAAGCGATAATGATGCAAGAGTCTCAACAAAGCCATTATGGCTTAACTTAATGGCATTGAAGAGTCTCAATGGTTAATATACTGCAAACGGCTATATGGCTATAACTTTTACAATTAAATTAAAAATTATTGAGACTATTTTAGCGTTGTATAAAAAATACGCCAATCGTCAATCCGTTGTACTATGCTGTGCTGATGTATTTTCTATCAAAGCGAGCAACGTCGAAATATTTTTTAGCTTCATACTAGTCGCTAAGTCAGCAATACCTCGGTGAAGGTGTAACTTAAACTGTTCATTCAGTATTTTATTGGTTACTTTAAAACCATCCAATTTACAACGCTGCTTTAATAAAGCCAAATACACATCAGCGTTTACTCCACCAAAAACTTTCCAGGTCATTTCTATTGAACTGTCGGTTTGCAATTTTTCATTGGGAGGGATTGATGGCTCCTTCAATGAAAGGCAGAAAGCCCAACGACAAATCACGTTCCAATTTTGAATACCGGTTTTTCGTTTAAGTGCTAATAAATATATTTTGGCTTTTTCAGATATTCTAACCGTTTCAATCGTCATTATTATTGGCTTTAATGGGACCCAATCAAATTGGGTTTTACGTCAAAAGTGGTTAAGGGTGATACTTAAAAAAAGTATCCTTTATGAATTTTAGCCGCCTGTTTATCTTTATCATAAGTAATGTGATATTCGCGTCCTATCGCTGATTTTAGCTTGCGATGATATTTTTCATTAATTTCTTCATCAGTTGATAACAAGATCACTTGGTGGCTTGCCTGATGAAAATAATTATCGACTAAATTGTTACGGTGTTCTCCATCCAATCGACTGAGCGGCGTGTCAATGATTGTCGGTAGGGGGCGACCCGATGCCCTGCTTAAGCCCCATAAAATAGAAACCGCTAGCAGTTGTCTTTCACCAGCTGAAAGACTTTTTGGCGATAGTTTTTTGTGATCGACTGTATAAAGGCTTAACGTGTATTCATTTGGATCAATTTCAATTTGATTAATAAAGTGTTCTTTTCGATTCAGTTGATGAAAACTATCTAAAATTAATGATTCCAATTGCCGAATATGTTTTTGAGTTACCGCTAAATCAAATTTTTCTAAGGTTTGACGAACTCTTTCAGAGTGTTTAATAAGATGATGAGTCACTTCATGTGCAAATTCTTCTTGCACTTCCATTTCATAAGCGTCAGTCAGTCCCTTTTTTTTACGTTCCAATTCCTGACTAATACGTTCTTGTTCTTGTTCCGCAATTTCGATTCGTAATTTTGCCTTTTTGATTGCCTTTTGCTTCTCCTTACGTTGTTGGGTAATGCTTTCTAAACTTTCTGGGTCGGGAATACTAGCCAGCTTTCGTTCACAGTCATTAATTTCATCAGTCATACAAAACAATCGTGCTACTAGTGTATTAGCTGATGCTTGTATTTCTTCCAAAAAGCTATCTTGTAAACGGTTAAAAAACATGGGATTTGTATTAAGATAACATTCTGTCTTTATAGACTTTTGAAGTTGATTTTTATATTCCTTCATAAAAGTCTTTATAGCCTTCAAGGCTGCACTGTTGACGGTATGCTGTTTTAATAAGTCAAGTATTGCAGCATCGTGTTTATCAAGTTCCTGGTGAATTTGACTGTTATGTTTAGCTTCATGTTCTCGAAACGCTTGTAATTTGGTTTGCTCAAGTAAATCCTGTACCATTAATAATGGGGCGTCTCCTGTCGCAACTTCACGCCATTGTTTTTCAATTTGAGATAAATTTTTTTGAGCTGTTTCAAGTTGTGCCTCAATCTGTGTTCTTTCTTCAAACAGTTCACCTCCTTCACGACGGTATTCTTCAATTAACTGCTCTTGCTCTTTTTCCAATTGCGCTAGATAATTTTGAACCTCGCTTTTTTGTTGGACTATCTCTTTTAGTTGGTTTGTAAATCGTTCAACTTCTGCTTCCAAGGCGGTAATATGATTATCACTTTGTTGTGAGCGGACTTGTATTTTACGCTTACGTTCTACCATCAATAAGTCAGTGGATAAACGTTCAACCAGGTCCAGCCCCAATAATGCTTGAATACCTGTTTTGATCAGAATAGCTGCTTTATTAGTATCCGCAAGGGCTTCAATCTTTTCACCATCAAAAAAGAATAAATTCGATATCCTGGCGGGTATAAATTCTTCAACGTATTCATACCAACGTTCTGTGATGACTGAATCTAATATTCCATCACGTTTGACTTCTACGGTTTCTTTGATACCTTTACCACTGCTGTGCCATGAGCGATGAATGCGGATTGATTCTTCTTTTCCTTCCCTAAAATGTTTAAATTGCAATTGGAGGGAAGCTCCCTGGCTAGGTTCAGTATGGTAATTAATCATCCTGCGTAAATAATCAAAATAGTTCATTTTGTTGCCAGTTGAATATTTGGCAAATTTACCATAGAGCGTAAGTTGTAATGCTTCCAACAAAGTGGTTTTTCCACTGCCATTCAGTCCCCCCAATAAAATGATAGGTTTTTTGGGAGAATGTGGAGTCAATTGAACCACATGATGACCTTTATAAATACCAAAATTATCTAAAACAATTTCTTCAATAATCATTAATGGGAATAATGTGAATTATAGGGCTTGTAATCAGCCAAAAATAGGGATGAATTATTATTGGATAGGGCAAATTAAAGTTTGCATTCCATTGGAAAACAATAATTTGAGATTATATCATAAAACTTAAAGAATAGCGAAATATTTATAAAGTCTCACTAGCTGCCACTTGGAGAATACAACTAAGTTATTGTTTTGTAAGAAAATTGATATATCAACAAGCCAGGATATTTTTATTTAACTTATTGAAACGATTTGATATAATTAAAAATATGCGTCTCCGCCCTTGTGAAACTTCAAAGCCCATTTTCTGAAATTCTATTATAAATATGAACTTACTCAATTTATTAATACTGTTATCTCTATTTACGGTTGCATTAGTCTATTGGATAGGCAAGCGGCGTTATGCCGGTTGGTTTGCTATGCTCGCTTACGCTATGCAATTGTTTGTACTGATTGGCTTATGGGATAAAATGCCCATTGCCTCTTCTTTTTCCTTCACCGTATTAGATAATCTAATCCATTGGGAAATGACCGGCTTGGGCTGGTTTTTTGCCATCATCACGGTGGGAGCCGCATTAATTACTTCCATGTACACCGCCGGTGAATGGGGAGAATCTCAAAAAGATATGCGCTTACAGCATGTCTCAATGGCGGTGAACGTTTTAGCCATGTTAATTTTGCTTTCTAGCGGTGATTTTCTAAGTCTATTTATTGGCTGGGAATTGGTTAGCTGGGCTGCTTTTTTGATTATGACTGAACACGGGGATAAAGCAGCAGATGCTGCGTTTCGTTACCTTATTTATGCCATGAGTGGCGCGATGGCTATTTTCACCGGTATTGTGCTTATCTATCTCCAAGTGGGTTCATTAGAATTTGCAGCCTTTTGGGAAGCTTTGCCCCAGTTATCTAGCTCAATCTTATGGGGGCTAGTACTACTTTTCAGCAGTGGATTTGCAATCAAAATGGGTTTGATGCCCTTCCACTTATGGCAAGCAGATGCTTATGCTGAAACGCCAGGGGCAAATGCCGCATTTATCAGTGCTATTGCAGCCAGAATGGGCTTATTTGCCCTCATTTTAATCTTTTTCAAACCGTTTGTGATATCCCATCTCATAGGAAATGAGTATGGATTTTTAAATGCACGTAGTTTATTGATATGGATAGCAGCCCTGACTGCCGTTATTCCCACTTTTATCGCTTTACAACAAAGTGATGCCCGCTTACTCCTAGCTTGGCATGGTATCGGGCAAGGGGGATTGATGTTATTGGGCATTGCAATTGCGACACCGATGGGTGTGACAGGTGGTTTATTACACGTTTTTAATTATGCCATTTATCAAGCAGCATTATTTTTAGCCGTCACAGCTGTGATGCACCGCACCGGTACAACGGATTTAGATCGTTTAGGCGGATTGATTGTGAAAATGCCACTAACCTATATTGTTATGCTGATGGGTATCATTGGTTTAGCCGGTTTACCGCCAATAAATGGATTTGTATCTAAATGGTTGATTTATAAAGCATTATTAGAATCTGAAATGCCCTTATTATTAGTAGCAGCTTCCATTAGCACCTTGGGAACAATTCTAAGTGTGTATAAACTGATTCACAATATTTTCTTAGGGCAACTGCGTAAAGAACACTATGAAATTAAAGAAGTTCCCTGGACTATGTCTGTACCGATGCTAATATTAGCAGGTATTGCTTTCATCACAGGCGTAATGCCAGGATTGGCACTCGCTTTAGTCGATAAAGCACAAATCGCTTTAGGCTACGCACCCCTAGTTCACCACTTAGGCGGAATCAGTTTGCCAAACGGCAGTCTCAATATGCTCTTGGTGACCGGTATCTTCTTTTATGGGGTTGGCATCGGCGCGGTCATTTTCTTCCTGGGTAACCGACGCTTTATTACCCATCAATGGGATAATTACGCTGGTGGACATTTTCTATCCTCGGATATCCGTTATAACTTTACGCATAATTTCTATCCAGGCACTATGCGCGTGATTGGACCCTGGTTTAAAGGGAGCATTGTCAAATTAGAGCAAAGCTTAGTCCATTTAGCGCAAGTATTAGCGGGCGCATTCCATAGCTTTTACCGTCTTAGTTACACGCCCTTATATTTATTAGTGGTAACAGTGTTAGCTTTGGCATTTCTGGTTTGAAAAAGCGACAAACCTGACACTCTTTTTCTTACATCCAGAATTTGTGGAACGCTTTGGAAAGTGGTTACATTTAATCATTAATAAAGGAAATTCAAAATTTTTTCTTCAGTGATAGGTTTTGGAATAAAAGTAATACCAAGTGCTTTAGCTTTTTCGCGCACTATTTCCTGAATATTGGCGGTTAATAAACCGATTTTTGCTTTTGGGAAACGTTTGAGCAATTTTTTTGCTAATACCAACCCATCCATCCCAGGCATATTTAAATCAAGAATTGCAATAGTCATTTGAACGGATTCAGTTTTAATAAGGGCTTCTTCCCCATTACAGGCTTCAACAAATTTAGCTTGCTTATCAGCATTATCAATAATAGCACGTACTAGCATTCTAGAAACTCGGCTATCGTCAACAACTAATATCGTATGAGATGTCATATTGGTTATCCTAGATTCACGAACTTAATTTTGCTGTTTTTCTAGTTCTAATGTCTTTCTTAAGCCTTCAACTTATTTTTCTAAATGATTTGCTACCATAAGTGTTGCTTTTTGCATTTCTCCGGCGCATCCAAGTTTTTCGAGTTTTTCAAATAATTTCAAAAATGTAAGGGCAATCCTTTATGATTGCCCTTATGCGTATAAATTTATTTATCTAGTCTTCAATTGGCACAACACCTTTTATTGAAAATGAGAGCGGTTCACGCCCTGGTATCAATTCCATTTCTACCTGATAAGTCGTTACTGTTCCATCAAATGCAGTAGGAACATCAATCGCCGGTAAATATAATGTACCATCGCTCAACGATAAAGAACCGTGAACAAGAGTTGGCGTACAAACTTCATCGGAATGGGGTGTTGAAGTATTAATACCGCAAGCACTCGGCTCTTTCTGGCATTGTGCGATAATCTCTTGGATAGCATCATTGACACTCGGATTGACACTGATACCACAAGATAAAGGATCTTTTTGACATTGTTGAATCCCTTCCTCTAGGGTGCCCGTTAAGTTTATTTCACCGTCGGTAGAATTATTGGAACAAATTTCCGTGTCAGTTTGAGTGGGGCAAGCTATATTTTGCTCAACGTCTATGCCACAGGATTTAGGATCATTTTGGCATTGCGCGATACCTTCTTCAGCAGAGCCTTCAGCATTTTCCGTTTCTATACCACAACTCGCGGGATCAAGCCTACAATCTGCTTTAATTTCTTCTTCAGTGATTCCACCGATAGTCGCATTAATACTGATGCCACAGGCACGAGGGCTTTTTTGACAAAGTGCCATACCTTCTGCGAATCCCTGGTTATATCCATTGATATAAATTGGATTATTACTAAGTGTTGAGGAAGAAGTAGAACTTTCTTCTGCATAAATGAGGGCATTAAAGCCAAAATACACGATAAAAATCAGCAAATTTCGATAAAATTTAATCATAATCAATTACCCCCGGATGCTTCTTTAAAATGAAAGTAATTTATTGGCAATTTGAGGTAAGGGTAAAACATAATCTATCCCGCCATGTTTAATCGCTTCACCAGGCATACCCCACACTACACTACTCTTTTTATCTTGCGCGATAGTAACCGCTCCGGTTTCATGCATTTCCTTAATACAACGCGCCCCATCATCACCCATACCGGTTAAAATCACACCCATTGCATTAGGTCCAGCACTTTGCGCCACAGAACGGAATAACACATCGACTGAAGGGCGGTGACGGTTCACGGGTACACCTTGGTGTAAACGACAAATATAATGTAAACCTGTACGCTCAACTAATAAATGGGAATCGCCAGGCGCAATATAAACACAGCCTGGTAATATTTCTTGCTCATCTTGAGCCTCAAAAACATTCATTGATGAAAGTTGATCCATTCGCATTGCAAAAGAATAACTGAAGGTTGCGGGAATATGTTGGCTAATCACAATGCCAGGTGCATTAGCAGGCATTTGCATTAATAAGACTTTGATAGCTTCAGTGCCGCCTGTGGAAGCCCCAATAGCGATAATTTTTTCCGTTTTAACATAATGACGCTGGGTTGGAACTTGACTAATAATAACATCGGGTGGATATTTAGAAGTGGCTTTAGCTGTTAGTTTTGATAAAAATTTTTCAGGCTGTACTTTAGCAAGGGCAGCTATTCTGATTTTGTTAATAATTTCATCTGAAAAAGATTCAAGGGTTTGAGTAATATCAATTTGCGGTTTACGGATATAATCGATAGCACCACATTCCAGTGCCTGAAGGGCGATTTCGGCATCTGCTTGAGTAAATACTGACACCATTACAACCGGCATTGGTCGTAAGCGCATCAAGTGTTTAAGAAAATCCAAACCATCCATACGTGGCATTTCTATATCTAAAGTTAACACATCCGGATTTAAACGCTTAATTTTTTCCCGCGCAATATGGGGATCAGCAGCACTACCAACCACTTCAATATCATAAGCGGAGTTTAATATTTTGGTTAAAACTTGCCTAAATAATGCAGAGTCATCAACAATTAACACTTTTATTTTTTTAGACACACCGGTTCCCATCCAATTATACAAATGATGAATTATGAAGCAGCTTTTTAACACGCACTCGTCCATTGACAGGATAAAACAATATTTTACGTGGATAAATATCGCCAAGATCTTCAGCGAGTAAAGTCAACTCCTCGGTTTCTATGTACGTTTTCACAAAATCAATATTTTTTTGTCCAATCTCACTCATATTTTTTATAATATGTGCCCCACCAAATAACTTCACTTCAAGATTTTTCCAAAGTCCCCCGTATTTCAAAATATCACTAATCAAACAATCCATTGCGAAGCGACCATAACGACTTGCCGTACAGGGAAGTTCCCAATTATCCGAAAACATAAAGGGAAGCATAAAATGATTCATACCGCCAATGCCACTAACACAATCGCGAATACAAGCTGAAACACAAGAACCAACGACAGTCATTAAAATTTCATCATGACAAGTGACATAATACTCGCCCGGCAATATTTTGGCAACAGAATGATGGTTATGAGCATCCCAATAACGTATAATATGCTCATAACCAGGCAAAACACACGGTGGAAAAGACTGTATCATATACTAAAATTTTCTGAATGATTAATTAACACTTGACATACACAGTTTGTCGTAATAAACGAAAACGGCTACTGAGTTGAAATAAATTTTCAGAATGCCCTATTAATAAGTAGCCCTGATCATCAATAATATTAGCAAATCGTTCAAATAAAATTTTTTGGCTGGCTTTATTAAAATAAATCGCCACATTACGACAAAAGATAATATCAAAAGGACCACGCATTGGCCAATTATTCATCAAATTAAGAAGTTTAAAGGAAATTAACGTTTGTATGTTAGGTATGACTTGTACCCATCCGGTTTGTACCCCTTTTCCTTTTTTAAACCAACGATGCTTTCTTTCAACTGACACACCTGTTATTTTTTCGTCTTCATAGATACCTAGTTGAGCGGTGGCGAGTACTTGAGAATCTAAATCGGTTGCTAGAATTTTGACATCCCAATCGTTCGGTACGATTTCCTTAAGCACCATCGCAGTTGAATAAGCTTCCTCACCACTAGCGCAACCTGCTGACCAAATACGAAGACGGCGCGTGGCTTGTTTTTTTATGAGCAATTGGGGTAGCAATTCTTTTTCTAATAACTCAAAATGGTGTGGTTCACGAAAAAAAGCGGTTAGGTTAGTTGTCACAGCATTTATAAAATGAACTAACTCTTCACCGCCTTCCATTTTTAGCAGCTTATAATATTGAAAGAAACTCTTCAAATTAAGAAGGCGCAAACGACGTGATAAGCGGCTATAAAGCATTTCCCGTTTATGCTCTGACAAACAAATGCCGGTGTGGACAGAAACTAATGTCCGCAATAAATTAAAATCATGTTCAGTAAAACGAAATTCTTGTTCACACATTAACCTGATTCCGTGTTAATAATGCTTAATGGTTATTCCACGCGCCTGCCCTGAGTCTAGCAGGAATAACAGGCACATTCCTAACCATTAACCATTAACCATTAATTAACCATAACCATTAACCAATTATTATAATGAAAATTATAGAATCTGCTTTAAAAGCAAGCACATACATTGCTGAAATCAAAGCAAAGGGTAAAAAGATTGGCTTTGTACCCACTTTGGGAGGACTGCATAAGGGACACCAATTACTAATGCAAAAGGCGCGTGAACAAAATGATGTCACCGTTATTAGCATTTTCTTAAATCCCATGCAGTTTAGGAAAAAACACTTTATCGAATACCCAAGCGATTTTGAGTTGGATAAAGTGATAGCCAAAAAAAAACGGATAACTCTGATTTTTCATCCAACAATAAAGGAAATGTTCCCATTTGTCAGATACTTAGACGATTTTTTTCCTTTCCAAAATGATGAATTTAAGGCTCGTGATCCTGAACGTTTTGTGATTGAACCAAAGGTTCAAAATAGTATTGATGAGTTAATCAGAGTGCCTAATGAGATGGTTTACCAATTAGATGGGAAATTACATCCTTGGTTTTTTGACGCTTCTGCGACAATTGTTCATAAATTATTCAAAATATTGCAGCCAGATCACGCCTATTTTGGCGAAAAAGATATTCAGCAATTGGCAATCATTACAAAGATGGCAGAAACTTATTTTCCCGCCATTAAAGTAATAGGCATACCCACACTCCGAGACGCTGATGGTTTAGCTTTCAGTTCAAGAAATGTCAAGCTTTCCGACAAACAACGTCAATCAGCGTTGAAAGTTTACCACGCCCTGAAGTATGGAGAAAACCTGATTAGGAAAGGGGAATCTGAAACGCGTATCGTCTTGACTGCCATGAAAAAAATAATTATGGCACAACATTTGCTAGAAATAGATTATATTGACATAGTCGATAAAAAATCTTTAAAGCCTGTGAATCAGATTAACAACGCAGTCATTTTATACGTCGCATTTTTTGTTAATAGCATCAGATTAACGGATACGCTGATTATTAATTTAATGAATGAAAAATAAAATTCGTATTAAATGATTAGGGTGATTTATTATACAAAATATACCATCACATTCAGGTGTGTTAAAAATACTATTTTTTGCAAATAGTATTTCTTTAAAACCGGTATATTTAATAAAATCACCTATAAAAATAAGGTGGTATGATAAAATGTTGAGTGAATTTCACTTAAAACAAGATGAACGTTTTAATATCAAACGTTGGTTTCAAGATGATTATTTTGATCTATTTATCTGGCAAAATAACCCTGGTCAAATTATTAGTTTTCAATTGTGTTATGATCGTTCAGGAAATGAGCGTGTCATTTCATGGGACCATAAAAGAGGTTTTGGGCATCATCGTGTTGATGATGGGGAAGCTTCACCTCACAAAAACATGACCCCAATTTTTGTAAAAGATGAGGCTTTTTCATCCTACGACGAAGTACTGTCTAAATTTACACAATCAAGCAAACAGATTAGTCAAGATATCTGTTCTTTTATAGTACAAAAACTGGAAGAATATAGCCCATAAAAATATCAACATTATTAACAACTAAACCTGACAGGTTTTAGAAACCTGTCAGGTTTTCAAAGCTTTGCTCATTCTTATCCATTTAACGCAACCCCAACACATCCTGCATATCAAACAATCCCTTGTCTTTTTGCATAATCCACTGCGCAGCCCGTATTGCACCGTTGGCAAAGGTCATGCGACTTGATGCTTTATGAGTCAGTTCAATGCGTTCCCCCACATCTGCAAACATAACAGTGTGTTCACCAACAATATCACCCGCACGAATGGTTTCAAAACCAATCGTATGACGATCACGTTCCCCTGTTTTTCCGTGTCGTCCATATACCGCACATTCCGATAATTCACGCTTTAGCGTTTTAGCGATGATTTCACCCATGTGCAGAGCCGTACCGGACGGTGCATCGGCTTTATGACGATGGTGGGCTTCAATCACCTCAATATCAAAATCATCACCAAGCACTTGAGCAGCTACTTCCACCAATTTAAAAACCAGATTGACCCCCACACTCATATTAGGAGCAAAGACAATTGCAATATCTTGTGCTGCTTGTTCGATTATCTCACGTTGGGGAGCCGATAAACCGGTTGTACCAATGACCATGCGTTTACGGGCTGCACGACAAGCGGCTAAATGAGTTAAGGTTGCTTCTGGGGAGGTAAAATCTATTAAAACATCAAAATGAGTGACAACGGCATTCAAATTATTGACCAGGGAAACATCAAGCGAACCTACCCCAGCTAATTCACCCGCATCACTACCAACCAGCTTGCTTTCTGGATGTTCAAGTGCTACGGTTAAAATCGTATTAGTTTCATGGATACAAGCTTCAATAAGCCTACGTCCCATTCGACCGGCGGCACCGGCAATTGCAACATTTGTTTTCATCAAATTCTACCTTAACTAAAAGCTTGAATATAAAAAATCCGATTTTTTTAAAATCGGATTTCTTTAAGGGTTAAGAATCATCTTGAACAATTTTTTGAAAAAATATTCTTATTGGAGTTGTGAATCAATTTTTCATATCTTCAAAAAATTTTTTAACGCCATCTAACCATGAACTTTGTTTAGGACTATGACGTTTACTTTTATGCATACTTTTCTCAAATTCTCTAAGTAACTCTTTTTGCTGAGGGGTCAAATTAACTGGCGTTTCGACTACCACACGGCAATGTAAATCACCTGCTAAACCACCGCGCACCGGTTTAACGCCCTTACCCCGAATACGGAACTGTTTGCCCGTTTGTGTTTCTGGGGGAATTTTAAGCACAACACGACCATTTAGAGTAGGTGCTTCCAACTCCCCTCCTAAAGCTGCGCTGACAAGACTAATCGGTACTTCACAAAATAAATGGTTATTTTCACGAGTGAAAATAGGATGAGGACGTACATTAACTTGTACATATAAATCGCCTGTAGGTCCACCATTGACCCCAGCTTCACCTTCTCCAGATAAGCGAATCCTATCACCACTATCCACTCCTGGTGGCACTTTGACAGATAAGGTTTTGTGTTCCTGAACTCGTCCGCTACTATGACACTGAGGACAAGGGGCAGGGATGATTTTCCCGGTACCACGACAGCTAGGACAGGCTTGTTGTACAGAAAAAAATCCTCTGGTCATGCGTACTTGACCATGCCCGCCACAATGTGGACACATTTTGGGGCTAGAACCAGGTTTGGCACCACTACCATGACAAGTGTCACAAGTGACTTGTGTAGGAACACGGATTTTAACTTCAGTTCCACCTGCCACTTCTTCAAGCGATAAGCCCAAATCATAGCGCAAATCATTTCCCCTGTACACATTTTGACTTCCACCCCTCGTACCCCCACCGAATACACTTTCAAAAATATCACCTATATCGCCAAAACCACCTCCAAAACCACCTCCAAAACCACCGCCACCCATACTAGCGTCAATACCAGCATGTCCAAACTGATCATAAGCTGCCCGTTTTTGCGCATCACTTAAAATTTCATAAGCTTCTTTAACTTCTTTAAAATTGTCTTCTGCTTGTTTATTATCTGGATTACGATCTGGATGATATTTCATTGCCAAACGGCGATAGGATTTTTTTATCTCTTCGCCAGAAGCGTTTTTTTGTACATTAAGAACTTGATAATAATCACGTTTTTCCATATCAGTTATCAGTTATCAGTTATCAATTGTATTACTATATGTTGGACAAAAAAATAGGCGCAATACTTTATATAGATATTCAGATAAATCAAATCGTCGGACCCAAGTTTCTTTAGGAAACTTGGTTACTGTCTTGTAAAACGAATTATCTGAAAAACTATAGCACTGCGCCTACTTAATCAGTTTATTTTTTACCGTCTTTTACCTCTTCAAATTCAGCATCAACCACATCAGATTGCTTATCTTTGCCTTTTTCATTTGCAGCTTGAGCGGCTTCAGTAAAACCAGCAGTATCAGGACCACCTTCTCCGGCTTGACTATAAGCTTGCTGTGTAATTTTACCTGATAATTCTGCCAAAGTTTGCGTTTTGCCCGTAATGGCTTCTTTGTCATCACCTTTCAGCACTTCCTTGAGATCATCAATAGCGGCTTCAATGGCCGTTTTATCATCAGTACTGACCTTATCGCCTAAATCTTTTACAGATTTTGTGGTCGAATGAATCAAATTATCAGCCGTGTTACGAGCTTCAACCAACTCATGGAACTTCTTATCCTCGCTAGCATGAGTCTCAGCATCTTTAACCATTTGGTCTATCTCGTCATCAGACAAACCGCTGGAAGCTTTGATGGAAATAGATTGTTCCTTACCAGTCGCCTTATCTTTAGCCGAAACGTGCAAGATACCATTAGCATCAATATCAAAAGTGACATCGATTTGTGGTACACCACGCGGTGCTGCTGGAATACCAACCAAATCAAATTTTTCTAACGACTTATTAGCCGCTGCAACATCACGCTCACCTTGCAATACATGGACGGTTACCGCCGTTTGGTTGTCATCGGCAGTGGAAAATATTTGTGAGTGTTTAGTTGGAATTGTGGTATTTTTGGTAATCAGCTTAGTCATGACACCGCCCATGGTTTCAATACCCAAAGATAATGGGGTCACATCCAACAACAACACATCTTTCACATCACCACTTAAGACGCCGCCTTGAATGGCAGCACCAATGGCAATCGCTTCATCGGGATTGACATCTTTACGTGCTTCTTTACCAAACAAACCTTTAACCGCTTCTTGCACCGATGGCATACGAGTTTGTCCACCGACTAAAATCACCTCGTTAATATCCCCGGCAGACAAATTGGCATCTTTCATGGCAGTTTGGCAGGGTCCCAAAGTACGTTCAACGAGATCATCAACTAAAGATTCCAGTTTAGCGCGGGTCAATTTGATATTTAGGTGTTTCGGTCCACTCGCATCCGCCGTCACATAAGGCAAATTGACATCGGTTTGTTGGCTTGAAGACAGTTCAATCTTAGCTTTTTCCGCCGCTTCTTTCAGGCGTTGTAGAGCCAAGGGATCCTTTTTTAAATTAATCCCGCTATCTTTTTTGAATTCATCAACCAAATATTCAATGATGCGTAAGTCGAAGTCTTCACCCCCTAAAAATGTGTCACCATTAGTAGATAGCACCTCAAACTGGTGTTCCCCATCCACTTCCGCAATTTCAATAATCGAAATATCGAACGTGCCACCACCCAAGTCATACACCGCAATTTTGGCATCACCCCGTTTTTTATCCATGCCATAAGCCAAAGCCGCTGCGGTTGGCTCGTTAATAATGCGTTTGACATCCAAGCCGGCAATACGTCCCGCATCTTTGGTCGCTTGACGTTGGGAGTCATTAAAATAGGCTGGGACCGTAATAACCGCTTCGTTCACAGACTCACCTAAATAGTCTTCGGCGGTTTTTTTCATTTTCATCAACACCCTGGCTGAAATTTCAGGTGGTGCCATTTTTTTACCCTTGACAGCGACCCAAGCATCGCCATTGTCAGCTTCGACGATTTTGTAGGAGACCATATCCACATCACGCTGCACAACCTTATCCTTATATTTGCGACCAATCAGGCGTTTCACAGCAAATAAGGTATTATCTGGGTTGGTAACAGCTTGACGTTTAGCAGATTGTCCTACTAAGACTTCTTCGTCGCCGGTATAAGCAACAATAGAGGGTGTAGTACGTCCTCCTTCACTGTTTTCAATGACGCGCTTAGCTTCACCTTCTATAACCGCGACGCAGGAATTTGTGGTTCCTAAATCAATACCAATAATTTTACTCATCAGTCTATTCTCCTAAAACAATGGTTAATGAATATATAGACATTATACCCATTTTTTCAATAATATTAATAAAATCAATAAGTTGTGTTAATTCAGTCTAAATTCTAATGACTTCATTTCGAGGTTTCCGTTTTTCTTCAAAAAAACGGAAACCTCGAAAGCATTACTTTGTAACTACAAGTTGAAAATGAAACGATTGATATTGGGTTTTAGCCTTGATTTTCAAGCGGTTCTTCTACCGGAATACCCTTTGCTACCACTACCCGTGCTGGACGTAAAAGGCGATCATTAAGTTGATAACCTTTTTGATGGACATGTAAAACGGTGCCATCTTCCACCTCATGCAGCGTTTGCATCGCCATAGCTTCATGCCATTGTGGATTAAATTTTTGATCCAACGGATTAATTTCTACTACGCCAAATTTTGCCATGGCATCGGATAACATTTTTAATGTCAACGTAATGCCGTCCTGTATTGCTTTCAAATCAGTTTCTGGTTTAGCCGCCGCGTCTAAACCAAGCTCCATGCTATCTTTAACGGCAAGCAATTCGGTTGAAAATTTTTCCAGGGCATATTTACGCGCATTTTCTAAATCGCGGTTCATACGTTTTTGCAAATTATCATATTCAGCGTGCTTGCGAAGCAGATTCTCCCAATGATTTTCCGCTTTTTGTGTGGCTGAAGCCAACAGCTGGCTTAGTTCTTCTACTGTGTGAGCGGTTTTAGGTGCAGTGGTAGAAGTATCAGCAGCATCCGTTGATTCGACATTGGGTATATCATCCACTGGTATAGACGTGTCATTAGAAGCGTCCATCGAATCAGGAAGATTTGTGTCAGGAGTAGGTACTGTCGTATCATGGGCTTCACCCACTGCATCCTTCACATCACTGAGTTTAGAAGCGTTTTTTTCAGGCAATGATTCATCGCTAGTCATAATTAATAATGGTTAATGGTTAATGGTTAATGGTTAATGAAGAAATAACCTGACATTTACATTGTAAATGCGAATTAAGGGTTCAGAAACCTCTTTAAATTCAAACGATTACTTGAGTCCGTCGCTTATGTATAGGCTACCTAACACGCTGAGCGTGAGCGACGAACTCCACTCCTACTTTTAATTCGCATAATCAAATAAAAAGTATTTGCTGAATGGTCTAAAAAAACTTTATTTGAAAAAACGCAACTATAACCTAGATTTTGTTGCACTCACTTTAGAAAGGGAATGAATGGGGATAAGTCAGTGATGGTTCAAGGCTGAACCAAGTAATTTGGCAGTTAAATCGACAATGGGAATCACCCGTTCATAAGGCATACGTGTTGGTCCAATGACACCGAGTACTCCTATGACTGTACCTTTAACCGTATAGGGAGAGGTTACGATACTACAATCACACAATACTTCATAGCCCGATTCTTCACCAACAAATATTTGCATACCTTGAGCTTTGATGGCTTGATCAAGTAGGTGCAAAATATCACGTTTTTGATTAAATGCGATAAATAAATCACGTAATTTTTCTATATTAGACAATTCGGCGATTTCCATCAGATTAGTTTGCCCTGTCATCACAAAATCGCGTTCATTAAAATCCGAGCTATTAAAAGCTTTTTCTGCCATTTCTATGACAACTTTCATCAATTTGTCAACATTTTCGCGGGTTTCTTTTAATTCACGAAGCAAATTTTCACGCACGGTTTTAATATTTTTACCCCCAAAAGCGTCATTTAAATAATTCGCGGCGCTTTGTAGCTCAGCCGGTGAATAGCGACGGCTAGTATTTATAATACGATTTTCAACTTCCTGATCGTTAAAAACTAATATAACCAATACTTGTTTTTTTGATTGGGAAATAAATTCGACATGACGCAGTGCTTTAGAATCACGTTTGGGGAGCATAACCACACCGACTAAATGGGTAATTTCCGACAATAGGTTAGAGGTTTGTTCCCACAAACTCTTACATTTTTTTTGGGTGAATTGGCGACGTAAATGTTGTTCTTGTATACGATTGACGGGTTTCACTTGCAATAAAGTATCAAGGAATAGTCGATAACCACGTACTGTAGGAATACGCCCGGCTGAGGTATGCGGCGAGCAAAGCAGCCCCATTTCTTCTAGGTCTGCCATCACATTACGAATAGTCGCCGGACTGAATTTAAGTTCAGCATCGCGTGATAGTGTACGTGATCCAATGGGTTGTCCTTCACGGATATAACGATTGACTAATACTTTTAATAACTGCTGGGCACGTTCATTTATTGGGTTATTTTGAATCATTATTTGAGTGATTAATTGTTGAAGGCTCTTAGTTTAAAAATTTTAGTCAATAAAGCCAAAATGATTATTTCATAAAAATGCTCAATTAATAATTAAATACTAATTAATTAATAAATAGCTCATTTTTTAGTAACTACTTAACATGTTAGAAATACTATTTTTTGAAAAAACGTCACGAATCAGGGCAAGCACAAGGGTGTGCAGCTTATGTATGAATATTGTTATCACTCTATGTATGGATATTATTGTAGGCTATACACCTTTATGCTTGCCCTGAAAAAACATGACTCTTTTATTAAAATTTGTTAGCCTTGGTATAAATCTATTTAAATTTTATTTCAAGGTTAAGTCGTTTTTTTTAGACTGTGAACGGTTAATATTGGACTTTCTGTTTGTGTTTCGGAAATTCACGAAACAAAAAGTCTCGTTTTTATCCATGCGAAGTCTAAAAAACAGGGTTTCTAAAATGTTAAAAAACTTTCCAACATATATCATGAAATTTTTAAATCAGAATGTCATAATAACTTGCAAACCTAAGAATAGGTAATCACAAAGGATTGCCCCTACTGAATAATTGAATATGTTTAAAAGTATAGGATTAATTGCTAAACGTGGTGGTGTTCAAGTCAAAAATTGTTTAGAAGTTTTAATAAATTTTTTAACAAAGCGTCATATTAATATATTAATTGATGCATCTAGTGCTTTAGTTTTCAGCCATAACCATTTAAAGATTGTTGCTAATACTGAAGCGTTGGGTTGCCATTGTGATTTAATTATTGTAATTGGTGGGGATGGTACATTATTACAAGCAGCACGTTTATTAGCCAAATACGATGTCTGCTTATTGGGTATTAATTTAGGACGATTAGGTTTTTTAACGGATATTTCGCCTTCAGAGATGGAAAAATATCTGGGTGATATTTTAGAAGGTGCTTATGATGTAGAAGAACGTCTGTTAATTTATGCCGAAGTTTATCGTGACAAACGTTGTTTATCTTATTGTAATGCTTTAAATGATATTGTTATTCATCGCGGGAATATGTCACATATACTTACTTTTGAAACGATAATTGATGGACATTTTGTTAATAGTCAATGCGCTGATGGTTTAGTGGTGGCAACCCCCACTGGTTCGACTGCTTACGCGCTTTCAGCCGGGGGACCTATAATATATCCGTCCTTGAATGCTTTGGTATTGGTACCTATTTGTCCGCATACCCTGAGCAGTCGTCCACTGGTTATTGATGGTAATTCGTGCATACAAATTACCGTAGCGTGTGATCGAGTAGAACAAGCTCAGTTAAACAGAGATGGTGTATTGTGTCAAACGCTTAAGCCAGGAGATCAAATTATCATTAAAAAACTAAGCGAATCTATTTGCCTAATTCATCCACAGGGGCATGATCACTATGCGACTTTACGCGCCAAATTAGATTGGAGCAAATCAACTTATAGCCATTCTGTGATTAATTATGAAACACAAACTAACCGCTAGGTTCATTGTGAACTGATTTTCACGCAAACGTTTTTGCAGCCGCAAAAACGTTTGCGTGAAACTGAGATAACTGATAACTGATAACTGAAAAAGTGCTGCATTATTTACAAATTGAAAATTTTGCGATTGTTGAACAGTTGAACTTGCACCTAAATAATGGACTGACCATTATTACTGGTGAAACCGGGGCTGGCAAATCTATTTTAATTGATGCGCTTAGCCTGGTATTAGGTGAAAGAGCTGATAGCAGTGTTGTGCGACAAGGTAGTGAAACGGCACAGGTGAACGCGGTTTTTACTTTACCCCCCGCTGCAATGATGTGGTTAGAACAAAAAGATTTGAGAGGTGGAAATGAATGTCTCGTGCGCCGCGTGATTAATCATAATGGGCGTTCGCGAGGTTATATTAATGATCAACCGGTATCGGTGCAAACTTTACGTCAATTAGGTGAGTTTTTAATAGATATTCATGGACAACACGCGCATCAATCTTTACTCAAATCTGATGTACAGCGTCAGTTACTTGATGATATAAGCCCCGCTCAGAATGTCTTAAAACGGGTGACTCAAATTTATCAACGTTGGAAGTCCCTAAAAACGGATTTAGATGATTTGGGTGGTGAAGATCGTGAAGCGAAAATGGCTTTTTTACGTTACCAGATGCAGGAACTTGAAGAATTTGAATTAACAACAGAAGCACTTGCTGACTTGGAAAACGAATATCGCCGCCTGGCTAATGCACAAAAATTATTAGAAAATAGCCAACAAGCATTGGGATTACTTGATAATGAAGAGTCAGGTTCAACGCTTTTTGCTCTTAATCATGCCAATAATCTTTTGGAAGAGGTGCAACAACATGATACTCAACTTTCAAACATCACCACATTATTAGAAAGTGCTATTATTCAAACGCAAGAAGCGGTGAGAGAATTGCGCCATTATTTGCATCATTTGGATATTGACGCAGCACGTTTATATGAGTTTCAACAACAGATGTCTCTGCTTCAAGACCTCGCTCGTAAGCACCGAGTTCGTTTTGTTGAATTACCTGCTCATTTTGAGGATTTGAGTCAGCAATTGAATGAATTGGAAAATTATGAGGAAAATGCTAACCGCCTCGAAGCAGAACTCAGTGATAGCCTGCAAGCTTATCGTGTGGCGGCTGAGGAATTGCATCAACAACGTCTCAAAACCGCACAACAATTAAGTGAGAAAATGACGGCTGAAATGCATAAACTGGGCATGCCAGGGGGATATTTAGTCATTACTGTTAATGCTGATGAAGAGGCTCCTCCAGCAGCAATGGGGAGTGATATGATTGAATTTTTAGTGACGACTAATCCTGGTCATGCACCCAAGCCACTGCAAAAAGTCGCTTCCGGTGGTGAATTATCACGGATTAGTTTAGCAATACAAGTAGTTACTGCCCAAAGTAGCGGTGTACCCATTTTGGTATTTGATGAAGTAGATGTCGGCATTGGGGGTGGCGTTGCTGAAATTGTAGGAGAATCATTGAGCCATTTAGGGCAAAAACGCCAAGTACTATGCATTACACATTTGCCACAAGTTGCTTCTCAAGGTGATCATCATTTACAAGTAAACAAAACGTTTCACCAAGAAAATACCCATGCTCATATTATTGCCCTAAATAGCCAACAACGTGTTGAAGAAATTGCGCGTATGTTAGGTGGTGTGGAAATGACTTCACAAAGCTTAGCACATGCCCAAGAAATGTTACAACGCAGTCAATCAAAAATCAATGAATGGAAAAACTCTTAGAAACTATCAAGATAGTAGGCGGGGTTGCACCGTTTTTAGCCTTTCACAATGAACGCTTAAATCATAGTCGACAAACGCTATTTAATGCTAAAAATAAAATTGATCTGAAAGATTTTATTCAAGCACCAAAACAAAATGAAATCTATAGGTGTAGAATTATTTATTCTGATAGAATAGAAGCAATTGAATATTGCCCCTTTCAGGTTCGAACATTTAAAACTTTCAAAATTGTAGAAAATGATAATATTACTTATCCTTTTAAATACTTTGAGCGAACTCTTTTAAATCATTTAATGCAATTTAAAGGGCAAGCTGATGATATTTTAATTGTCAAAAAGGGTTTGGTAACAGATACTTCTATTGCTAATGTTGCTTTTTGGATTCAAGATAAATGGCTCACACCTTTAACCCCCTTATTAAAAGGTACAACACGAGAACGATTCTTAAAAGGTAACAAAATAGTTGCTGCACGTATTTGCTTAGAAGATTTAAAAAATGCTTCTAAAATGGCAATAATGAATGCTTTGATTGGTTTCTATCTGATAGATGATTTTGAACTCATCTTGGATGAAAACTAATGATTCTGATATATACTCAACGTGGGAACAAACTTTTGCCTGAAAAACTTTTTTCAATGAGGCAGGTGGGCAAAAAAAAGACTTTGCCCACCCTACATAAAAGTTTAAATTATGCTCGTGTGCAGTGCCAAAAAATCTAACCTGACCAGTTACCTTTTTCATTAACATTAGGAGTATAAAAAATGGCATTTTTTGGAGTCACCATTGAAGAAATTGAAGCGATTAGTCCAATTGAGGGAGCTGATATGATTGAGATGGCAAAATTGAAGGGATTAACTTTTGAGTTTGTCGTGGCTAAAAAAGATAGTTGGAACACCGGTATGAAATGTCTGTATTTTCCGATTGATTCTCTTTTGCCTGAATGGCTCCTCGAAAAAATTGGCTTAGTGGGTAGATTAAGCGGAAAAAATAAAAATCGTGTCAAAACAATTAAATTAAGGGGACAAATTTCTCAGGGCATTGTGACGGAACTGAATTTATTGGAAGGTATATCAACACCCGTTATGGATTTGGATAAGGATACCCAAAGCCTAAAGATTACCGAATTTCTAGGGGTTGAAAAATATGAACCTCCTGCTATTCCTTGTCACACTGCTCAACTTATTCGTTTGCCAGTTGGACTTTCTGTGTTCGATATTGAGGGGGCTGATAGATATGTTGAGGTGGCTGAGGAACTTATGCCACAGCGCGTGGAAATTACCGAAAAACTAGAAGGGCAAAATTTTTCTGTCACTTACTCCGTATCGGAAAATAAAATTTATGTCAATCAACGCAAATATTCTATTTTGCCTATTGAGGGCTATATCCATGAATTTTGGAGTGTAGCGGAAAAGAAGGGCATTATCAATTTGGTAGAAAGCTTGAAGGAGTCTTATCCAGGTAAAGATATTACCGTTTATGGTGAATTTATTGGACCAGGGACTCAGTCCAATATTTATAAGTTAAGGGATTTTGATGTTAAGCTGTTTGATATTAAAATCAATGAGGAATGGCTCACGCCGGCTATTCGACATGCTGTTATCAAAAATTATTTTGGTAATCTGGATGTTCATGTACCAGTGCTTGAGAGCAATATTATTTTGAAAGACTGGCTTGATGGTAAGAGCTTTGTCGAAGCTTCGCATGGTATATCACGGCTACATAATACAACCAGGGAAGGTATTGTGATAAAGCCGATGACGGAATCACGCCATAAAAAGATTGGTCGCCTTATCATAAAGCAACGCGATCCCATTTATCTTGCGAAAACAAATAATTAATGCGAATTAAGGGTTGAGAAATCCTTTTAAAATCTTATGGTTAAAATTGATGATTTTTGGCAATGTCCTGGGTTGGCTTTCTAAACCATTTCGTTTTTAGCAAGCGTCACTGCCATTAATTTAAGGGCAGACACACAGGAGGGCAGACACACAGGTCTGCCCCTACAAGACCCCACGTATTATGTGATTTTCGGTGCTAACCTTTGTTATCGCCCGCTGCGATACTTAATTCTCGTTCCCCTACGCGAGCTGCACCCACCACCATTTTCAATTCGATTAGAAATGGTGGGGGTTCGCTACGCTTGTTGGATGGGTAGCCATTTCCTAAGATTACCCATTAGGACAACAACTACCTTCCACCTTTGCCCCGTGCGGCTTTCACCGCATTGAGATCGAAAAAGCCACTTTTTAAACTTGTAACTATATTTGAATATTTTATAAAAGTTATTTTTTATCAGACACTAACCTCCAATAGGAGAATGTAATGAGAATGCTAAGAAGTACAATCACGCTAGCACATAGTCTAGCACTACTTGTGATAGCAGGATTTATCACACCAAATACCGTAATACGAGCCGCACAACTCAATGGAGAAAAAGTGTCCATCCACCATGTTGAATCCTCCAACTGCAAAGAATGCCATAAAAAAATATATGGGCAGTGGAAAGGCTCAATGCATGCAAATAGCACCGCACTGAAAGATCCAATACATGGTGCATTTTATCAACAGGTGATAGGTGATCCGTTGAAGGAAGGTTTAAGGAAAAATGGAAAATACCCGGTTTGTTTGCAATGTCATGCGCCTAATGCAGCTAAAGACGGAAAAACCAAGCTGGATAGCAAAGCAGCCTATTCCGAAGGTATAAACTGTGTTGCCTGTCACACATTGAAAAAATTCAAGGGCATCAAATCACCTAGCAGTAAAATGCAGCTAGGTATTAGTGCCTACGAAACATCAACTATATTGCAAGGTGCAAACGCCTTTTTGCATGAGCAAGGAGAAGCTGGAGACAAAGTGCGTGCAGCTATTGAGGAGTCAGGTGATTTAAATCCTCATCTTGGCAAAGACAATCAAGGTAACTCGTATCTTTCTACAGAAGACAGCAAAGCTCTTGATTTTCCAATGGAAAAAAACACACTGTTCCAGACTTCAAATGTCTGCATGGGCTGCCATGAGCGCCGCAACAACTTTCTTGGGGTTCCTTTGTGTGCGACGGGTGATGAATTTATTGCGGATAAAAGCAATGAAACCTGTCAATCCTGCCATATGCCGGTTAATGATGGGGTGATGGATCACAGCATGGAAGGCGGACATTCTGTCGCTATGTTGAGACGGTCGATTCGTCTGGATATTTCAAGCGTATCCAAAGGTGATAAGCTTGCCGTTGAAGTGACACTGAAGAATAACCAGCCACATAATGTCCCAACGGCTGCACCTTTTAGGAATATGTACATCAAGGTGACAGCTTTGGCAAAAGACGGTAGCGTTGTATGGCGTAATTTTGAAAAACATCCAATGAAAGAAGATCCAAAATCCTATTTTTATTACCACTTAGCTGATGATGAAGGAAATTTGGCCACACCGCCTAAAGCCACTCAAGTCGTTGCTGATAGTCGTTTGAGAGCTTATGAGAAACGTAATATAGTGTATGAAATGCCACTAAAGGGACTTTATTCAGTGCGTGCAGAGCTATATTACAATTTGCTGTGGCCAGGTCTAGTGAAAAAGCTGAATCATTTGCCTGATAAACTTAAATCAGCAAAACGTATAGCTTGGGGGGAAACAGTGATCGGTTGTATTCAATAAATACCACCTCAAGCAGAATAGTGAACAGATCCCATTTATTCCCAGCAAGCGTAGGGTTGGTAGAAAACCCATCGTACCGAAATAAACACGATAATCATTTTGTGGTGGGTTTGGCTACATTGAGGTAGCAAGAATAATTGGGGTCAGAGTAAAATTAATAATTTAGAGAAATAACACAAAAAAACTATCAATCAATAGACATTATACCGATTTAATATCACCTATTGATTTACTTAAAATTCCTATTTTAGTAAAGCTAATAAAATCAAGCACTTAAATTAAATTGGTATAATGTCTAATATCTATACCTAATCTAATTGGTGATAAATTGTTCACGACACAAATTAATATTACTCAGACCCCAATTATTACGACTATATTGATGGGCTATTCTATACGCTTGCTAAACAAAGAAAATTATATTTTAACACTTTCAAATTAAATTTGTTCGTTAAGGCAAAAAAAAACCTGACAGGTTTTCTAAACCTGTCAGGTTTGTAACGACTATTTAGCAATGCGTTTTTGAGAGGTGCTACGCTTGCTAAATGGCCAAGCAAAACATTTAAGAAGGACTATTATGTCATACAGTGATTTTAAAAAGGTTTCGGAAGTCGCCACCCAATTCGAGACCAAAATTAAGAAAAAACCATTTATTGATACCTTGAATATCAAAATAACACAAGTCTACTTGACAGACATTACGGAAAAGTTGAACAGCACCATGAGTTTTATTAACGAAGTGGCTACTTGTGAGGATATTATCAAACCTATATTAAATCTGGTTGAGAAAAAATATAAGGCGTTGCATGTCTGGTCGCACGTCACCTACAACGTTGATAAAGAAAAAGGTCTGGTGGGCGAACCTGATTATCTAATAGCCTCTATGACTGAGCAGGCTCTTATGTCAGTTCCTCCGATCTGCGTTATAGAAGCAAAGCAAGACAAATTTGAGGAGGGGTGGGCGCAGGCTTTAGCTGAGATGATTGCCGCTTCCAGTCAAGGTCTAGAAATATGCTACGGTGTTGTTACCACGGGAAAAGCTTGGGAATTTGCAAAACTAGAAAATAATGTCTTTACCAAAGACCCTAACCAAATATCAGCAACAGATAATTTGCAAAAGGTTTTTGATACCTTGAATTGGTTATTTGACAAGGCAAATGAGCGAGCGTAGGTTGGGTCACTGCCATTAAGTTAAGCATTGGAGTCCAAACCTTTAGATTTGGAAGTTCTTTAATTTTAAGCCGAATACTCCATTACTTACGGTTTGGATTCCAATAAAATTCCTTAACTTAATGGCATTGACGCGCCAGCGTGGAATAATGAGAAAATGGTTATATAGTCAATTTAGGAAATAAGCGAATAAAAGGTGAACCTTTTTTGATGTTTCGGGAATTTCCTTATTCCCAAAACCATGATATTCCCTCAATCACTTTTAATGAGTGCAAGCTTCCTTTGGTAAAGCAATTCCCTCAACATCATTAAGGTTAATGCCTTCAAGGGCAGTAGAAATGTTGACTTCGGCTTGTTCGCAAGAGTCTACATTGATAGAGCGAATACTCAAGGTATTGTCATTGTGCATACTGAACAGTAATTTATTGTCAGCATCGCCCGGCATCATTTCAAGTGCCTCGATTTCACCCCCTGTTACGGTGCAATCTAAGACTTTTGCCGTTTTTGTTTGGTTATCGTAAGCCAAAAACGTGTTATCCATGACACCATAAAGTATCGTTCCTGCATTATTCCAAGTGATGTCTTCAATCGCACCTTTATAGGGCAATTCCAAAACGCCCTTAGCGGTGGCGATATCAATTTGGATTAAGCCATCCCCTTTTGCCCATCCCCATAATGTGCCGTCATCCGGCTTAAAGGAAAGACCGTTAATGTCTCTAAAACCCGTGTCGCCGATGGGAGAAATCGCCCCCGTGTTGGCATTGACGGCATAGAGATAACCGGGTTCAAGCCCATCTTTACCAGCCGCTGCAAACAGTTGGTTATTGCTGGGATGTATGGCAAGCGATTCAATATCATGCTTGTGATACATCGTTCCCAGTAACTTGACATCAAAGTTATCCAACACATCTATTGTAAAGAATAGGCTGTGGTTACGTCCTTCATCATGTACGGCGTACATACGACATGAAGCGGGTTCAACCCAGTCAACACTGACTTCAATAGTGGGATTGTCACCTTCTACAGTCACGTTTTTAGAAGCAATGATGTTGCCATCTTTGCTGATAATAACGGTATAAGTTCCCGTTGGCAATTCACTGATTTTCCAATAACCCATTTCATCAGCCACTGTCGTTTTATCACCCACTTTCACGACGGCGTTAGCCATTGGATTACCCGACTTATCAAGCATTTGACCACTCAGTTCATAGTTTTGAACGTTATGAGAGTCAAAGGTAATGCTAAACGTGTAGGGTTCCGGTTCAGGAATATCTACACCTATCAGGGTAAATTTCCAGATACCCGTCTCGTTAGCTTCAATGACATAATATTCTTCCGTTGCGCCTTCATGGAAGTCTTTCACAATGTCACTGTCAGGCGTTAGAACTTGTCCACCGGGTGTCGTGACAACTATATCTACGTCACTGCCTAACCAAGTGGTTTTAACAGTAAAGGTTTGATCTTTGGCAATTTCTCTGCTGTTATCAATTTTTTCTCCTTGAGAGATTGTTTCATCCCCTTGAGAGATTGTTTCCTGATGCGGCGGTGCTGCAGAAAAAACTGGTTGAGTTTTGTATAACAACCTATAAAGGAAACGAGCCATTTCACCGCGAGTGACTGAATCGTTGGGACGATATTTTTCACAAGCGTTTGTAATTCCTTTTGTTTTACCCCCTTCATTATATCCATATTGGGTAAGTGTGGTTATAAACTCTTTTAAATCTCCCAATTCATCTCCCACATCACGAGGTGTACAACCTGTTCTTTTAATAGGCTGAATACCAGTTGATTCAGCAAGTTTTACTAAAAACTTCGCCATTTGAGCGCGAGTGACTGGTTCATTCCACATATAAGGACAGGCATTTGTAAACTCCAATGCCCTAATTTTTTCAATGTGTGGTTTAAATACCTCCGGTACTTTCCCAACCATTTTCTTAGTTGTGTGAGATTTATACTCTTTATCATCTTTATCACAACTTATTGACTTAGGGCATAATGATAATTTACAAATCTCATAATTATCACTTTTACATAGCGGTTCTTTTTTTTCACACAATTTCTGCTCATAATTTTCTTCCTTAAACATGTCGTAACCAAGTGCTAGAAACTTAGCCATTTCACCTCGACTAATGGAATCGTTAGGACGAAACTTAGAATTTTGAGATGCAATACCATTATCTACAAGGAATTTAACGGCATAACAGATTTCGTCATCTGTATCATACACATCATTAAAAGGAATATTATTGCAGTTTGAGAGCAGAGGCTTATTTACTATGTTTAAGTTGCTGTCATGGATAGAGTCGTTATTTTCTTCGTCTCCTTCACTCTTTCCTATTACCGTGTTTTTACACTCTTTCTTCTTTGCGATTGTCTTAAAATTCCTTAAACCTTCTTCTGTCAAGTAAGACTTTAGAAACTCTGTAGTGTATGGAATTTGAAAAGCTGTTTCCACTTTCTCTTCCGTTTTATAAAAGGAAAGGTGTAAATGTGCTCCTTTTGAACAGCCTGTTTTACCGACTTTTCCAATTGTGTCACCTTTTTTTACCTTAACTCCAGCTTTGAGGGTATCTGTCATTTCTGACAAGTGAGCATAAAGATGGGTCATGCCTGAACATGGTTTATTGTCGCAGATTTTGACATATCTCCCCCAATCCAAAGGCTTATACGTACATGGCTTTTTCTTAGGATCGACTTCATCTTTGTCAGGATTGTAGCCAAAGTCGTATTCCTCTGTATTTTCACCAACTTCAACAACAACACCGTCTGCTATTGCTTTAACAGCCTTTCCTGTTATCTTATTTGACGACAAGTCAACAGCACAAGCATGCTTATCTTTATGCTCTCCATGAGTTTGTAAAGTGACATCTTTTATGCCTAACGGAAATCCATAGCCCGTTTCGTCAGCATAAACATAATTGGCAAAACTGAACAACAACATCGCGCTCAATGCTGCCATCCACCAACTTCGTTGTTTCATATTAAAATCCTCATTAAAAAAAATGAAAAACCCAAATCCATAAAAAAAATACAATTCCGCCCTTCCATAAACGGAAGTTTAATGCCTCCTTATATTAAGAATATGAAAAATCCATAACCAATAACACCGCCTATCCATAAGCAGTCATGCCGAAAAACGAAAAAACTTTTACCTGTTTTTTCAAGCATGGGCGTATTATAAAACAAAAAGTGTCCACTGCGGGGTACAAAATGAAATTTTTTTTAAATTTTTGGAGTTATATCATGGGTGCTAAGGAGTTATCTCAATATATTCATATAAGAATCAAAGAGTTAGGAATATCAAAAACAAAAGTAATCGAAAGAGCGCATATCAGTCGTAATGGTTTTTATAAAATATTGGATGAAAGAACCACCGATGAAATCAAACTTTCTACATTTATTTCACTGGCAGTCGC
>Ga0190284_1000122_pt1 | contig 60963 bp, 40 predicted proteins | sample 48691812_MG_FD_161668 | JGI IMG/M metagenome (GOLD analysis project Ga0190284, IMG submission 161668) | Hydrothermal vent microbial mat bacterial communities from Southern Trench, Guaymas Basin, Mexico - 4869-18-1-2_MG | ecosystem: Environmental > Aquatic > Marine > Hydrothermal vents >...
GTCCCGATCTTTACAAAAGTCTTGCAGCTTTTGCTTGATCTCTCTCATCACCGCGCTTACCATCTTCTTCAGATGCTGATTAGTCTTCATATTCGGTTCCTTTCTGTCCATATGTAAATGATGTTTGCTTACAACCTTACATAAACCAGAAAAGGGACCGAATTTCTAGTATATTAATATCTTTTCATATAAAAATGCGTACACCAAAAATTTCACCCCAATTATGTGTCTTGATCTCTCTCCATGAGTTTTTCGTATATAGTCAGATATTAGATATTGTTTCAGTATGTCCACAAGTGTCGTTTTCCCTTGTGAATGAGCTTCTTCTATCTCGCGTAATCTTTCTGGCCTTGCTGCGCAGAACTTAGAAATATTAATATACTCTGACTTTTCTTCCTCATCTTCGAGAATAGGATCATTGTCCCAATACTTTTTCCAAGCAAGTATTGAAGCTTCATCCGGCGCCATTCCAATATCATGAAAAAAAGAAGTTAGAATAAGCAATAACAATTCAGGAGTATATAATTTGTCAATATTATTTTTTGTTAATAATCTTTCCATTAACCGAAGTACGCGAAATAGATGTTCCCCATCATGCAGTGTAAATTCAGGCATGTGGCGGAGTATCGTTTTTGATTTTTGATATGCATATGAAGTTGCATCTTTGACAAGCGCTAATGCATGAGCACCAGATAGATCCTTGGAGCATTCTTGCTTAAATGCCTTATAGATATAGCTTTTTTCTAAACGAGGATCAATTTCATCCAACCAATCATCGCTCATCTGACTATCCTCAATCAAATATTTTACTATTTTTTGTATATCGGTGAGTCCAGCATCAGCTCGCTACGGGCTGTCTTTTGCAACGTATCGTTATGTGACCTCCGCCAACAACATCTCGCTCACATCGTCATAGAACGCGGCAGCAGTCTTTATCGCAGCTAGCTTTATGATGATTCGTTTGGCTGGGGTGCACTTGAACAGCTTCTTAAGTTGGGTGATGTCGTTTTTAAGGAAGGTCGAGCTGCCAGTTCCGTGTACAAGTGCATTGCGGCGCGAATAGAGCCAATCCGCGTAGCCGCAAATCGAGTATGGTGTGGTCCTATTTTGCGGCTTAATCTTGACCGAAATTCGGCCGGTTGAAACGTTGACGCGCGGGTGATTCCAAACTTGCACGTCAGATTGAATAGCCTCAAAAAGAGCCGAAAGTTTCTTGGAGTGTCGTTCCTTGAGCAGTGTGTACCGAAGTGCTCCGCATAGCTTGGCGACAAGTGCATCCTGAAGATTTGTTCCCTGAAGAAGTAATTCAACAAGAGCGGCCTCCGTTACATTGCCGTCCATGTTCTTCGTAGCCCTTTTGATAAGGCTCTCTTCGGTAGCATTATCCAGAATCGCAATGTCAACCATGGCATCGAAACGATTCACCAAATTCGTGTAAACGAGCTTCTGGAGATGTTTCCGGCGCGAGTCGTCCAAATCCTCTAACTCAGCTGCGGCAGGTCGGATCTCTTTCTCAACATACTTCTTAAAGTCTAGGATACTTTCGGGATTCACGGCTTACCTCATAAGCAACTAGAAATATAGAGATATTCTCAAATAACCCCCTGGGAGAGAATCGTTTTGAATATTCCGGTCGGAGAGACCTCAACTGCGTTTGATATGCGGTATTATACAAAATATTTAGACTGGAGAGAGCGTAAAATCTGGGGTTTCTACTAAAGGAGACAATAGCATAAATTGATATACATATATCCCTGCTAAATTGTGCGGCTTTCGTCGTTTAAATTGTATATGAAAATTACCCAGGCTTTTCCTACTTACGATGCCAAGAAGGACGAACGGCCTATTTTACGATCAATTCAAAATGAAATAATTCGGAAGTGTTCGGGTGCAGTGGCCGAAATAGACTGCTATGTAAACGAACCAATACGGTGGGATATCAGTGACTTCATTGGTCATGCGCGCTGAGCAATCGGCTGGCGAATTGACGCTAGATCGCACCGCGCCGCCCTCCCTCACCAACAGTATTCGGATGCATCATTTCCATCGCGGAGGACCGTCATAGATACCTTATCTGACCGAACATTCCGGTCGGGCTACGGTTGGCCGTGACGGATGAGTTTGGTAGTAAGGTTTGGGTTCGGGGGTTCAGGAAAGAAAAGACGAACTCCCCCGGTCCATCGCTCAGCGTGGGACACTGCCTTGCCGCACCCTTTAGCATCGGTAGCGTCCTTAGCGGCTGTTGCGGCGGCAGTGTCCCGTCTCGTGTTAGCAGCGGCAGCGTGGAGAGCAGCAGACTCAGGCGATGATCGTTGCTAAGAAGGGTTTGGAAATGACCTGCCATTGGTTACTTCCATTGGATTGCTCCATCCTCCCTCCGAGCTGGTCCGGGCGAGCAATCGGCAGGCGGATTGACTCAACATCGCACCGCGCCGCCCTCCCTCACCGTCAGTATTCGGATGTTTCATTTCCATCGCGGAGGACAGTCGTAGGTTCCTTGTCCAACCAAATATTCCGGTCGGGCTACGGATAGCCGTGGCGTATCAGTCAGGTAGTAGGGAAAAGAAGACTTTCAACGCGAACGCTAGATTCCCCAAATCTTCGTGACCTTCGTGGTGAAAAAAAGAAGGAAGGATCCTCCGACGTCTTTGTATCTGGTAGAAGCAGTCAAACCTGCCACTCCTCCACCCCGGCTGGCTGATAATGCTAGAACCGCAGCGGCTCGTTGTAGGTGCCGTAGACGCCTTTGAGCACTCTCATCACCTCGCCGACCGTGGCGCAGGCCTGCACGGCGTCCATGATCGCCGGCATCAGGTTGGTTTCCAGATCGGGGGCCGTGTCGGAGATTTTCTGCAGCGCGGAGGCAACCTCGCTCTCATCGCGTTCGGCCTTGACGCGTGCCAGGCGCTCCCGCTGCCGGCTGGCTTCCTCCTCACGGTAGGGATGCAACGCCACCTCGACTTCGTCCTCCTCCTCGGCGCGGTAGCAGTTCACGCCCACCTTGCGCAGCCGTGCTTCCTGAATCGCTTTCTCCCGCTCGAAGGCCTGCCGCGAGACCTCGGCTTGCACGGCTCCGTCGGCGATGGCGCTCACAATCCCGCCGGCCTCGTCGACACGGGCCATCTGCTCGGCGATCAGGCACTCCATCTGATTAGTGAGCGACTCCACATAGTAGGAACCCGCCAGAGGATCGACGGTGTCGCAAACACCCACCTCCTCCTGGAGGATCTGCATGGTGCGCAGGGAAAGCAGCGCCGCCTTCTCCGTGGGAATCGTGTAGGCTTCGTCGTAGGAACAGAGCGCCATGGTCTGCGTGCCCGAGAGCGCCGATGCCAGGGCGTAGTAAGCTCCCCTGATGATGTTGTTCTCGGGCTGCTCGATGGTCAGCCCGCCTCCGCCGCCCCCGGCGATCATGCGCAGCACCTGGGAGCGCGGGTTGCGGGCGCCATACTCGTCGCGCACGATGTGCGCCCAGAGACGGCGGCCGGCGCGGAACTTGGCCACCTGCTCGAAGAGACTACCGTGGATGTCGAAGTTGAAGGAGAGGCGCGAGGCGAAGGCGTCGATATCGAGGCCCCGCGCAAGGACATGGTCGATGTAGGCCCTGGCGATGGCGAAGGCGTAGGCCATCTCCTGAACGGGATTTGCGCCGGACTCGCGGATGTGATAGCCGCAAACCGAAACCGGGCTGTACTTGGGAACCTCGGCGGCGCAAAAGAGGATCGTGTCGCCGATCAGCTTGATCGACGGCTCCACAGGAAACACCCAGGTGCCGCGCCCCACATACTCCTTGAGGATGTCGTTCTGCGCAGTGCCGCGTAGCGCTCCCAGATCGAATCCACGCTTGCGCGCCATGGCGAAATACATGGCCATCAGCACGATCGCCGCCCCGTTGATCGTGAGCGACACGGTGATCCTGTCCAGATCGATGCCCGCAAAGGCCTCTTCCATGTCGGCCAGGGTGTCCACCGCCATGCCTACGCGCCCCACCTCACCCTCGGCGAGCGGATCGTCGGAGTCGAGCCCCACCTGGGTGGGCAGGTCGAAGGCCACGTTCAGGCCGGTCTGTCCCTGCGAAATCAGGTAGAGGAATCGCTCGTGCGTCTCGGCTGCCGTGCCGAACCCGGAGTACTGGCGCATGGTGAAGGGCCGCGAGCGATACATGGTGGGATGGATCCCGCGGGTGAAGGGGAACTCGCCCGGTTTGCCGATACTCCCCTCACCGCCCGACTTCTCCACGTCGTCGAGGGTGTAGACCGGCTCGACCGAGATCCCCGACTCGAGGGTCACCGGTCGCACTTCGGGCTTGCGGCGTGTCGTTTTCTGCTTGTTCTTTTTGTCGTTCATGATTACTTTCCGGCCTGGTCGCGGCGCTGTCCATGCTGCTCGATGTACCCGACGATCTCTTCGAAAGTGCTGCCCGTGGCAAAAACCGCGTCCACCCCGATCGCTTGCAGCGCATCACGATCGCAGGCGGGAATGTTCCCCCCCACGACCCAGAGCCGATCGGCCATGCCGGCGCCCTCCATCAACTCTTTCATCTTGGCGCAGATCGGCAGGTGAGAGCCGGACATGATCGAGAGGCCGATCACGTCGACATCCTCTTCGACGGCGGCTTCCACGATGGCTTCCACGGTCTGACGCAAGCCGGTGTAGATCACCTCGAAGCCCGCCTCCATCAGCGCCCGCACCACCACCTTGGCGCCCTGATCGTGGCCGTCGAGGCCGGGCTTACCGATAAGAATGCGGCACTTTCCTCTGCAGGGGTGCGCCGCTGCGTCCCCTCGATCGTGCGGGGCCGGCCCCGCTCCAAGATTTTCCTGTGTCATGGATCACGCTCCCGTCTCTTTAGCGATGATGAGCTTGAGAATCTCCGAGGTGCCGCCACCGATCAAGGTAAAGCGGATGTCGCGCAAATAACGCTGGATGGGGTACTCCATGGCGTAGCCGTAGGAGGCCAGCACCCTGGCGGCCTTCTCGCACACGGTGAGCGCCGCTTCGGAGGCGAAGAGTTTGGCCATGGCGGCCTCTTTGGTATTGGGCCGCCCCTGGTCGGAACGCCAGGCCGCGTAGAGCACGAGGCGCCGGGCGGCTTCCAGATCGGTGGCCATCTCGGCAAACTTGAGCTTGATCGCCTGGAAGGCTGCGATCGGCCGCCCGAACTGCACCCGCTGCTGGGCATACTCCAGGGAATCCTCCAGCGCGGCCCGTCCGACACCCACGGCCAGCGCTCCTGTCATCACGCGGATCTCGTCGAGGATTTCGCGCAGATAGCTCGCACCGCGCCCCTCCTCGCCGAGCAGGCGATCCCCGGGGATCCAGCACTCCTCGAAGGCCACCTCCGAGGTGACCGAGGCCCAGACCCCCATCTTCTTGATGTCGCGCCCCACGATGAGACCGGCGTCGGAGCGCTCGACCAGAAAGATGTTCAGCACGTCGTCCAGCTTGGCGAAAACCGTGAAGAAGTCGGCCACCGGTGCCTGGGTGATCCAGATCTTCTGCCCTGAGAGCACGAAACCGCCCCGCTCCCGCCGGGCCGTGCTGGCGATCGACTTGAGATCGGTCCCCGCATTCGGTTCGGTGATGCAGATGGTGCCCACCTTCTCCCCGGCGAGCGCCGGCAGAAAAAGCCGTTCCTTCTGCTCCTCTGTGGCGAAACGATGCAGAAAGTAGGTGCCCATGAGCGACTGCATCGAGCAGGCCGCCGCTACCGAGCAGGAGCCGTAGGCCAGCTCCTCCGCCACCAGACAGTAGGCCACTACGTCGGCGCCGACCCCGCCGGCCGCCTCGGGATAGCGCATCCCGAAAAAACCGAGCCGGCCGATCTCGCGGAACGCCTCGCGCGGAAACACTCCGGCCTCGTCGATCGCGGCCGCGCGCGGCTTGAGCCGCTCGCGCGCATAGCGCCGAAAGGTCTCCTGGATCGCGGCCTGCTCCGGTGTCAGATCGAAGTTCATCTCTGCCCCCTTCCGCGGATAGACTCGGTTGCGCGCGTATCGATCTCGAAGGTCAGCGGATCGACAACCACTCCGTAGGAGGTGCGCGCCTTCTCCACCGAGAGTACGCCACAGCGCACCTCGTCAGCCACCTTGGCCGCCGGGCGCCGCTTGGATTCGCCGTAGCCGCCGCCGCCCGAGGCGTCCTGCGCGTACTCGGTCCCCTCGGGTACCTGCGGCACGATGTCCTTGCTCGTGGTGCGGTAGAGTCTGCCATCAGGATAGCGCAGCTCGATGAAGTTGAGGCCCGCCCCCTCGCCGCCGTGAATGCCGAAGGCCGGCTCCACATCGCCGTCGCCAAAGGTTACGAGCTGCGTGTTCCGGCCGCCGAGCTTGATCCGCGTGCGCACTCCCAAGCCGCCGCGCCACTGCCCGGCACCGGCCGAGTCCTGAAGGTATTCGTGCTCGACGATCAGGTGCGGCGTCTGCTGCTCGAACATCTCGTAGTCCTGGTCGAGCACCCCGCCGGAGGCATCGATCATGCCGATGTGGTCGTAACCGTCGGTGCCCTTCATCGCTCCCGAGCCGCCCTTGAGCCCCATGAAACAGATGTCCACGTACTTGTCGGCTTTGCGCGGATCGTACCCCGTGGTGAGCGAGCAGAGCAGTTGGTTCCAGCCGGCGGTGACCCGCTCGGGGATCGCCGGGGCCAGGGCGCGGATGATGGCGTCGGCGTTGGGCGGACAGAGGTGGTTTCCGAAGGTGGTGGCCGCCGGATAGGCGGCGTTCAGGATGGTACCCTCGGGGATGATGATCTCCACCGGCTGAATCATGCCCTCGTTGTGCGGTATGTCGGGGTTGACCATCTGCAGGAAGGTGAGGATCGTGGCCGACGCCGACGAGGTGTACGTGCCGTTCACGAAGCCGTCGGTCTGCGCGTCGGTTCGCGAGTAGTCGAAGACGATGCGGCCGTCGCCCACGGTGATCGTCACCCGGATCTTGTAGGTCGACCCCGGCGTGCGGCCGTCGTAGTAGACCGTGCTCTCGCCGTGGTAGGTTCCTTCGGGGATGGTACGGATCTCGGCCTCCATCATCTTCTGGGTCGAGCGGAAGAGGTGCTCCTTGTGGGAATCGAAAACCTCGCGGCCGTACTTGCCGATGAGCGCCTTGACACGGCGTTCGCCCACCACGCAGGCCCCCATGAGAGCGCGCATGTCCTCCTCGACGATTTTCAGACGGATATTGGCGAAAATCAGGTTCCACACGTCGCGGCGCAGGCGCCCCTTCTCAACCACCTTGACCGGTGGGATGCGCAACGCCTCCTGCCAGACCTCGGTGGCGTTCGGGTTGTAGCCGCCGGCCACCGCTCCGCCGATGTCGGCCTGGTGCCCCTTGCAGGCCGCCCAGGCCACGAGCTCACCATCCAGAAAGATCGGCTTGTAGACCGCCACGTCGTTGTTCTGGTTGCCCATGGAAAAGACATCGTTGTGAAAGATCACGTCGCCGTCGTGGAGATCGTCACCGAAGAATCCAACGATATGCTTGCAGACCGGGCCCAGCGAGAAGGAGAGGATCGGCAGGTTCTCGGTCTGCTCGAGCATGCGGCCCTGGCCGTCGTAGAGCCCGGTGACGAAGTCCTTCGCCTCGCAGAGGATCGGCGAACGGGTGGTCTTGGTGAGGGAGATGCTCATCTCGTCGGTGATCGACTTGAAGGCCCTCTGCAGGACGGAGACCAGGATCGGATCGATTTCCGGAGCCACAGGCTTTCTCCTATGCTAGGCGTTGAATAGATGGCACTGAACCGCCAGGCACACCGCAACCGCTACCCGCCGCCGCAGCCCATCTCGTAGCCTTTGCGGTAGACCACGAAGGAGCCACGCGCATCGAGATGAACATCGTACCCGGCGCTGACGAAAATAGTGGTGTTGATCTGCTCGAGCAGTGCGGGCCCCTCGATACGGTGGCCGTGGCGCAAGGCGTGGCCGTCGAAAACCGACACATCCTCGAAGCGCGCCGCTTCCGGCACGTAGAGGGAGCGTTGCCCTTTGAGAGCCTCATCGGCGCTCGCTCCGGCCGCGGCTTCCTCGGCGAAGGTGGGTTTCTCGGTGACGCCGGTGGCCCGGATGCGGATGTTGATCAGCTCCACAGGGGTTCCCTCGTCCTCGAGGGAGTAGCCGTAGAGACGGTTGTGCTCGGCATGAAAGCCGGCCAGGATCGCGTCCAGACGGCCTGAGCGGATCTCGTCCAGGCCGGCGGCGCAGGTCACCTCGTGGTACTGCTTGATGTAGCGCATGTCGAGGAAAGGTGCGAAGACCATCCTCTCCGGCGGGATGCCCTCGGAGATAAGCACCTGGCGCCCCTCGCTCACCATCTCCTCCGCCAGTGATCGCAGGCGCTCGCGATCCAGATTCTCGAGCGGGGTCACGCAAGAGCGCACGAAATCGTGGCGCAGGTCGGAGAGCAGCATGCCTGCGGCGCAGAAAATCGAGGATTCACGGGGCACGATAAAGAAGGGGATCTCCAGTTCCTGGCAGATCATGCAGGCATGGATCGGGCCGGCGCCGCCAGCCACCACCATCGGAAATTCGCGCGGATCGAAGCCACGTTTCACCGTCACCTCGCGCACGCCGTGAGCCATGTTGTTGTTGATCACGCGGTACATCCCGGCCGCGGCCTGCTCCACGATCAGAGCGAGCGGCGCGGCGATATACTCGGCGATCGCCTGCTTCGCGGCCTCAAAGTCGAGCTTGAGCTTGCCGCCGGCGAAAAAGTCGGGATCGAGGTAGCCGAGGACCAGATCGGCGTCGGTGCAGGTCGGTGCGGTGCCGCTCCGGCCGTAGCAGGCCGGCCCCGGATCAGCGCCGGCGCTCTGCGGTCCCATGCGCAAGAGCCCGCCCTCATCGATCCAGCCCACCGAGCCGCCGCCGGCGCCGATGGTCACGATGTCGAGCATCGGAAGGGCCAGCCGGTAGCGCCCGATCGAACCCTCGTTCATGGTCAAGGGCACCCCGTCGCGCACCAGGGATGCGTCGAAGCTGGTCCCGCCCATGTCCACGGTGATGGCATCGTTGCGTCCATGAACCTCGGTGTAGATCAAACCGGCTCCAGGCCCCGCCGCCGGTCCCGAAAGCAGGGTCATGGCCGGTTTACCGCGAGCCACCGCCGGTGTGACCACGCCGCCGTTGGACTGCATGATCAACAGGATCCCTCGGTACCCGGCCAACTCGAGCTTGCTGATGAGGCTCTGCATGTAGGCTGCCAGCTTGGGCCCCACGTAGGCGTTGAGCACGGTGGTGCTCACGCGGTCGTAGAAGCGGATCGAGGGTAGCACCGCCGATGAAACCGAGAGGAACGCTTTGGCAAGCTTCTGCTCCACGATCCTGGCGGTCTCCTGCTCGTGCGATCCGTTGGCGAAGGAGTTCATCAGGCAGATCGCTACCGACTCGACCCCCTCGCGGGCCAGATGAGCCACGGCCTGCTCGACACTACCCCGGTCCAAAGGCTCCAGGACCTCGCCGGCGTAGTCCAGACGCTCCTCGATGCCCAGCCGGAGGTAACGCGGTACGAGCGGTGGCACGTTCGTGAAGCGATTGTTGTACTGCTCTTCACGGATGCCCCGTCGCATCTCCAGGGCATCGCGAAGCCCCTTGGTGGTGATCAGACCGGTTCGCGCGCCGGTCCGCGTGAGCGCCACGTTGGTGGTCACGGTAGTGCCGTGAACGATGGTGTCCACCTGTTCGAGCAGTTCGAAGAGCGTGAGACCTCGCGCCGTGGCGATCTCTTCGAGCCCCTGCATCAAACCGATGGAAGGATCCTTGGGAGTGGAGAGGACCTTGAAGATCCCCGTGTCACCGGTCTCGTCGGAGACGAGGAAATCGGTGAAGGTTCCGCCGACGTCGATTCCGATTTTTACTACCATAGTGAGCGCATTATAAGTTTCTCGAAACGCTGGCGCCACATCTCGTCCCACAAAGCGGCTTCGAGTCTCGGGTGTTTACTTTTTTTGATATGCCGAAAAACCAAATCATCCAAAGTAAGATGGAGTAGAAGAGGGATAGATCCAAAATCGAAAACACTGTGACGTTTCGGCTGGCGGAATGCCGACGCGGTTCGTGATCCGGCAGAGGCGATTTTCAGATGCGCCCGCCGCAACGGCGGCTCCCGCATCGAGCGGCAGCATCGATGAGCGTCGGATGAGTGGTGGAACGATCCCGGGCGCGGTATAATGCCGTTTTGATCGAGAAACCGGTGCTTGGCCCATGATTTCCGGCACGGAACGAGGAGAAAGCGCATGCCCTTTGTTCAGGATAAGCAACAAGGTGACGCCACACTCGGCGTTTTCGTCCCCTGTGACCCGCGCATCGACCAGGCCTCTCGCGAGCGGGCCTACAACATCGGCGCCATGACCGCCCACCTCCTCGCCGAGGGCATCCGCCTGCCCTGCGGCTCGGCGCCCGGGGTCTTCTATGCATCCAAGCTCGTCGACGACGAAGCCAGCGCCGATCGTGCCGCCACGGAGATGCGCTCCGCCGGCGTGGGCGCCCTGATCGCCGTGCCCGACACCTGGTTCTTCCCGGGGCGCAGCGCCATGGCGCTCACGGCGCACTTCCCGCCGTCGACGCCGCTGGCCTGCGTAGGAGGCAACAACGCCCCCAAACCGGGCGTGGTGGGCATCGACGCGCTCGCCGGCGCCTATGCCCAGACCGGGCGCCTGTGCGCGGTGGTGATCGGCAGCATGCCCGAGAGCGGGCAGAATCCCGACTACGCCGCCGCCACCAAGAGCGAGATCGTCGATCTGGGGTACGCCCTGTCGACTGCCGTGGCTCTGCGCGGTAAGCGATACCTCTCGGTGGACACCGACTCGATGCAGATGGAAACCGCGCTCAACCACGTGCACGCGGCTCGCTCCGTTTTCGGGCTCGAATCCACGCGGGAATCGATGAAGCTCTTTTCCGACATGCTGAACAAGAAGGGCGGCTACGATCCGCAGGAGCTGGAAGCGCTCCTGCACTGGGTTAAAAGGGTGCGCTTCAAAGACCGCATCTATGGCAACCTGGAAGAGGTGACCGCGGAGAAATGGGCGCTCTACACCGAAGAGAGGTCGCCCCCGCCCCCTCTGAGCGCCGAAGACGAGGCCAAGCTGCGCGAGGGGCTGGCCCTCTATCTGATCCTGCGTGACCACATGCAGGCGATCAACGCCGTGGGAGGTGGATGGACCAGCCAGTTGGCCTGGGGCTCGGACCTGCGGGGCACACCGATGGCCACGGCGGATATCGCCGAATCGCTCTTCAACTCCACGGAGGACCACAACGGCCCCAAGCCGGTGATCCCCTTCGCCACGGAAAACGACGTCCAGGGGCTGCTCACCATGATCTGCCACAGCTACCTGTCGGGAGGGCGCCCCACCCTCTTCATGGATTACCGCAAGGTCTATGAGCCGTGGGAGATCGAGAAGAACGCCTGCGAGCTCGATCTCGACCTGACCCCGTTCGCCGGCGAGCCCTGGATGCAGCGCGGCTTCGTGGACGGCAACAACTCTGGCAGCGCCTCCCTCGATTTCGGCGAGGAGCACTTCCTCTTTCGGGCGGATCGGGATTATTTCCCGGGCGGCGGCTTCTCAGTGGGATTTTTATCGCCTGGCGGCATCCGCGGCATGGCCGGGCGCCTGGCCTACTCGGCGCTCACGGGGATGTTCACCATGATCCAGGACGAGGCCGTGAGCGTCGCCCTTCCCGCACCTCTTACAGAGCGGGTGGCGCACGCCTCGAACTACACCTGGCCGCATACCTTCCTGACCTTCGATCACATCCCGGCCAGCCTGTCCAAGGTGGGGGTGCCCGCCAACCACCTGCACATGGTCACCGGCATGCCGCGACGTCGCTGGCAGCATTTCTCGGATATCGCTCTCGTGCTGCCCTATCGCTGGGAGAACACCCCGGAATTCACTCAGGGCCTGGACCGGCCGATCCCCATGCTGTGGCGGCTGAACGGCGGGGAAGTGTTGGCCAAGATGAGGCTCGCCGGGTGCCGCTGATCGAGGCCGGGGTTGGTGGTGCTCGCGGTGGACCGATCGCCGGCGCCGGCGCGCTGGCGCGGACGCGACGTCGGACCAGCAACTAGCAGGTGAGGTGGAGCGCGGCGACGATGTCGGAGTGGTCCGGCTCGTCGAGCCAGGCGTTCCAGAGATGCACCGCCTCGGGGGTGGGCAGGGCCACGACGTCGATGCCGAGATCCTCGAGCGCGGTCCGAATCCCGGCCGGCACGGTCATACGACCGTAGAAACCCAGCCCTACGACGAGCCGCCGTGGCGGGGTACGGAGCACCGCCTCGAGGTCGGCGAGGCAGAGGCTGTGTCCGCGACGCCTCCACCAGCGTTCCTCGATCCGGTGCGGCCAGAGCACCACGTCGGCATCGAGAGTACGCCCTGCCACCCTGAGCCGCCCGAAAAAATAATCGTCGACGCGCATCGTCAGATTCTGTTCCAATCGCTATCACCTTTAGTAGAATCTCTCGGGCTGCCTGGAGAAGCGAACGCGACCGGCAGACTGGGACGAGGATGCACCGCCGCCAACGTCTTTTCCCCGTGACCGACCGGTCGACTACCGGCGACTCCCTTTTCGACCTCGTGTCGGGATTGTTCCTCGCCCGCTCATATCGTACATTTCTTGTGAATTTTTGATAATAGTGGTTATAATTCAACTGCAATAGGCCTGATAGATTAGTCAACTCGATGAATCAGCGGATCAGTGAACCAGCAGATCAGTGTGGTGGGAGTGGTTTATTTGACGCTTCAAAACAATCAACATCATTCCATAACATTGCGACGTATCGTTTCGCTGACCGTTCTGCTGCTCTGCGGCGCCGCGCCCGTTCAGGGTCAGATCGCGTTCGAAGACGTCACCGACCGGTCCGGGTTGGCTGATTTGGCCTACACGTGGGGCGCGGCGTGGGGCGATATCAACACCGACGGTTTTCCCGACCTGCTCGTAGGCCATCACTACGTCTACGTCGAGTCGATCTACTCCCCACTCTATCTCAACAACGGTGACGGCACGTTCCGGGCTCACAAGCAGTTCCGGGGTGACATCCACGGCGGGGTTTTCGGCGACGTGACCGGCAACCGGTTTCCCGATCTGCTCGTTTGCCGGGGCAGCTACCATTCCGATTCGCTCTGGACCAACGTCGGCGGAAGTCTCCGATACCGCACTCCGAGCAAAACCGGCATCATCGACACCGGCCGGGGGCGCACATCGTCGATGGTGGACGTGGATCTGGACGGCGACCTGGACATATTCGTCACCAACAAGCTGACGCCGAACCTCTTGTGGATCAACGACGGTTCGGGTTTTTTCACCGAGGAAGCGGCTGCTCGCGGCGTGGTGGGACGGCAGGACATGAACAAGGCCGGGAGTTGGTGCGACTACGACAAAGACGGCGATATGGACCTCTTCGTGGCCGTTTATGACGGATACGATCATCTCTACCAGAACGACGGCACCGGCAACTTCAGCGACGTGGCCAGCCCTGCAATCGGGATCCTCATGGGGCTCGGAAGCATCGACGCCTACTGGTCCGACTTCGACAATGATCTGGACATGGATCTTTTCGTGGCGCGATCCTTCCCCGGTGGAGGAAGCACTGTGCCGAAACCTCACTTGCTCTACATCAACCGAGGCAACGGCACCTTCGTGGAGAGCGGCGCGAGCGCGGGCATCCTCAATCGCCAGCGCGCGCGTCAGTGCACCGTGGGCGACTTCGACAACGATGGTTTCACCGATATCGCCGTGAGCATTTTCACCGAGCCCACCGGGATTCTCCCCGGCGTCGACGTGTTTTTCCACAACAACGGTGATGGTACCTTCAAGGAGATCGCCCTCAACACTCTGCTGCTCAACGAACCGGTGCGTTACATCCAGGGCCTGGGAAGCGTGATCACCTCCGCCGATTATGACCGCGACGGATGGCTCGATATTTTCATGACCCGTGGAGGGCACTATCTGGAGAACCGCAATCCCGGCCCCAATCTGCTGTTGCACAACGTTACGGCGAACAATCATTCCTGGCTCGAGATCAAGCTCCGCGGTCGCACCTCCAACCCTGGCGGTATCGGCGCCCGGGTGCTCGTTGAGACTGACACTGTCACCTGTCTCCGGCAGCATTTCGGCGGGTCTCACTATTGCTCCCAGGACGAGCCTCTGCTCCATTTCGGTCTGGGCCAGGCCACGACGATTCAGAGGATTGTCATCAAATGGCCGTCCACGACGTTCCAGGTGAAACTCAACCCATCGTTCAACCAGGTTTTGAACGTGTTCGAACCATAAACCAGGTGTCATCGGGACACAGAATAGATCTTCGTTCTTCGAGAAAACCATGATGAGGAAAGGGATGTTCAGAACCACGATCATCATCACTGTCGCCATACTGGGCATTTCCGTCGCAGCATTTCCTCTCAGGAGTGGAGATGTCCGGGTGGGAGATTTGAAGACAGCCGGTTCGGTCTACTCCTATCACGCGAGCATGGCCGCGGAGGGCGACAGTGTCTATGCCGTATGGGTGTCGGAGACCGGTCAAGGCCAGAACGGGGTAAATTTCAGCTCCTCCACCGACGGCGGGCGCAGTTGGAACCAGACGCTGACGATCATCAGCGATACTCCGCCCCTGAAGGGGAACGTCTTTCTGCATCCAGTCATCGCCGCCGACGGTTCAAACCTGCTGGCCGCGTGGGAGGTCCATCACGGAGGATCGACGTCGATTCACGCCAGCCTCTCCCTCGACGGGGGGCAAACCTGGATGAAGGATCATACCGGTCAGGTCAGCTATTTCGGCAGCGCCAAGAGTCAGAGCCGCTCGCTGTGCGCAGCGGTTGGTGGACAGCAGTTCTACGTGGTCTCAACCCTCAACCTGAAAGGCAGCCAGCAGCGCTCACGGATCTATCTGCATCGATCTACCGACGCAGGAACCACCTGGATTTCGCACCAGATGGACAGCTCCGACATCAACCAGGAGTACGATGCGCTGCGTCCCGACATCGCTGTTCGCGATGACACCGTCTTCATCGCCTGGGAGGACACATTCGACCAGGGTAACCACAAAGAGCATATCAGGTACAACGTCTCCACCGATGGAGGGTTGACCTGGCTCTGGCAGGACGACGGTCAGCTCGATTCCGGGCCTCCTGCCAACACCTACCATGCGATGGACCCTTCCATCGCGGTGGATGACACCTGCCTCTATGCGGCGTGGTTCGACAACCGCAACGGAGACGATAGTATCCTCATGAACCGTTCGACCGACTGGGGACAAACCTGGATGAACGTCGATCGGTTCGTAAGCACAGGCTCGAACTGCAGCACGGGGAGTAACCGTTTCGTCGAAATCGTGACGTCCGGCACACACGTTTATGCCGTTTGGCGGTATGCCGGCAGCAGCTTTGCCGACCTGGCGAACAAAGAGATCTGCTTCAACCTCTCCACCGACAACGGCGCCACCTGGGGCAGCAGCGCGGTGCGGCTCGATGCCGACGAAGCTCCCGGCTGCGCGGGCTTGGAGATTCCGGTTCTAACGGCCCTGGATGATGACGTCTACGTGGCCTGGAACTCGATGGCGCTGGGCAACAGTGACATCTGGCTGCAACACTCCGCCGACCGCGGGCAGACATGGTTGCCCGCTCCCGTGCGGCGCGACATGGGTGACTGCGACGGACATTCCCATTCCCTCCGCCCGATGATCGTCTCGCTGTCTGACCGGGCTCTCCTGGCCTGGATGGACGCGCGCGAAGGTCATCCCGATCTCTACGCCCGCTCCGTCCCCGACGACGATCCGCAGATCGAGATCTCCCCTAGCCAAATCAACCAGGGGGACATGGCGAGTTTTACGCTGACCGGAACACCAAGCCAGGCTTACGAGGTCTACTACAGCTATGAAGGCAGTTCCTTCACCAACACGCCGCCCGTCATTCTCGACCTGCTGAACCCGATTCAGATGATCCCACCGCCGGGGCCGGGGACCTTCGACCCTACCGGTATCGCAACGGGGACTTTCACGATTCCGGCGCCCGGCACCGGACAGGCGCCCTACCTGTTCCGCTGCCAGGCCGTCGACGTGGCCTCCGGACGCGTCTCCAACGTTTTCCGCATCACCGTGGAGTAGAACGACAGGCAGGTTGCCGAACCCCGGATTGACGCCCCATCCAATCTGCGCTACAAACAAGAGCGATACTGCTTTGAAGTTGTGTTCCTCTCAAAGCGACGTCTCTTTGCTGCTTCCGATTTACCTATCAGAAGGAGAGAATGGATGTTCAAGCGCGCTCTCACCCTGTCTGTTTTCGCCGTGCTCATCGCTCTACCGGCATGTCTAGAGCGAACACACCAACCTGTTGACCGGCCTCCATTGACCTATCCTTCCACCAAGAAAGTTGAGGTGGCGGATGACTATTTCGGGACCGAGGTCTCAGATCCTTACCGCTGGCTGGAGGACGACCAGGCCGCGGATGTCGAAGAATGGGTAAGCGAGCAGAACGAGGTGACCTTCGGTTTCCTGAAAACGATCCCCTTCAGGGAACAGATCCGATCGCGACTTCGGGAGCTCTACAATTATCCCAGATACTCCTCGCCGTCGAGAGCCGGGAAATACTACTTCTTCAACAAGAACGACGGCCTTCAGAATCAATCGGTCATCTACATTCAGAAGGGGCTCGAAGGCGAACCGGAGGTCTTCATCGACCCCAACCAACTTTCGCCGGACGGAACGGTGAGAGTCTCTCTGGCCGGATTTTCCCGCAACGATCGCTATGTTGCGATCTCACGTTCCGAGGCCGGCTCCGACTGGCGCGAGCTGAGGGTCATGGAGATCGCCACCCGCAAAGAGCTCGGCGATCACATTCGGTGGCTGAAGTTCTCGCGCGCCGCCTGGCACGGCGACGGCTTCTTCTACGCCGGGTATGACGAACCGACAGAGGGACAAGAGCTCACGGCGAGTAACAAATTCCAGAAGGTCTTCTACCACAAGCTCGGTGACCCGCAGGAAAAGGACGCCCTGGTGTACGAGGACGTGGACCATCCCTTGCGCTACAAGCGACCTCAGGTCACCGAAGACGGACGATTCCTGGTTCTGAGAATCAGCGAAGGCACATACGGCAATGAGCTGTACTACGACGATCTGTCCGACGACCAGACAACGTTCAAACGCCTGGTGCAAGGTTTCGAATTCAACAGCTCTGTCATCGACAACCTCGGCGGGAAGTTCCTGGTCCAAACCAATGCCGATGCTCCTCACTACAGAGTCGTACTCATCGATCCCGCGAGCCCCGCGAAAGAAGCCTGGGAAACCGTCATTCCTGAAAAGGATGATGTTCTGAGACGCACCAGCACTGTCGGCTCCCAGTTGTTCTGCATCTATCTCGTAGATGCCACCACCCGGATCCACCAGTATGACCGATCGGGGACGTTCAGCCGCGAGATCGAGCTTCCGACCCTGGGAAGCGCCGGCGGGTTGCGCGGCAAGCATGAGGACGAGATCACGTTCTACTCCTTCACGTCGTTCAACTATCCTCCGGTCATCTTCAAGTATCACATCGCCAGCGGAAAATCGGAGATCTTCCATCGCACAGAGGTGACCTTCGATCCCGAGGACTACCACACCGAGCAGGTCTTCTTTTCCAGCAAGGATGGCACCAGAGTCCCCATGTTCATCGTCCACAAGAAAGGGCTGAAACGGAATGGCCACAATCCAGCCTATCTCTACGGATACGGCGGTTTCAACGCCTCCTTGACCCCCCGCTTCGATCCGACCCGGATCATCCTCCTGGAGAACGGTGGAATCTACGCCGCGCCCAACCTGCGAGGCGGCGGGGAGTACGGCGAAGAGTGGCATCGCGCGGGAATGCTGCTCGACAAACAAAACGTTTTTGATGATTTTATCGCCGCCGCCGAATATCTGGTTCACGAAGAGTACACATCTCGGGACCGGCTCGCGATCGCCGGAGCGTCCAACGGAGGCTTGCTGGTAGGCGCCTGCATGACTCAGCGGCCCGATCTGTGCGCTGTGGCGTTCCCGGCGGTCGGCGTCATGGATATGTTGCGCTACCACAAGTTCACCGTCGGCTGGGGCTGGGCTGTGGAGTACGGCTCGAGCGACGAGGAGGAGCATTTCAAAAACCTCATCTCCTACTCCCCACTCCACAACATCGAAGAGGGCGTCTCCTATCCGGCGACCATGGTGACAACGGCCGACCATGACGACCGTGTGGTTCCCGCCCATTCCTTCAAGTTCATCGCCACATTGCAGGAGAAACATGCAGGTCCCAACCCGGTCCTGATCAGGATCGAAACCCGTTCGGGACACGGCGCCAGCAGTACTGAAAAAGTGATTGAAGGGATCACCGACCGTTGGGCTTTCATGTTCGATCAGATGCAGATCGAACCGACCTATTGATCGATACCATCGCGCACCGCGGTACGAGGTAGGGTGCATGGTTTGGCAGGAAATCGGGATTGTCTTTTTCCCGCAGCGGCGCTGAGACCGCAGAGGAAGAAATCATTATATGTCTTTATTCCTTCCCTGCGCCTCGGCGCCTCTGCGCGAGTCATTCTCCAGCGTTTACTTTTATTGATACACAATCGCCCGGGAGACCAGGTCGTGAAGGCCTCCCGTTCCGACGTCGAGCTCGTGATGTTGCATGAGCTGGGTGAACTGGCGTTTACAGTTGGAACAGGGCGAAGCCACGTATTTGGCTCCAGTCGCCCGGACCTGCTCCACCTTTTTCTTGCCCGACACGGTCATCCTGAACTCTTTGATCGAATCCATGGCGGACAGCCCCCCGCCGCCGCCGCAACACCAGTTCTCGGCTCCCGACGGAGTCATCTCGCGGTAATCGGCGCAGCAAGCCCTCATGATCACACGCGGCTCTTCGATGATTCCGCAGCTTCGTCCGAAGTTGCAGGGGTCGTGGTAGGTCACGGGGTCGGGATTTTTGCTCTTGTCGAACTCGAGCTTGCCCTCCTGAATGGCTCGTGCCGTGAACTGTAGGATGTTGTTGATCTCGAAGGAGAGATCGCCCCACCAATGGGCTTTCTCCATCATGAACTTCATGATGCGATGGGCATGGCCGCACTCGCCCATCATGAGGGTCTTGCAGCCGATCTCCCGGGCTTCCTCGATGTAGAGTTTGTTGTCCTCCTTCATGGCCTGGTCGTTACCGGTGAACAGGCCGTAATTGGCGCCATCGAAAGCCTTGGAGGACATGGTCCAATCGACTCCCAGGACATGGAACACCTTGGCTGTTCCCATGATCGCTTCGGGATTGACCAGCACATCACCGGACGGCGGTACGAAAAAGACGTCGGCAGGATGCTTGTCGACGGGTATCTTGACCTTGACCCCGTCCTCTTCCAGGATCTCTTCCTCCAGAAACTTGGCGGCCTCCTCGAGTGCCACCGGCGGTGCGCCGTCGGTATTCCCCGTCTGGAGCGAGGCATCGATCACCTTGAGGAGAAAAGAAGGCGTCTTGCCAACGGCATCGAGCAGCGCCCGCCCCTTGCGGGTGATGACCGAGTTGTCCAGCCCCATGGGACAGAAACGGGCGCAACGCCTGCAGGCGGTACACTCGTAGAACGCCTTGGCCCACCGATCGAGCTCCTCCTCGGAGACGGTTCCATTGGATCCGGTAAAAAGACTCTTCAACTTACCGCCGGGAGTATAATACCTGTCGTAGATCTTTCTGATCAGATCTGAACGCTCGGCCGGGTTGAGGTCTTTCCGGGATTTGCCGTAATAGACGGGACACTCCTTGGCGCAGGTGCCACACTTGGCACAGATTTCCATGGCAAGACGCAAGGCCGCCGGCGCGTCCTTGATCGCTTTGATCCCTTTCACAACCATATCTATCTCTCGACTCGTCACGACTAACTCCTGTGAAGTGCGGTTTGACTGAAAAAGATCCCGCCAAAATGGAGGATTTTACTGAACGGAATGTAGATGATGAGAAGCTGGCCGAAGAAGGCATGCCAGATGAAGGCCGTGTTGGCCGGTGCCGCCACCTCGGAAAACGTGATCAATCCCATAAACCAAACACGGGTTTGGTTCAGATCGAAATGCTCTCCAAATCGCATCGCGTTGCCTGTGGCGAGGATCGCCGCGAGCAGGAGCAGAGCCATCCAATCTCCTGCGGTGGAGATCTCACGCACCCTTTGCAGAAACACTCTCCTGGACAGGATGGCCACAACGGCAACGAAGATGACGATCCCCGCAACACCTCCGAGAGTTGCCGACATGGAGTCCACATCAGCGGGTGTCATACCGAGGGCGCGCCACAGAAACGCAAAATCGAAGATCACACGGAGATGACCCAACACAATCAACGCCAGCGACAGGTGGAAAATCCAGGCCAGGCTCCACAGATACTTGTCCGATAGAAAAAGCTTGGGAAACAAAAAGATCTCTGCAACGATTCCCTTCTTGCTGCCCCCTCGAGGCTGAGGAAAGAGCGTCATCGAGGGTTGAGAAAGCCTGCTCCATGCCCGGAGTCGGTAGATCATCGCACCGAGAAATATCAGAAGCGTGATATACGGCAGGTAGGCTATAACGAAACGATCGAAACCAGTCATTTCTTATACCTCTCAAAGCTGTGATCGGCCATCCAGAAAACCGGATCCTACCGGTTGCATACCGACAAGGCCCCATACTGTGGATCGATTATACGATCCCGTGATTTCATCGCGTTAGACACAGCCATGTGGCTTGGGGAGCCCTGCAAGTCGATAGGCTCCGCGAGCCATGCCGCAGGGAAAGAGCTCGCAGATCCTCTTGGAAGCGAGGCCCGTGGCCCTGCTCACCTTGGCGATCGTGGGGCCGACGCCGCAGTTGAGATAGTATTTTCTGATGTATTCGATGATCCTCCAGTGATCATCGGAGAGCTCGCCGTCGACGATGTAGTTTTCGCGAGCCAGAAATTCGGCCAGATCACGGGTCCATTGCTTCTCACGCGTCATGAATCCGTCATTATCCATTTCGATGTAGTCTTCACCTTCCGGCATGATTGATCCTCCGTCAAACAAAACGGGCCCGCTCAGCTCGTCGACTCCTCTCGGGAGTCGCTTACCAAACGGGCCCTACTCTCGCGGTTACCCTCAATGAATTTTTGCGTTTCACCTTTGGGAAGGTGTTGTGATCAACGACGCGACCCGGCTCTCTCCACGGTTCAGCCGAAGATTGCGATCACACTCATCTAACCTGGATTACTAGCGGTATCCAATCAGTCACTACGATGCAGATCGATGATCTCTTCACGGCGGACTTTTCCTGGATGTCCGTCTTTGAATGGGATGATGATGTTGCCGTGAAAACGATCGTGAACCTGTGTTTTGAGAAACTCCATGAGCTTCGGAAACGGACAGGTTCCGAATTCATCACAGTCGATGCACCTCTTCGGAATCGAGTGCTCTCTGGTCATGTGAGAGCCTCCTGTTAGGCCTTTTTTGGTCTACGAGGTGAACGCTTTACGCTCTGGCTCGGCTCGTCTCGATTACTTACAGCCGGTCGATTGCGTATTTTACGTATTTCCTATCATTTAACAAGGAAATAAAGTAAAGAATCCACGCCCGAAGGACGTGGGTTTCAAGAACCCACTAAAAAGCACTGATAGCAGCGAGGTTCTTCGACCAGCTCGGCACAGCCGCAGTTCGGCCGGGGAGACTGCCTCTAGAGCGGTATCCCCGGTTTCGCGTGAGCAGCGGTATCGTCGTGGGTAGCTCGCGCTCGGGGCTGATGGTGGGCGTTATTTTGCGTGCTCTCTCAGGAAGCGGTCGATCCCCTGGCTATAGAAATCTCCTGAGTCGATGAAACCATCGTTGTGACCGCCGGTGATCTCGAGGAACTCCTTGGTTCGCGCGTCGGCCGCATCGAAGAGGGCGTGACCGTGCTGAACGGGAACGAGCTCATCGCCCTCGGAGTGGATGACGAGCAGGGGACAGGTCACTCTGGAAACCTTGGAGAGATTGTCGAACCTGTTGGTGAGAATCAGCCGCAGCGGCACGAGGTAGCGCAGCATGCCTCCCATGTCTCTCACCGAGGTGAAAGTCGACTCCAGAACCAACGCGGCCGGCGTGCGCCGTAGAGCCATCTCCAGAGCCACCGCTCCGCCGAGCGATCGACCTAGATAGACGAGCTCGTCGGTCCGCAGGCCGAATTCGTCGCAGAAGAACCGGATCGCTCCCTCCCCATCGTCGTAGAGCCCTTGCTCATCGGGTCTGCCCTCTGAGAGCCCATACCCGCGATAATCGAACGCGAAGACCCGGTACCCCACCTCTGCGAAGAGCTGGAGGGTTTCGAGGTTGTGCGAGATGTTACCGGCGTTGCCGTGGAAGAAGAGGATATTGCCGCGGACCGTTTGGTTCGCACCGATCTCCCCCTGACGAGCCGCTGCGCCGTAATCGCGAGGTTCCACGATCCAGCCGTGAAGCTCGAGCCCGTCGACAGACTGAAAAGAGACGTCTTGGAAGCGCAAACCCAACTGATCCGGCTTGTCGACCATCTCGGGATAGGGAAAATAGATGAAACGCTTCTGCACGAAAAAGAGCAGAACGCACAGAACGCCATAGACGATCATACAGAAGAATAATAGCTTCACGACTCGTCGGCTTCCCATCTCCTCGTGCGACCTAAAGGACCACGTCAGATAACGTTCGAATCTGGATTTCCTCCCGCCAAGATCGCAGAGGAGTCGTTTGTTCCAGGAGGTCGTCTTCGAAAGACGAGAATCACCGCACCAACGACCGCTCTGCCTATCTCGTTTATCTCGTTCTCATCCAATCTCTCTGTTCTTTGCGATCTTTGCGAGAGCCCACTTTTCCGGTTTCGAAGTCGAGTCGTTAGGTCGAAGACCTCGAAGACCCGGTGGCTTTCGACTTCAAAGCACGAATGATCCGCTCCGGTGTCACCGGAAGCTCGTTGATGCGAACACCGGTGGCATCGTAGATCGCGTTGAGAATCGCCGGGATCGTCGGCATGATGCCGCCTTCCCCGACCTCCTTGGCCCCGAAGGGACCGTTCGGCTCGTGGCTCTCGACGATGATCGAATCGAGCTCCGGCATATCGAGAGCGGTCGGGATCTTGTAGTCTGCCAGGTTGGGGTTCAGAACGCGACCTTGCCCGTCGAACTGCACCTCTTCGAAGAGGGCCTCCCCCAGTCCCATCGACATGGATCCGTGCATCTGACCCTCGACTTGGGTCTTGTTGATGGCGAAGCCGCAGTCGTGGGCCCCGGTGATCTTGCGCACCCTGACCTGGCCCGTCTCCAGGTCGACATCCACCTCGGCGATCTGGGCCGAACACCCATAGGCAGGCGAGGTCCCCACCGCTGCACCCTTGTACGAGCCGCCCAATGCAGGCGGCCGGTAGCTTCCGGTGCCGACGATGCTGCCCTTTTTCAGAAAGGCGATACGCGAAGCCTCCCTGAAGGTCAGCGCCTCATCCTCGGGATTGTCGGTGAACCCCACGTGCTCTCGCAAGAACTCCTTGCGCAGGGCGGCCCAATCGACCGGCGCGGCGCCTGGCCGCATGACGAGCAAACCACCCCGAAAACCGAGGTCGTCTGCCAAACAGCCCAGCTCTGCGGCGAGCACCTCCAGGATCTGTGCCTTCACGTGCAGAGCGGCCTCGCGCGCGGCATGACCGGTCATCAAGGTGGTGCGGCTCGAATAGGCGCCCAGATCGACGGACAGATCGCTGTCCCCGGACCGCACGCGCACGTCGGCCAGGTCGATCCCCAGCACCTCGGCGGTGATCATGGCCATCATGGTGTCACAGCCCTGGCCGATCTCGGCCGCCCCGGAGAGCACCACGACTCCGCCGCCCACCTCGTCGACCTTGGTGACGATGGTGCAGTGATAGGTCTTGGAGCGGTAGATCGGATATCCGGCGCCGGACACGAAAAAGCCGCAGGCGGCGCCGATCCCATGTCCGTGCGCCCGGGGCCGGCTGCGTTTTTCAACCCAACCCGACTGATCACGCACGGCCTCGAGACACTCGCGCATGCCGAGGGAGGACATGTTCAGCTCGTTGATCGTGCTCTCGCCGGTCTCCATGACGTTGCGCAGCCGCAGCTCCACGGCATCGACGCCCATCTCCCGTGCGGCACGATCCACGAGAGTCTCGAAGAGCGCCCGTGCATGAACGGCGCCATGCCCCCGCTGGGCGCCGCAGGCGGGACGGTTGCTCACCGTCCGGTAGCCGTCGAACCGCATGTTCTTCAGGTGATAAGGCCCGCCGAGCAGCGAGTTGGCGTAGTAGACCGTGGCGATGCCGAAGCTGGCGTAAGCCCCGCCGTCGAGCACGCAGTGATGATCGAGAAAGAGAAATTCGCCCTCAGGGGTCACCCCCAGGGACATGCTGTGAGTGAACTCGTGACGGGCCCGGGCGTGCAGAAAGACCTCCTCGCGGCTGAGGGTGATCTTCACCGGACGTCCCGTACGAAGCGCCAGCAGGCAAGCTACCAGCTCATAGGTGCCGCAGGAGGCCTTGGGACCGAATCCTCCTCCCACGTAGGGCTTCTTGACGCGCACTTGGTGCAGCGGCACGCCCAGCGCCATGGCCAGAGTGCGCTGAACGTAGTGCGGCGCCTGGGTGGAGGATTCCAGCGTCAGCCGTCCCCGTAGATCCACATACGCCAACGCCGACTGGGGTTCGATGAAAGCGCCGTTCTGCATCTTCGATCTCAGCGTTCCGCTCACGATCACCGCGGCCTGTTCGTGGGCCTGCTCCACATCGCCGAAATGATGGTGCACCTGGGAGCAGATGTTGCCCTCATAGCGTTCGTGAACCAGCGGCGCACCGTCGGCCATGGCCTGCTCGGCGTTCAGCACCGCCGGGAGCTCCTCGTAGTCCACGTCGATGAGCTCCAGCGCCTGGGTGGCGATCTCGTAGCTCTGGGCCGCGACGGCGGCCACCTCGTCCCCCGCATAGCGTACCCGATCGTGGCAGAAAATCGTCTCGTCGTAGCGCGCCGGGCTCACACCGAAGGGCACGGTTCCGGCCTCACGGCAGGTCACCACGTCGCTCACCCCGGGGAGCGCCTTGGCGCGCGATACGTCGATGCGTTTGATCCTGGCATGGGCCACGGGGCTGTGCAGGATGGCCGCGTAGAGCTGTCCCGTTTTGTTCAGATCGTCGGCGAAGAGCGCCCTCCCCGTGACCTTGTCGGGAGCATCGATCCGCGCGGCCCGGCTGCCGATAACGTCGTACTCGCTCATGATTCACCTCGCAAGCGCTGCGCCGCATCCAGAACGGCTTCCACGATCTTCTGATACCCCGTGCACCGGCAGAGGTTGCCGCAAATCGCTTGGCGTACCTCCTCAGCCGTGGGTCTCGGATTCCGCTCCAGAAACGCGAAGCTCGTGAGAATCATGCCGGGCGTGCAGAACCCGCACTGCACCGCCCCGCAGTCGATGAAGGCCTGCTGAATGGGGTGGAGCCGGTTGCCGCGCGCAAGCCCCTCGATGGTCACAACCTCGTGGTCCACGGCTTCCACGGCCAAAACGAGGCATGAGTTGACCGGTTCCCCGTCGAGCAGCACAGTGCAGGCGCCGCAGTCCCCCTCCCCGCAGCCATGCTTGGTGCCGGTGAGTTGCAGGCCTTCACGTAACGCCCCCAGGAGCGTGGTGCGAGGTTCTACCATGACCTCGTGATCCCTGCCGTTCACACTAAGAACGATGATCCTGTTGTGTGTGCTCATCGGCGCACCTCCCCGGCCCGGCGTCCGGCCTCGGCGAGGCTTCGACGCGTCAGGACCCCCGATACGTGGCGCCGATACCAGGCCTCTCCACGGAGATCATCGATCGGTCGCACCTCCTTCGAGGCTGCCGCGCCAGCCGCCTCGAGCGTCGCACTATCCAGGGACCTGCCGACGACGCCGGCCGCGGTACGCGACAGCATGAGGGGCGTAGGTGCCACCGACGAGGCGAAGATCCTGGCATCGAGGACCTTGCCTCCCGATTGCTCCAGACGAACCTGCGAGGCCACCCCCACGATGGTGATCTCCAGCGCCTGTCGCTTGATCATCTTGAAATACGAGCTGCCGCTCGCCCCCCTGGGTAGCGGGATCTCGACGGCCGTCAGGAGCTCGTCCACAGCCAAAACCGTCTCGCCAGGACCGGTCATCAGATCCTCGAGCGCAACTTTGCGTGTTCCTGAAGGCCCGGAGAGGACGACCACGGCCCCGAGCGCCATGAGCGGTGGCGCCGTATCGGCGCAGGGCCGGGCGTTGCAGAGGTTGCCGCCGAGCGTTGCGCGGTTGCGGATCAGAGGTGCCGCGACCGCGGCGGCGCCGTCGGCCAAAGCGGGAAGGCGATCACGGATCAGCGCCGAGCGGCAGAGCTGAGACATGGTCACCAGGGGACCGATGACGATGTGATCGTTCGCTTCTCTGATCCCGTCTAGACCGGGGATCCTCTGCAGAGAAACGACCAGATTGGGGTTCTTGAGCCCCTTCTTCATGGCGACCAACAGATCGGTGCCGCCAGCCAGCACCGCAGTACCGGCGGTGCCCGCGGCCATGATGTTCAGGGCTTCGTCGAGCGAGCGGGGCTCCAAGAGGTCGAACCGGGGTAGAACCATGAACGCTCCTTCCTCAGAATGTGTCAAATCGAAGCTGATGATCAGAGTCTGGGATTTGCTTCGGGCTTCTTTATAATGGAGCCGTCGTTTCCAAGCAACCCCGCCAGGTTATTAATTGACGAGGTGTATGAATGATTTCAGCAGTCGTCCTGGCCGCTGGCTTATCCAGCCGTATGGGAGAGAGCAAGCTTCTACTCCCCCTGGGAGAGCGGACTGTGATCGAACAGATCGTCTTCCAGCTCTTCAAATCGGGGGTCGAAGAGATCGTGGTCATCACCGGTCACGAGGGCGACTCGGTCGCCGATGCTCTCGAAGGTCTGCCTGTGCGCATCGTCCACAACTTCGGCTACGCTCAGGGAGGCATGCTCTCATCGATCAAAACCGGCATCCAGGTGGTCAGCCTCGGCGGATCGAGCAACAAGAACGACGCCGGGATCGGGCACTCGGACTGCGAGGCCTTCCTGCTCTGCCTGGGGGACCAACCCAGCCTGCAGCGCGGCGTGGTCGAGAGGTTGATCGAGACCTTCTCGGCCCATCGGGACGACGAGATCATCATCCCCTGCCATGGCGACGCCAAGGGCCATCCCATCCTGATTCCGGCCGCCTTCTGGCAGCGCATCCTGGCGCTTCCCGTGGAGAGCAGCCTGCGTGATGTCACCCTGGATAAGGCCACGCCGGTCCGCCTCGTCCAGATCGAGAACGACTCGATTCTGCTCAACATCAATACACCCGAGGACTATAAAAAAGAGCTCGCCCGGCGGAACGCGAGATCGTGAAGGCGAGGGCCGTTTGTGCGTGAGCCCGCGTGCCATCAGGAGTTGATGTGAGCTCTCGGACACCTCATGACTCCCCTGACCAGGGTGGGAACCGGCGCCTGCAGACCGATCGGCCGGCGGGCCCGGGGACGCCCGCGCTCCTCGCCGTCTTGGCCCTGCTGCTGTGCTGCGCAGCGCTCGCGCTCCACGTTTGGCACTTCGACTACACCGTCGACGACGCCTATATCACCTTCCGCTACGCCCGCAACCTCGCCACCGGATACGGGCCCGTGTTCAATCCAGGCGAAAAGGTCGAAGGCTACACCAATCCGCTCTGGACCGCCTTCATGGCGCTCTGCTTCAAGGTGGGCGCTCCCCTCGAGATCGCCGCGGCCGTCGCCGGCACGGCTTCGGCGGCGCTGCTCCTGATCGCGCTCTTCCGCTTCCTGCGGCGTCGGATCGTATCGCGCTCCCTCGCGCTGCTCGCTCCGTTGGCTCTCGCACTCCACGGATCCTTCGCGCTGTGGGCCGGCGCCGGTCTCGAAACGGCTCTCTTCACGTTGCTCCTCTTCCACGGCGTGGCCCTGTCGCTGCGCGAGAGGATCACCCGGCGCACGTGTACCGCGATGGCGGCACTCTTCGTCGCCGCAACCCTCACCCGCCCGGAAGGAGCGCTGCTCTTCGGGGTGGTCCTGCTCTCATGGCTCATGAGGAGAGAGATGCATCTGCCCGAGCGGATCAGAACCGCGCTGCCCGGCCTCGCGCTATTCGTGGGCTCCATGATCCTCCTCGAGGCCTGGCGGCTGGTCTACTACGGAGACTGGCTGCCGAACACCTTCCACGCCAAAGTCGGAGCAGATTCCCAGACGTTCGTGCGCGGCGTGCACTATCTGGCCGGTTTCCTGGGCGAAGGCGCCGGCTGGCCCTTCGTGCTGCCGGCGGTCGCGCTCCTCTTCCTACGGCCGGATCGCTGGGCGCGACGGGTTCTGGTGTTTGCGGCGTGTTACATGACCTACGTCCTCGCCGTCGGCGGCGACGGTTTGCCCTTCTACCGCTTCATGGTCCCCCTGCTCCCGTGGATCGTGGCGCTGGCCGCCCACTCGCTGGATCGTCTTCTGCAACGCCGCTCCCCGGCCTCCCGCCGGCTGGCACTGGCCGGCGGCCTGATCCTGCTGGTTCCCTTGCACGCATCCTTCGGCGGGAGTACGTTCCGGTTCATCGAGCAGGACCGCATCCGCGTCGATTTTCAGTGGACCACCATCGGGCGCTGGTTGGCAGAACACGCCAGGCCCGGCGATTCAGTGGCCGTCCACGTGGTGGGGGCGATCCCCTACTTTGCGGGATTGCCCACGATCGACATGCTGGGGATGACCGATCGGCATATCGCCCGGCGCAGCATGCCGGAGATGGGCCGAGGGATCGCCGGGCATGAAAAACACGATATCAGCTACGTTCTCTCCCGGCGCCCCACCTATCTGCTCCACCACCCCTTCCTGATGAGCCAGCCGGTGATGCTGCGCGAGCACTTCATCACACCCTGGAATCCCGGCCTGCGCGAGCTGCTCGACAACGACGAGTTCCACCGGCTCTACCGCAAGGCCTCGGTCAAAATCGGCGCATACTACCTGACCTATTTCGAGCTACGCGATCCTTGAAAAGAAAACCCAACTACGGCGTTCATCGCTGGAGAACGGACGGGGAGCCGGGTATAATCGCCGGCGATGAGCAGCGACAACATAACTCCTCTCCAGCTTCGATCCACCGATCCTCTGCAAGCATATTTGCAGCTCCTCCGCGACAGCATCGGCGCTCAGGCGGTATCGCTCTACTACCCCTCCGAGTCGCGGGAGATCCTGATTCACAGCAACACATCCCCGGCGTTGCCCGAAATGTCCGACGTGTCGGCGGCGCGAAGGTTTGCAGGGCTGGTTCGTGACCGGCGTCGGTCGATGACGAGGCCGGAGCTCGACAAGAGCTTTTCGCTCCACCCGGTGGCCAGCACTCTGCCTCGAGGCTGGCTGATCGGCGTTGCGGCGCCTTCTCTTCCGCTCAAGCAGGATTGGGAAGGGGCGGCTCTATCCAGCGCGGTAAGCCAGGAACCTGCACGCCGCAAGGGGGACCAGCACGATCTCGCCTCACGATCGCGGCCATCCTTCTGGATCGGTGTCCGACAAGGCTTACAGAACCGGGGCAGCCCGCACCGCGTGCTACACCTCCTGGATACGGTGCACACCGCAGGCCACGGCTTCGTCTCCCTGGGCTGGGTGTTGGCGCGACATGCCCAGCAGGTCTCGGCCATGCTCGACGATCCTGTGAGCGGGCTTCCTGGCCGTATTTTGTTCGAGGCCAGCCTCGGACAGAGTGTTCAACACGCCATCAAGAAACAGAGCTCCATCGTACTGCTCCTGGTGAGCCCCGACGAGTTCGCCCTGATCAATGAGAAGTTCGGCCGCGAGGCGGGAGACCGGGTCATCCGCGAGATCAGCTATCGTTTGCGCGGCGGCCTGCGCGGCACCGATCTCGTTCACCACTACGGCGGGGCCGTGTTCTCCGCCACGCTGAACGAATCGAAGATGGACGAGGGCCACATGGTGGCACGCAAAATCCAGGCGCTCCTGACCGATGGAGCCTATCTCCAAGGCACGGTCCGGCTCGGGTTCAGTTGTGGCCTCTCGGTCTTCCAGCCGAAGGGCTCGGACAATCCCCAACGATCGTCGATCAACCTCTTCCGGCGGGCGGACCAGGCACTCAACAAGGCCAAAGAGCTCGGCAGCGGTCAGATGGTTTCATGGGAGTCGAACACACACCGCGAGAAGGCTCACAACCTGGACAAGCTGAGCGGCATCTTCACCGCCGACGTGGCCAAGGACTACCGCAACATGCTCCTGCTCTGGGACACGATGACCATTTTTTCGGCATCGACGGCGTTCGACGATCTGGCTTCCAAGGCCGTCGATCGGCTCTGCGGCACGTTCAAGCCGCGGCGGGCAGGGCTCTTTGTGGTCGAGGGCGGAGAAAAGTGGCGGCTCGTGCATGGTCGTGAACGACAGAGCTCGAGCACAGAGAACCGCCGATTCACGACGCTCGACCCGGCCCGCGAAAACCTGCTCCACGAAGCACGCCGCCGCCGGGAAACGGTGGAGGCCCGGCTGCCGGTCGGTGACGATGGTCCCAAGCAGTCCTGTTATGCCGTGCCGCTGATCACCCACCAGCAGGTCTTGGGCGGCCTCTTTCTCGAATGCGACACCCAGGACGGCGCCCTCGACTCGAGCGATCTCATCTTTCTCAAGACCCTGGCCGGCCAGCTCACTCTGGCTCTCGATCGTGCCCGCCTGGCAACGCAGGAGCGCAACCACGAGGAACAAGAACGACGCCGTCTGCGCACCGAGCTCAACGATCTCCGGCGGGCCCTCGATCGCTCGCGGCTCGTCTACGCGTCGCCCCAGCTCGAGGAGGTCCTCGCCATGGCCCGCCGGGTGGCGCCGACAGAAGCCACCATCCTGATCACCGGCGACAGTGGCACCGGCAAGGAGCTGCTGGCACGCACGGTCCATGAGCTCAGCCCGCGGCGCCAAAAACCGTTCGTTGTCGTGGACTGCGGCGCCATCGCCGCCACCCTGATCGACAGCGAGCTCTTCGGACATGTGAGGGGTGCGTACACAGGGGCGGAGAAGCGATCGCTCGGACGTCTCGCCGAGGCCGATGAAGGCACCCTCGTGCTGGACGAGATCAGCGAAGTTCCCCTCGAGGTCCAGAGCAAGCTGTTGCGATTCGTGCAGGCGAAACAGTTCACTCCGGTCGGCGGCAACCGCCCGCGAACGGTCAACGTCCGTCTGATCGCCGTGACCAATCGTGAGCTGAGCCAGGAGGTCGCGGCAGGACGCTTCCGAGAGGATCTCTACTACCGGCTCAACGTGGTCGGTCTAATCACGCCGGCGTTGCGTGAGCGCCCTGAAGATATACTCTGTCTGGCGCGCTACTTCGCGAATCAGTTCTCGATCCAGTACAGCAAGGGAATTCAGCGCCTCAGCCCCAAAGCCGAGGCACACCTCCTGCGTTATGACTGGCCCGGTAATGTCCGGGAGCTCCAGAACCGCATCTTGAAGGCGGTCATTCTCTGTGACGGCCAGGAGATCGGCCTGCGGGAGCTCGGCTTCGGCGGCAAGAGCGTCGGTCCGGATCTCTCGGCGGCTATGCCGCCTGTCGAGCCGGTCTCTTTCGGTCCTCTCGGAACAGCACAGACCGACCGCACGGAGAGGGGCAGAGCGGAGGTTGCGATCGAGGGCGTCTTCAGCGCCCCGTTCGGGGTCCCGAAGGTGGAGCCGGGGCTCCGTGAAGGCGGCTGGTCCGGGCCTGAAAGCGCCATGCAGGAGCTGCGTTCAACTCTCTATCAGGAGCTCGACTCCGCTCTTTCTCCGCCCTCCGGCTCACCGGTGGCACTGCCCCTCGGGCGCTGGCTGAACGAAGATCTCATTCTCGAGGCCTGTCGCGCCTCTCAGAGCGTCCTGAGCCGCGGTGCCGAGCTGCTCGGCATCCCTGAAACCACCTTCCGCCGCAAGTTCCGCAAGGTCCAGGCCCAGTCCGATGCCGGTCTGCTCACGCGAACCCCCTCGTGGGATCGGGTTCGCGCCGCGATCGTCCGTGTTCTCAAGACTCCTCCCGACCCGGGAGTCGATCTCATGCAGCAATTGCGCCACGAGCTGCTCGTAAGGGTCGCCTCACGCCTGCCGCACGGACCGCCGCTGGGCGCCGCGCTCATGGGTGTTTCCGAGCCGACCTTCCGGAGATGGTTGAGCTTTCTCCCCCCGGACCAGACCAAATAACCTCGCTCTCGAGATAAATCCGCCAAAAATATGGCGCCACAAGCGCCACAATTTTGGTATAACGATTTCCCAAAGCGCCACTTTTTCAGCTCATTGACATCCATCCAGGGGATTATCCGTAGCTTCGGTTTTACCGTAACTCAATTATTTTCTTGTCATTAAAAGGGGATCAAGGAGAGACCTGAAGACCCTCTGGAGGGGTTCTGAAGAAGGCTGCGATCGTGCGTGGCCAGACGCCCACTCAGACCAAGACTTATATGTTTTGTACAAATTGTATAACGGCACATCAATTGCTAAATGTTTAATCATTGAAACACAGTTGATTGCTGTCTCACTCATTCGATGCAATACCGCGACACGCAGAGAGGATCCGATCATGCCTATTCCGGTCAGATCTACATGCTCCCTCCTCACCATTTTCGTCGTCATCTCCGCCATTCTGTGGGCCTTCTCGACAGGTTACACCAACCGGGGCGGCCCGCTCGTTCCCACAGCCGATAGTCCCGCCCCCGCGTGCCAGCACCACGCTCAGAGTGTCATCGTCCAGGGCCGCGACGTCGAGACCGCGACCCGCCTGGTAGGCTCCATTGGCGGCACCGTGATCCGAGAGCTCGGTATAATCAATGCCGTCGGAGCCGAGATCTCGGCCGATCAAATCGAGATTCTCGAAGGATTGGACGGCATCGTGCGCATCTATCACAACCGCGAGCTCACGGTTTCCTGCGACTGGGGAGAGGATAAACCGGAGACCGAGTTCCCCAAGATGATCGATGCCGATCTACTCCATTCCCAGGGCATCACCGGTGCTGGCGTGACCGTCGCCGTGGTGGACACCGGTCTCTGGGATTTCCAATGGCCGCTCTGCCTCAACTCGCACTGGTACTACCGCGTGCTGGCAAAATTCGACGCCCAGTGCGATAAGTACACGTGGTATCTACAAGACAAGAGCGGGCACGGCACACATGTGACCAGTGTGATCGCCAGCAGCGCAGTGACCAAAGCCGGGTTGTTTCAGGGAGTGGCTCCCGATGTCAATCTGGTCTCGGTCAAGGCCTTCGATGAAACCGGCAAGGGGACCTACCTCGATGTCATCGCCGGTCTCGACTGGATCGTGGATCACAAGGAAGATTACAGCATCGATGTTCTCAACCTTTCGTTCAGCGTGCCTCCCGTGTCCTTCTATTGGGACGACCCTCTCAACCAGGCGGTAATGCGGGCCTGGGACGAAGGGATCGTCGTAGTCGCCTCGGCGGGCAACGCCGGGCCCGATTCGATGACGGTCGGAGTGCCTGGCAATATTCCCTATATCATCACCGCCGGCGCCGCATCGGACAACTACACCCCTGAGACGGGAACGGACAACTTCTTGACGTCGTTCTCGTCGGCCGGCCCGACCGTCGAGGGATTCGTAAAGCCCGAGGTCGTGGCTCCTGGAGGTCATATACTGGGCATGATGCCCCCTGACTGCTGGATCGTGGACAACTACGGCTGTTTTCTGAGTCAGGAGGGCGACGACTTCTACCGCATGTCGGGATCATCGCAATCGGCCGCTGTGGTCTCAGGGTTGGTGGCGCTGCTGTTGCAGAGCGATCCCACCTTGACCCCTGACGAGGTCAAGGGAAAGCTCATGGCCTCCGCCGTGCCGGCTGTCGATGAATACGGCGACCTCGCGTACAGCGTTTTCCAGCAGGGATCCGGCCTGGTCAACGCCTGGGGAGCGGTCTTCGATACCGGCCTGGAAGAGGCCAACCAGACCCTGGATATCCGGCTGGAGCTGCAAGATCTGGCCCATTACGGCGGTTTCGCCAACAGGGATCAGGACGGCAACTACTACCTGACGAACGTGGGCGGCTACGTGTGGAACGATCAATATGCCTGGGGCGTGGGTTACGCTTGGAGCGACGCCTATGTCTGGAGCGATGGTTACATGTGGAGCGACGCTCGAGTTTTCATTGACGGCTACATGTGGAGCGATCACTACGGATTTGATTCCGGCTACGATTGGAGCGGCGCACTCGAGGAGAGCATGTCGATCAACAGCTATGTACCTCAAGAATGACCGTCGATCGCTGCCGATTCGGCCGTGATCGGCGGAGACAAGCTGCCCCGTCCCGTAAAGACGGCGCATCAGCAAGATTCGGCGAGATCGATCTCGCTGGACTGCGCAGACTCTCAACGGGCCATCAAAAGGGAGGAGTTTGAAGCCAGACAAACTCCTCCCTTCTTAGCTTCAGTGATGCCTCCGACTCGTCCGACTCCCGGCGATCCGACCCGCTCCGATCCCCCCATCGAGAGCCACGCAGATCGGGAAAGACACTCTCCTCGCCTAAAAGCCTGGACTAGTTATAACTTTCGACTATATAATTTGTTAATCAAGGAGGTTCGCATTTTCGGGTACGAGGTCACGGTCCCTGCGAGGGTTTTCCACGACGACGACGAAAAGGCGGCCTGATCGGAAAAATATGATGTGCGAAAGCATTGTGGTGAACGTAAAACAACTCCGGTTCGCCGGGGCTCTGGTCTTTCTCGCCCTTCTCGTTTTCTATCCTCCCGACGCTCTGGCTGAAGAGAGGCGCAACATCCGTTTCCAACGCATCTCCCTGGAGACGGGCCTCTCCCAAGACGTCATCACCACGATTTTTCAGGATCGATACGGTTTCATCTGGATCGGAACCCAGGAGGGACTCAACCGCTTCGACGGCCGCGATTTCGAAATCTTCAGAAGAGATCCCGATGTGCCCGGATCGCTCTCCAACGATTCCATCTGGGCGCTCTACGAGGATGCTGATGGCGTGATGTGGATCGGGACCGATGGCGGCGGCCTCAATCGTTACGATCCGCACACCAACGCGTTCGAGCACTTTCTTCACGATCCAGAGAATCCCCAGAGTCTGAGCGGCAACTGTGTGCGCACCGTCACTGGAGACGGATCGGGTGGGCTCTGGATCGGCACCGTGGAGAGCGGCCTCAACCACCTCGATCCTCGAACCGGTATCTGGAAATGCTTCCGTCACGATAAGAAAGATGTGACCAGCCTCAGCAACGACCGTATCCGCTGCCTCTACCGCGACCGATCCGGCCGCCTCTGGATCGGCACCGACGGCGGCGGCATCAACAAGCTGAAGGACGATGGAAGCGGCTTCCTGCGCCTCATGCACGATAATCGCCACCCAGCGAGCCTGTGCAACAACTTCGTGCGCAGCATCATCGAGGATCTGAAGGGACAGATTTGGATCGGAACCTACGAAGGCGGACTCGATCGACTGGATCCCGCCAGCGGTCTCTGCACCCACTTTCGCCACGATCCGAACGATTCTGGCAGCCTGAGCGACAACGTGATCCGCGCCGTGTACGAAGGACGGGACGGGATCATCTGGGTCGCCACCGACCGCGGCCTCTGCGAGTGGCGGCCGGAGAGCGAGTGCTTCGTTTGCTATCAATACGATCCTGCCAATCCGATGAGTCTGAGCGACAACCGGACCATCACGATATTTCAGGATGAAGGAAAGGTGCTCTGGGTGGGGACCTACAGCGGGCTCAACAAGTGGAGCCCCATTACGGGAAACTTCCTGCACTACAAAATGGAACCGGGCAACCCGTCCGGATTGAGCAGCAACATCATCCAGGCCTTCGCCGAGGATCTCGACGGCAATCTCTGGATCGGAACCTACGATGGCGGGTTGAGCTGTTATAACCGTTTCAGCGAAAGATATCTCGTTTATCGCAACGATCCTGATGATCCTGATAGCCTGGCCGACGACCGGGTCATGTCCCTACTGGTGGACAGCGAGGGCGTGCTCTGGATCGGCACCTTCGACGATGGCCTCGATCGCTTCGACAGCCAGGACGGGACCTTCACCCACTATCGTTCCCGTCGTGGTTTCCCGAACAGTCTGAGCTCCAACGGCGTCACCAGCATTTTCGAAGACAGCCGTGACGTTCTCTGGATCGGGACCTACGGAGGCGGGCTCAACCGCTTCGATCGCTCCACCGAGAGCTTTCGTCACTATCAGAACCGTAACATCGGGGATCCGCGATCGTCGCGAGACAACTGTATCGTGAAGATTGTCGAGGGTAGAGCGGGTGAGCTGTGGATCGGCACCGACGGCGGCGGGTTGATCCGTTTCGATCCAGACAACGGAACCTTCACGCCCTTCCGCCATGAAACCTCCGATCCCACCAGCTTGAGCAGTGACAAGGTGTTGGAGATCTACATAGACAGCCAGGGAGTCATGTGGATCGGAACCTATGGAGGTGGGCTCAACCGCTGGGATCCTGCGGACCGTACCGCAGGGCGCGGGAGGTTCAAACGTTATCTCAAACAAGAGGGACTCTTCAGCTCTGTAATCTACGGGATCCTGGAAGACGATCAGCAGCGACTTTGGCTCAGCACGAACCGGGGCCTCTCCCGTTTCGACCCGCGCGGCGAGACGTTCAGGCTCTATGACACGACACACGGGCTCCAAAGCAACGAATTCAATTCCGGGGCTTCCTTCAAATCCGCTGAAGGACAGATGTTTTTCGGCGGTTCCAACGGCTTCAACGCCTTTGTCCCGAAAAACATCTGCGACAATTTTCATGTGCCCAAAGTCCAGCTCACCAAGTTCCTCAAGTTCAATCAAGAGGTCGACCTCGGTAAACCACTCTGGCTGACCGATCGGATCGAACTGAACTACCGTGACTATCTGATCGCTTTCGAGGTCGCGGTCCTGGATTTTACGGCTCCCGAAAACAACCGCTTCATGTACAAGCTGGAAGGTCTCGACAAGGATTGGATCGATCTGGGAAACCTCAATCGAATCACGCTGACCAACATCGGATCGGGCGATTATACGCTGCGTGTCAAAGCCGCCAACAACGACGGAGTCTGGAGTAAGGACGGTGTCTCGCTCGGTCTCAGGATGGTGCCGCCCCCGTGGAAGACTTGGTGGGCTTACTGCATCTATGGTATCGCCCTGGCAGGAGCGATTTTCCTGGCTCACTTCCTGCGCGTCCGTCGGATCGAAGCACGCCAGGCAGCCGTGGAGAGCGCGCTCGTCGAGAGCCAGACCCTCTTGAAAATGCTCAACCGGCTGTCGAAGACGGATATCTCCGCGCTTTCGCTGACTCAGATCATCCAGCTCGTTCTCGACAAGATCAGCGAACACTTCCAGAACCTGCGCATCTCCTACGCGCGTATCGATCACAACAAGCAATTGACGATCGTCTACAGCCGGGAACCGGCTGGAAGGTCGTCCCTGCGGGGACAGCGGATAGCATTCGATCACGCTCCCGAATATGTCAAAGCGGTGGAGAACAACACGTCGATCATCGTCGGCGACGTTGCCCAGGATACGCGGATCGCAGCCGTGGCGCAGTCGCTTCTAAAACTCGACATCGGCGCCTTCGTGCATCTTCCCATGCAGCATTCTGCCCAGAGGCTGGGCGCTCTCTGCTTCGACGCACCCCGTCCACGCCGCTGGCAGGGTCACGAAATCATCAACATGACCGAGGCGTCACAGTATCTGACTGTCGTCATCCAGAACGCGCTCATCAACGAGGGTCGCCGGCGGGTCGAGGACCAGATGAAAGCCTCGCTCAAGGAAAAAGAGGCGATGCTCAAAGAGATCCACCATCGCGTCAAGAACAATCTCCAGGTAATCCACAGCCTTCTCAACCTCCAGACCCATACCCTCAAGGAAGAGCGATCCAAGGAGATCTTCGAGGTGACCCAAACCCGCATCAGATCGATGTCGCTCATCCACGACCAACTCTACCAATCGGGAAACATGGCGCGAGTCAGTGTCAAAGAACACGCCGAAACCCTCGTGTCGAGTCTGTACCGATCCTACTGCGTCGATACTCAGGCTATCCATGTCCACTTCGACATCGACAACATTTCTCTCGATGTGGAGAAAGCGATCCCCTGCGGTCTGATCCTCAACGAGCTCGTCTCCAACTCGTTCAAGTACGCCTTTCCCAGCGGCCGCCAGGGTAAGATTGAGATCACACTGACTTCCGAGGAAAACGGTGCCGCACATACCTTGCGCGTTGCCGATGACGGTGTGGGATTTCCAGAAGAGTTGGATTTCCACAACACCGAATCGATGGGTATGCAACTGGTCACCATCTTCACCGAACAGCTCGAAGGGACGATCAAACTGAACAGAGAAAAAGGAACGGAATTCGTCATCACCTTCACGGGATGACACCTTTGCTCGAGAGAGGCAGCGATGACACAATTCGAGATTCTGGTAGCTGAAGACGAGAGGCTCGTCGCTCACAACCTCAAAAAAACCCTGGAACGGATGGGATATTCGGTACCGGTGACGGTGGCTTACGCGGAACAAGCTCTCCAGGTCGTGGCCAAGCGGCGTCCCGACCTGGTGCTCATGGACATCCGGCTCAAGGGAGAGATGGACGGCATCGAAGCCGCGGAAGTGATCAAATCCGAATTCAACATCCCCGTCGTCTATCTCACCTCCTATTCGGACGAAGAAACCCTGGCGCGGGCCGTCTCTTCCAGGACTTACGGCTATCTCCTGAAACCGTTCCAAGAGCGAGCGCTCGAGATCACGATCAAGCTCGCTCTCTCCAAGCACCAGATGGAAAAAAAACTCCAGGAACGTGAGCAGTGGTTGAACGCAACCCTGGCGGGCATCGGCGATGCCGTGATCGCCACCGACAGGCAAGGATCGGTGCTTTTTGTCAATCCCGTGTTCTCAAAACTCACGGGCTACGGCGAAGAGCAGGCTCTCGGCAGGAATCTACGTGAGATCTTCCACGTCATCGTCGAATCACGCCGATCTCTCAGCCACGATATCGTGGCGAGCACGCTCGAAGATCAACAGGTTGCGTTTCAATCCGATTCGGTGGCGCTCGCCGGGCCGGATCAGCAAAAGATCCCGATCAGCCTGAGCGCCGCCCCGATCCGCGACAGCCGCGACGAATCCACAGGTGTGGTCATCGTCTTCCGTGACATCTCGCGCGAAAAGAGCCTCGAGAAGCAGCTACGTCAATCCCAGACGATGGAGGCCTTGTCCACGCTGGCCGGCGGAATCGCCCACGACTTCAACAACATTCTGGCGGCGATCATGGGGTATACCGAGCTCTCCATGACCACATTGCCTGACAACACTCCGGTTCAGGAGCATCTCAACCAGGTTTTGCGCGCCACCGCGCGCGCGTCCGACCTGGTCGATCAGATCCTGACCTTCTGCCGCCGGACGGAGAAGACCAAGCAGCCCACCCGCCTACAAACCCTGCTCAAAGAAGCGCTCAAGCTGCTCAAGGCCTCGATCCCCTCGACGATCGAGATCCGCTCACGGATCGATGAGAGCTGCGGCCCCGTTCTGGCCGACCCGACCCAGTTGCACCAGGTCGTGATGAACCTCTGCACGAATGCCTACTACGCCATGCGTGACCAAGGAGGGATTCTCGACGTCGGGTTGGATCCGGTGACCATCGATGAAGAGACCTCGACCGGAAACCGACAGGGCGACAGCGGACGATACGTCCGGCTCAGCGTCAAGGACACGGGTACCGGCATCAGCCCCGGCACCATGTCGCGCATCTTCGATCCCTACTTCACGACCAAACCTCTCGGCGAGGGCACCGGCCTCGGGCTCTCGGTGGTCCATGGCATCGTCAAGAGCTGCAACGGATTCATCCGTCTCAAGAGCGATGCCGGTAAGGGTACACGGTTTAGAGTCTATTTCCCGGTCCACGATTTAGAAGAACCGGAGGAGGTTCAGGTCGAACCGGAGATCCCCACCGGCAGCGAACACGTTCTCGTCGTCGACGACGAGCAGGTGATCATCGATATGGTCAGACAGTTCCTGGAGCGGCTGGGCTACGAAGTCACCTGCTGTTCGACGAGCGCCGAGGCATGGGACCTGGTCTCTCGAGAGCCGCAAGCTTTCGATCTGGTCATCACCGATCAAATGATGCCACAGATGACGGGGTGTATGCTGGCCGCAAAAATCAACGAGCTGGAGCGCACGATACCTGTGATCCTCGCCACCGGCGTTGGTGACAGCATGATCCCTGGTGAGCTGGAGGACGTCGGCATCCGATCGGTGATCAAAAAGCCCTTCATCGCCCGGAATTTCGGCAACGTGATCCGTCAGGTGCTCGACAGCCACCGCGAAGATCGTTAGTTTTTGTCTCTCTTACGACCCTCTCGGCTCCGGCTCTTCTGATTCCGGCTCTTCTTATTCTGGCTCTTCTCGATCTTAGCCCACGTGTCCCGCAGCGTGACCGTACGATTGAACACCAGAGAATCGGGCCGTGAATCCCGCGCATCGACACAGAAGTATCCGAGCCTCTCGAACTGAAAGCGATCCCCCGGTGCGGCATCCGCCAGGCCGGGCTCGACGAAACAGCGTGTCAGCACCTCGAGGGAGCCGGGATTGAGATGGTCCTTGAAGGTCGAGCCATCGCGGCCATCGTCGGGATCGGGCTTGGTGAAGAGATGATCGTAGAGGCGCACCTCCGTCGCGAGGGCGTGCCCTGCCGAGACCCAGTGGAGCGTGCTCTTGACCTTGCGCCCGTCGGGAGCATCACCTCCGCGGGTCGCCGGATCGTAGGTGCATCTCAGCTCGACGATCTCACCGGTCGCCTCATCCTTGACGACCTCCTGGCAGGTCACGAAGTAGGCGTACCGCAGCCGGACCTCACGGCCAGGTGCCAGGCGGAAAAACTTCTTGGGAGGATCCTCCCTGAAATCGTCCCGTTCGATGTACAGCTCCCGGGAGAAGGGGATTCGGCGCGTTCCGGCGTCTGGGTCCTCGGGATTGTTGATCGCCTCCAGCCGCTCGTCCTCACCCTCCGGGTAGTTGGTGATGACCACCTTGAGGGGATTGAGCACGGCCATGACCCGCGGGGCGCGTTTGTTGAGATCCTCACGAACGCAGTGTTCGAGGAGCGCGATATCCACGGTGCTCTCGTATTTGGCCACGCCGATGCGAGCGCAAAAGGTTTTGATCGACTCGGGGGTGTAGCCGCGCCGCCGCAGCCCTTGGATCGTGGGCATGCGCGGATCGTCCCAACCATTCACAAAGCCCTCCTCGACGAGCTGTAGGAGCTTGCGCTTGCTCATGACCGTGTAGTTGAGGTTGAGCCGTGCAAACTCGATCTGCTGCGGGTGGCAGGGGACGTCGAGCTGGTCCAGAAACCAGTCGTAGAGCGGGCGGTGGTTCTCGAACTCGGTCGTGCAAATCGAGTGGGTGATTTTCTCGAGGGCATCAGAGAGGCAGTGCGTAAAATCGTACATCGGGTAGATGCACCACTTCGCGCCGGTCCGATGATGGGACACCTTGCGGATGCGGTAGATCGTGGGATCGCGCATGTTCACGTTGGGCGAGGCCATGTCGATCTTGGCCCGCAGCACGTGCGCACCATCCTCGAATTCGCCGGCGCGCATCCGTTCGAAGAGGTCGAGGTTCTCCTCCACCGATCGATTGCGGTAGGGGCTCTCACGGCCGGGCTCGGTCAGGCTGCCGCGATATTCTCGGGTCTGCTCGGCGCTCAAAGAGCACACGTAGGCCTTGCCCGCTTTGATCAGCTCCAAGGCGAACTGATAGAGCCGGTCAAAATAATCGGAGGCGAAATACTCGCGATCCTGCCAGTCGAAGCCGAGCCAGTGGACGTCGCTTTCGATCGCCTCGACGTACTCGGTGCTCTCCTTGCAGGGGTTGGTATCATCGAAACGCAGGTTGCAGATACCGCCCTGGTTCTCGGCGGCGATGCCGAAGTTCAGGCAGATCGACTTGGCGTGCCCGATATGCAGATACCCGTTCGGCTCCGGGGGAAAGCGGGTATGAACACGCCCATCGTTCTTGTTGACCTCGAGGTCATCGGCGACGATCTGGCGGATAAAATCCAAGGAGGGGATTGTGGCCATCTTCCGAGCTCCCAAATCCTCAAGTCTCATGAACTCTCAACAACTATCGGCTCGCCGCGGGGCGCCTCGAGATGATAGCGCTGCTCGAGGGCCGAAAACACACTCGAGAGGTAATCTCGTCCATTGTGGCCTAGACTGGGAGGCAAATGCAACGGTTAACACCTGAAACCCACGAGATCACCGGAGCACTCCCCTAATCGAGCCGCTGGCCATCTAGAGCTCGACCGTCAGGGAGGGCGCGATCGGCGGGCGGGTGTCAGTTGCCGATCGATTGCTCTCTCCAGCCTTCAATTCAATAGACCCCACCCCCCATCAATGGTTAAATACCAATGGTTTCGTTCCCATGGCGGTGTTGAGGGAGCACAAGCATGGCTCGCACGATCCAGTGGCTGCACATCTCGGACCTTCATCTCGGTTGCGAGGGAAGGGGTCTCTGGTGGCAGACGGAAAGCGACTTCGAGCGCAGCGTCAGAAAGACCGTTACGGAGATCGGGGCACCCGATTTCGTTTTTCTGACCGGGGATCTGACCTTTAGCGGTACAGCGGAACAGTATGAACTCGTGGACAGATTCCTCGATTGCCTTTTGCGCTGGATCGACGAATCCACCCCGTTTGACAGTCGGATCGATCCCATTCTGCTGGCCGTTCCAGGTAACCACGATCTCGTCAGGCCGGAAGGATTCGCAGCCTTTCCCTACCGGGTGCTCGACCGGTACGAAAAGGGGATTGATGATCCTGACGTCAAAATGCTGATGGCTCAGCTCTGGGAGGGGACACTGGCTGATAGTGTGGAGCAGACGAGTGCGTTCTTCGATCCACTCTTCGGCAACTACCGGAAATGGTTCGAGCGCCGCATCAAACCACAGCTCGAAGCTCGCGCCCAACAGGTTCACTTCTCCAATTTTCCCTGCGATTTCGCCGCAGAGTTCGATGTCGCTGGATCTCCACTGGTAATTGTGGGCCTCAATTCCGCCTGGCTGCAGTACAAGGCCGGCGACTTCGAACGAAAGCTCGCTATTCCTCTGGAGCAGTTCGATGCCGCCCTGGGCACCGGTGATGTCGAAAACTCGCTCCAGCTCTTCGATCGCAACGATCGAGCCCTGCTCCTCATGCACCATCCTACCACCTGGTTTTCAACCAGAGCTCGTACGACCTTTAACGAGGCGATCTATACTCCCGGCCGGTTCTCCCTCTGTTTGTTCGGTCATCAACACGAAGGAAGAGCCGAATCGGTCCTCATGTCCGGAGGCCGGCCCCGCTACTATTTTCAGGCTCCCTCTTTGTTCGGTCTCGAGCACTACGGAACGTCGCGCGAGCGGCGCCGCATGGGGTGCGCTTGGGGGCAAATCACCCACGACGGAATTGTACGGGTCAGACCCCTCACAAGAGTTTTGAAAGGAGATACCCCATTCTTCGTGGATGACCCAAGCTTTGCCGGCAAAAGCAAAAGTGGATTCATCCAGATAGCGCCCTTCAGTCCGGTCACGCCCATCGCTGTCGACACCGCCGATCTCGCTGGATATCTCGAAGACCTGCAAGCGGAGACGGGTTTTATTAAGATCAGCGGTATCGGCTCGGGCACGGGTAAATCCAAAACAGCCTTGAGCTATCCGATCGAAAACCTCTATACAACCCTCCGTAGCCATGTCACGATTGGAGATGTCGAGGAGGAAAAGGATCAGAAAGAATCGATCAGGCGAGGTGAAACGACAGTTGCCTTACGCGACATCCTCCCCCATCACAGAAGGTTCTTTATCGAAGGCCAACCGGGCGCCGGCAAGACGACCTTTCTCAAGCTAGTGGCGAGCTGCCTGGCGCGCGACGGTCTCGGCATCGAGTGTCCGGAGGGAATGCCCTGGCGGAAGCACTATCTCGGACTCGAAGGGGATTCTCCTCCCATTCCGATCTTCCTGCGTGTCGCCGACCTCGTGCCGCTCCTGATAGCCAACAGTCGACCCGGCTGCCGCGACGATCGTTTCTGGTTCATCGAGCTTTTGGAAGCGCGCAACAAGAACAGCACAGGTTTTTCGGGCCGAGACTACTGGATCGATCAACTCGTACATGGTCGAGCACTGCTGCTGGTCGACGGTCTCGACGAATCGGGCGACGAGCACATTCGCGAGCGAGTGCTCGATATCCTGCACGATACCTGCGCGCACTGGGGAGAGAGTCGGATCGTGGTGAGCAGCCGTCCGATCCAGGCCCGGTGTCTGGAGGAGATGGGTTTCCACCGTACCGTCATCGAGCCATTCGGCGAAGAAGAGATCAATCGATTTATCGATCAATGGATTGCCGCGCTCTACGAAAACGATTCGAGAGACACTCCTGGCAAAGAAGGCGGAGAGTATAGAAACAGCCTGCTCAGCGCTATCGTCGGTATGCAGCCGATCAAGCGCATCGCCACCAATCCGGTGATGCTAACTTGTCTTTGCGTGGTTCACTGGAACGAGGGACGGCTCCCCGAAGGGCGGGCAAGGGTCTACAGGGCAGTGATCCGCTGGTTGATTGCGTCCCGCACGGATCAACGCAACGAGGCCGGCTTCACCGATCGATTTGCTGTGCGGGCATTTTTCTGTTTAGCGCTCCACATGATGGAAACAGCGGGCAAACAGGCAACGATCGGTCTTCAGGAGGCGGCGGAAGCGATCGAGCCGGTCCTGGCGCGGGAATACCCTGAGTTGACAAAAGCTGAGCGCCAGGCCAAGGGGCGGCAGTGGCTAGCCTTTGAAACCGAGTGGAGCGGCGTAGTTGAGGAGATCGCCGGCCGCCGCATGCAGTTTTTCAACTTGTCTTTCCAGGAGTATTTTTGCTCTAGGCAACTGGTATTATTGGGTGACGGCGAGGATTCAAATGCCGACTGGTGGCCGATCGTCAAGAAGCACCTCGAGGACCGGCAATGGACGGAAACGATCGACATGGTGCCGGTCTGCCTTTTTGATGACGGAGGTGAAACTCGCGTTGATCGTCTTTTTCATCGGATTCTTGAGCTCCGCGGACCAAAGCCCAACCTCGCAAAAGACGCACGAATAATCGCGCTTATAGACCGACTAATTTCCGTGATATCTCCCTATTATTATAAGTTTGATCCTCATATAATGGCTTCTTATGGATCTACTCGCGAAAGAATACTGTCAATATTCGACAAAGAGAACGCTAGGGTTATACCTTTAAAAACTCGCCTTTCCGCGGTTGAAGCTCTTGGACGTGGAGGAGATCCGAGGCTATTTCCCTGGCAAAAACAACTCATCGATTTACCTTTTGCTAGTGGTATCCGTTTGAGCAAATATCCAGTAACTGTTGATATGTACCGTGAATTTATCGAAGATGGCGGTTATTCTGTCTCTCAATTTTGGGATAATGCTGGTTGGACATTACGCCAGAAGAACGACTGGAATTCTCCCGGCGATTGGGGCGATCAACTTGAATTCCCCAATAGACCGGTCGCAAATGTCTCCTGGTACGAGGCATCTGCTTTTTGTAGATGGCTTAAAGATAGATATAAAGAACAAGCACGGCTTCCCACAGCAGATGAATGGTTCGATTGTTCAAAACCGAACGAAGGTGAGTATCCCTGGGGGACGGCAACTCCAACTGAAGAATATGCGAACTTCTCGAATCGAATCGGAAAACCAACACCCGTTGGTCTTTTTCCCGCAGGTGCAGGACCGTATGGGCACTTTGATTTATCAGGTAACGTTTGGGAATGGTGTTCACCACCAACCGACGAATTAGCCAAAGACAAGATCGAGAGCGTGCCAATTAAGGGTGGCTCTTGGGCCGATACGATCGACTGCCTTCGAGTCTCGGCCGTAAATTTCGAGAAACCTTCGACCCGATCATCACGATTAGGTTTCCGGGTCTTGATACAACCCAGTAGCGGTACTCCCAGTCTCTCAAAGGAAGTTGAGCAGTTCTTCGAGCACTCAGGATATGAGATCCTCAAACGAGAATCCGAGAGACTGATTGTACGCGAAAAACGTCACCATCAGGCGACATACTCTAATCGACTGGTTGTAAGAATATTCAAAAACACGCCTCAACTCCTTTCCACTTCGCAGACTTATGAAAATGCATCTCCGATATACAGACCGGAGTCCGCTGACGGTTCCAAACTCTACCCTCTATTTTTGGTCGCCCCTGAGATTCCCAATGAAATAAGAACTGCCGCTGTACTTCATGAACAAGGTAAAAATATACGTCTTGTTCCGATCACTTTTGAATGGATGCGAAGTGTATCTCGCCGCAACGAAAATCGTCAAGAACTGAGTCGACTTATTACTACCTTCGTTGAACGGGAAGAACCATTTAACTATTCGAAGGCCGTCGATTCTCCAGGTGAATTCTTCGGCCGCCATGCATACGCCAGAGACATTTCACTAAAACTTAAGCGAGGCCAAAGTATCGGGCTATTTGGATTAAGAAAAATTGGCAAGACATCTCTTTTTATGCATATAATAAAAGAGATTCCGGCTATCACTATCTGGATCGACTGCCAAGCACATGCCAAACCTGTTAAGATGCTCAAGAGACTTCCGGATGAGTTTCGCGCTTCTGTAGAAAAAATATTTCCAAACCTCGATGTCACCTCATTCACACAACCGTCAAATGATGATGACCTAGCATCTGATATTCATGACTACCTGCGGAATCTTCACTCGGAATGCAGAAAATATTCTCCGGAAACTTCAACGCCATTTGTGCTTTTTCTCGATGAGATTGATCGAGTCGTTGCATCAGCAAGAAAATCACGAGATGATTTATTAGGCTTTGAACGTCTCTTCGGCACTATAAGGAGCTTATCACAGGGTCCTGATCCCATCCTCGTATCTGCCGTAGCAGGTGCTTTTACCGATATCACAGTCCTTGATAACGAACTGGGCTCTGGTCCTGCCGGAAATCCTGTGTATAATTTTTTCCATACATACTGGCTACTACCGATGACCAATGATGAGCTCTTTGAGATGATGAATGGTTTAGGATCAAGAGTAGCGCTGAAATTTACCGATGAGTCTATACATAAGATTCATGAGTGGACCGGTGGCCATCCCTTCCTTGCACGAATTTTAGGTAGTGTTATAAATCTAAAGAGAGACGAGTTCAAATTAACAGAAAACAAGCAAGAAAGTGGAACATCGTATATTATCGATGGCAGAATCACAGACCGTGCTGCCGAAGTCGCTCTTTCAGATAGCGATTTTAGAGAACAGCTTCAAAAATCGTTGGAAAAATACGAACATTCGGTTGCACGTTTGATTCTGAGGCAACTTAGTAATGAGTTTGGGACTTGGACCGATTTAGAAACGCTTGTTGAAATCACAAGTAATCGGAAAGAAACGTCCTCGTTTCTCGGACAATTCGAAAAGCTCGGTTTAGTAAAATCCAAAGATCGTCAATACCAAATATACGCCAAGCTATTAACGGGACTAATAAAATGATAGAACTTCGAGGATCTCGCTATAATGGAGGTGGGCACCATACATTTGGCGATTTCGAAATTTACACCCGTCTTTTCAAAGAATGTAAATCCTGGATCGCTGGAGGGCGTTCTCTGTATATTATCGGAGGACGCAAATTAGGCAAGAGTACACTGCTAACTCAACTCAATGATAGTTTTCTTGACGAATTCAACGAACGCCAGAGCTGGCTATTTCCGATTTATTGGGACCTAGAAACTTTAGAGAGACCATTTACGACTTCAAGATTCTTTAAACTCCTAGCAGATAAGATCGATAAGAAAATTATTTCGGAAATTAAGAAAACTGGAAATGAGAACGACTTACCACCATCTGTGCAAATTGATGACGAAGATTCGTGTTATCAATTTATAGAATATATTAAGACGAATTTGGACCACTGCAGTAAAATGGCGTTAAACATTCGATTAATCATACTTCTCGACGAATGTGAAACACTTCTTAAATTTCCACAAGCTCACAATCTTATAGCCAATTTGAGGTCGATAATATCAAAAGAATGCGAATTTAGAGTCCAATTGATCATTACCGGGTTTCGAAAACTAAATGAATATACTGATCCTGAAACCAATTCATCACCTCTCAAAGGTGCTTTGGATCCTATTTTTCTTGAACCATTCAACAAAAGAGAATTCGACTCGTTCATAGAACCTCTTGCAGGAACCCCACCAGATATTGAGTCCGGTGAATTATCGGAAGTCCTTTGGAATCTAACAGGTGGCCATCCTTGCTTAGCGCAGGTTATTTGTGGATACCTTCAGTCTGGATTATCTATTCAAAAAGCACAATTAAGGAGCATCGACCATCATCGCATGAGAGAATTCAAGGTTTTGCTCAGTTATTTCAATAACCAGGATCATGAACGTTTCAGAGAGATATTAGATGACTCTTGTCCATATCATGAAGACAAAGATGATTTTTTAGTCTATAGCGGCTTTGTTGTCAAAAAAAACAATCGTGTTTCTGCACCATGTAAAATTTTCAACGACTGGTATATTGATCGGTCTAATTTTGCGCTAGCGCCACCCGCAACTGTCAAACATTCCTGTCCTTTCCCTGATGTTCCACAGGATCTAATAACTGCTGTAACAGATTCCGAGCTAGCCTTGTTTGTTGGATCAGGACTTTCTCTTGGAAAGGATGTTCATGGCGATTTTCCGGCTTGGAGTCAGATTCCAGAATTATTGCTGGATCAATGTCTGCGTTTAGGCTGTGCAAATGAAGAAGAAATTGCTAGTCGAAGGAATCTGTTCAAAAATCCTAAAAGCCTAAATAATATGCTCAGTGATCTTGATGGTGTTAAAGAGCTTTTAGGATTAAAGTATCAGACAGCTTTAAATCAGATTTTTAGGCCGCGTGAAGCAAAGTGTGGTACTGTACATAGAGCTATTGAAGAGTTGGGAATGGCTGCGCTTCTTACGACGAACTATGATCAGATCATCGAGCAAGCCGGTGGCCCCCCTGATCGGACAATCTATACATGGAAAGAGGCTGACTACGCGCTTGCTGATTTGAAAGACGATAGAAAAATCCTACTAAAAATCCACGGTACAGCTGAACGAAAAAATACGATTATTCTAACTTCTTCGGAGTACGGTAGATTAGAAAACGACAAGAGCTATCGAAATATTATACAGTATCTTTTTCAAAAGTTTACTTTCTTATTTATCGGATATGGTTTGAATGATCCATTGGACCTGGATAAAAGACTAAAAGGTACTGCGGACGTGTTCAAGAATGGTGCATGCACGCATTACGCACTTTTAAAACAACCTCGGGCCGAAGATCAAGACCGTCTGCTTCGCGATTATAACATCAAGATTATATCATATCATGATCATGATGAAATATTATCTTTCATACTAAAACTCAAGGAACTACGACCATAATTCGGTTTTAGTAGATAGAGTTCAAGGCCAGCTCCGATTTGGAGTAAGAAGGCGTCTTGCAATGAGCAGAGGATTTTCACCGGAATTCACGGTTACCAATCGCATCACAGCCGCATTGACCATAATCGAGCGGGCCCGTGGTTTTTTGGAGGCGGCTACGCTGTCTGAGGAATGGATTCGCCGGATGGGCGAGCGTGCGTTGGTAATGGAAGCGCATCACACCACCCATATTGAGGGAACCCGTCTCACTCTGGAGCAGGCTGAGCGCTTGTGGGCAGGCGAGAGGATTGGTGACGCAGATCCGGAAGATGTCAGGGAACTTTTGAACTATAGGATGGCTTTCGAATTCGTCGCCGAATACCTTTCCGAGGACACACCTATTACACTGGGTCTTGTTCGGGAGATTCACAAGAGGTTGGTTGAAGGTGTACGTGGTGGTGCTAGCGCGCCGGGTGAATACCGGAAAGTACAGAACTATGTGGTCAATTCTGCGACTGGCGAAGTCGTCTATACACCCCCACCGGTTCATGATGTTCCGATTCTCATGGGTGAGCTGGTTGATTGGCTGAACAGCGAAGAGGAAGTGCACCCTGTACTCATCAGCGGAGTCGCTCAGTTTCAGCTCGTCCACATCCATCCGTTTCTGGATGGAAACGGACGCACATCGCGCCTTCTTTCCACTTTATGTTTGTATCGAGCAGGCTACGATTTCAAACGCCTGTTTACGATCAGCGAGTACTATGATCGAGACCGAGCAGCGTTTTATCGCGCGATTCAAAGTGTCCGCGACAATGAAATGGACATGACTGCTTGGCTCGAGTTCTTCGTTGACGGACTTTCGACTCAGCTTGCAGAAGTAAAGCGTCGTGGTGAACACGCGATTCGTCTGGATCTCCTGGTCAAGGATCATTCGCTCTCCCAACGGCAGGCGAGGGCGATAGAACATGTTCTCGAACAAGGTAGCCTAACGATTCGCAAGTATGAACAGCTATGTCCCAACGTCAACCGCCGGACACTCCAGAGGGATCTAAGAAGGCTGATAGCTATTGGAATCTTGGTTGGCGAGGGATCGACCAACCAGCTTGTTTACAGGCTGAAGCCCCCCTTCTGATTCTTGCGACAACCCCGCGCCATAGGTTGCGACAAACTTGCGACACGTCTTGCGACATTTGTACTTTTTCAGGCGCGCCGTGCGAAGGCACATTGCTCTAAAACGTATAAATCCTTCTGCCGTAAAGGTCCTCCCGGCCTCGGGTAGAAATCCAAACAGCAATGGCGGGCACTTCACATCAACTTACGTTTTCATCGTGGAAAAGTGCGCTCGTTGAGTGCCTTGCGCATTGGACCGTAAGGAAGGCAGCCGGCCGAGTCGGCGTCAACGGTGCTATCGCTGTTAAACCGGGTGGGTCGAGAGGAGCGAGGAATATCGGTCCCCAACCTGCGTCCGCCCTCAGTTCTTCAGATCGTCGCGCCGTGCAGAGCCGGTCGTTCACAGAGCGGACAGAGCAGCCGGAGTGCGCCGATCTGGCACAACAGCCCTCATGCCCGCACGGTCGCACTCAGACTCGATCGTCCCGATCCGCAAGCGCCGCCGATCGAAGGCGGCACGGAAAAAGAATACCGTCCGTAGGTCCTTATCCTCTGAACAGCAATAAATTAAGGCGACAAATTGCGGACTGCCCGATCGGAATCCTCGCCAGAGCATGCCATCCGTTCCGGCACCATGACGATTGGCACTATTGTTGCGATACCGTTGACATCGATGTATCGCGCGAGTTGCCTGGCGGATCGCCACTCGACCTCTATTATCCGCTCGCGCTCGCTACAGCACTTTCATAGCACTCGATCTCTCATTCAAAAAATCGTCACTGCAAAAAGGAGTTAACTCATGAACCACCGCAACGGATTCTTCGTCGGCAAGCTCTGGGGGCTGACGTCCCTCCTCCTGGCTTTGACGATGTTGAGCCCCTTCTCTCTTCTGGATGCCAAAGACACCAAAAAGAAAGAGGCCGACGACACAAAAACTGTAACCCTCGCCCGGATCAATATCACCGGGGCTCTTCAAGACGCCCTGCCCCAGGACAACCCTTTCGGGACCAAACAGATCAATTTCAGGAGCCTGCTCAACCTGATCGAGAAAGCCGCCGAGGACGACGAGGTCTCCGCGCTCCTACTCAATGTCAACTCTCCTGCGATCAGCTTCGCAAAAATCCGGGAACTGCGGGATGTGCTGATCGAGTTCAAGGATTCGGGAAAAAAGATCTTCGCCTACACTGAGAGCTGCTCCCTGAAGGACATGACCCTGCTTTCTCTGTGCGATATTCTAGCCCTGCCCGAGCCGGGCCTCGTCGCCATGCCCGGCTTCAATATCGAGGTCATGTACTACAAAAAGCTCTTTGAAAAGGTCGGCTTCAAAATGATGGTGGAGCACGTCGGCGACTACAAGTCGGCCTACGAGAATATGCATCTCGACTCGATGTCCGAAGCCAACCGCGAGGTGCTGGGTTGCCTGCTCGATGAGTTCTACAACGCTGCTGTCTCCATGATCGCCGACGGCCGCGGCATCGCCCGCGAAACCGTCATGATGGCCATCGACCGCGCCCTGCTCACTGCCAAGGAAGCCCACAGCCTCGGTCTGATCGACGCGGTCATGTATCGCGACCAGTTCGATGCACACCTCAAGAAGGAGTTTGCCGTCGACAAGGTGAAGATCCTCAAGAAATACGGTCGCGACAGCATCGATCTGGATACGACCAATCCGCTGGCGTTCATGACCCAGCTCATGACAGCGCTGCGCGGCAAGAAGAAGGAAAAGTCCGACAATCCGAAGATCGCCGTGATCTACGCCGCCGGCCCGATCCACTCGGGCAAAAACTCTGTCGATTTCTTGTCTCAGAGCCCCTCGATCGGTTCCGACACCATGGTCAAGGCGATCAACGACGCCGCAAAAGACGACACGATCAAGGCGATCGTGCTGCGTGTAGACAGCCCCGGCGGCTCGGGATTGGCCTCCGACGTGATCTGGAGGGCCGAGTGCGAGGCCATGAAGAAGAAGCCCTTCATCGTCTCGATGGCCGACGTGGCCGGTTCGGGCGGCTACTACATCGCCATGGCCGCCGACGTCATCCTGGCGGAACCGGGAACCATCACCGGTTCGATCGGTGTGGTCTCGGCCTTGCCCAACATCCACGGCGCTCTGGAGAAGCTGGGGATCAAGATCGAACGGCTGTCTCGCGGTCGCAATGCCAGCTTATTGTCGTCGACCACGCCCCCCGACAAGGTCGACCTCTCGATCCTCTCCTCGTACATGGAAAAGTTCTACTGGGACTTCGTGGACAAGGTCGCCGCAGGCCGCAACATGACCCGCGACCAGGTCCACAAGCTGGCCCAGGGACGCGTGTGGACCGGACGCCAAGCCGTCGAAAACGGCCTGGTCGATGCCAACGGCAGCCTGCGCGATGCCATCGAAGTGGCCCGCATCAAGGCCGGACTCAGCGACGAGGACAACTGGGAGATCGTGGAATCGCCGCAGCCCCCCGACTTCTTCTCCTCCCTCTCGGGTGGGGACGCCCAGGTCCGGTCGCTGATCGCTTCGGCCTTCGGTCTGACCGGCGGAACCGACCTGATCTTCGAGGCCATGCCCGGTCTCAAAGACGCTCTCGGCAACCTCTACTCCTTCGTCAAGATCGCCCGTGAAGAGACTGTGCTCTACATGATGCCCATGGAAATCCTGGCGCAGTAGGGATAAGGATTTTACGAAACGGGACATTGCTTCAGAGCAGTGTCCCGTTTTTATTACTCGTTTTTATTACTGGGAGGACCGCGCTTCCCCGGCGGGCTCGCGGCGGTTTTTTTTGCGCCACTCGTGGGGCGGTCCGAAAGCCGGTTTCGGGCCGGCTTCGGCGGCCCGCAAGATCTCGGCGGCCAGATCGGGGAAGCCGTTGTCGCCGTAGAAGCTGATCGTCTCGTAGGCCAGGCCTTCCCTCAGCAGGTGGATCGCGAGGAGCTCGCCGTCGACGAAGAGATGAGCCAGGGTGCGGCCATACTTGTCCAGCCTGGAGGGCAGGTATTCCACCCGACCGGCGGCTCTAATGATCTGCTCGGTTCTGCAGGCGGCATCCTGACCGAAAGGCTGATCCTCGAAGAGTCCATGCTGTTGGTGAGCGATCTCCGGAGTGTCGATACCCAGGATCCGGATCGTCAGCTCGCCGTACTCCAGAGTATCTCCGTCGTCGAACACGATCTTGCTCTTGTCCATGACGATCGGTCGCAGGGACTCGCAGCAGGCCCACATGCAGACGCAGCAAACCAATAAGAATCCGAGCCCCCTGTTCTCCTGGTGCATCGCGTCGATCCTCCTTACTCAGCGACTTCTATTTTTTTCGATCTTTTTGTTTTTTAGAGATTTCCCTTGCCACCACCGGCACGACCTCCTTCTTCAGGATCACGTGCCGGAAGATATAGACGCACACCGGCACCCCGAGCAGCAGCCCCCAGACCCCGAAGAAGTGCTCCCCCACCACCAGGATCGTCAGCACCAGCAAGGGGTGCAGCTTGAGCATGTCGCCCATCACCTTGGGATTCAGAATGGTGACTTCGATGAAATGGATCACAACGACCGCCGCCATGAGCTCGAGAGCCAGCACGACACCGCCACCGGGCTGCTGAAGCCCCATGAGGGCGATGGGGATGCTCGACATGATCACACCCGCCACGGGGATGAAGCTGCAGATGAAGACGATGGTGCCCAGGAAAGCCCGGTTTTCGACCTCGAGAATGGCCAGCGCGGCCAGGGTGAGCATGGTATTGATCACGGCGATCACGGCCTGCGCCTGGAATGCGCGACCCATGAGCGTTCCGAAGCTCACCAGGCTGGGGGTGATCTCCCTGTAGATGTTGCGGACACGGCTGTTTTCCAGCAGGCGCACGGTCTTGGCCAGCTTGGGGATGTCCCAGACGATGATGAAGCTGAAAAAGACGGAGAGCACCAGATAGAATCCGAACGTGAAGGTATAGTTGAGCGCGTCGACGAGGAAGCGCATGAGCCCGGGAAGCAGGTCCTGCAGAGAAGTCTGGTTGAGACTGGTGGCGAATCCATAATTTTCGAGCTCGGCCGCGAAAGACCTCTCCTTCTGCTTACGGAAGGTATCCAGGAGTTTCTCTTCGCTGAAATCGCTCTTGCCGGCGATCTCGAGGTACTCCTTCTGGCTCCTGGCCTTCTCGAGCGTGACGAAGTCTTCGTAGGGAAAGTCCTTTTGCGTCGGCGGAAGCCCCTCGTAGTAGTCCTTGAAGAGCTGCCGCCGCTCGTCGGTGCCCTCGATCTCGGCGACCCGCGCTTCACCCTCGCGCTCGACTTCCGCCATACGGAAGAGGTTTTCGTAGTAGAACTCACGATAGCTCTTCTTGACGGCGCGCACGAGGTCTTCCAGGATCTCTCCCTTGAGATAAGCCTCCCAGTCGGCCTCTCTGGTCTTGAGGTTCTCGTAGCCCTGCGGGGTGAGCTCCTGGATGAGCTCCATTTTTTTGCCCTGTTCGAGCTTCTCCTTGTGGGGCAGATACTCCTCTCGCTCCACCGCGCTGACGAGATAGGCCTCGAACGCTGCCTGATAGTCCTCGGTCCCCTCACGTTGGCCCACGACGGCGTTTCCCTCCTGCTGGATCAGATGGTCGTGGAAGGATGAACGCAGCTTGGAGGCCTCTTTTCGAAAGTACTGCCAGCCGCTCTTGTTCAGCTCGGCGAGCCGTGTCTCTTTGAACTCGGTGAACTCCTCGTCGTGCTGTGAGGAAGTCTTGAACAGGAGGTACCTGATCCCGCTGTAGACGCGGGGGATCAGGTTCTCCACGTTGTCCGATCCGTGCAGGCTGATGTCGGTGAGCGTGAGATAGACGCCGCGCGCCTGCCGATAGATATTGGGCACGATGAACCGACCACAGGTGAAGACGAGAAAGACGAAGAGCACAAACGTGACGATCACCGCGGCCTTGCGTACCGGCCTCAGGGACCCGAAAGGGCGGGTCACGGCGCTCACCGCGTTGTGGGCGATATAGCTGATGACGAAGGTCAAGAAAATGACGGCGAAGAAGCTCTGCAGGATATAGACGAGCCCCAGAAAGATGCTCCACGTGAGAATCTTGGCCCAGGGCAGCTTCTGAAAGAACGAAGCCCCCCGTTCATCGAATTGATCTGCCTTCATGATCCCCTCCCGGACCGATGGAATACGAGTTCGGCCAGCCGAATCGCCGCATTGTCGACTCACGGTGAATTCTCGTCACTCTCCGTGGGGCGCGGCGGAGTTGCGGCGTCTACTTTTCCTCATTCGTCTCGAGCGACTTGAAGGTGCCGCCGGTGGAACGTGCGAGCTTCTTCAGAAAGGCGCGATCGGCCTTTCCCAGCGCGATCACGTGAATCTTGGCTTGGAGCGTCCGGTTGCGCTTCAACACCGCCTCCAGAATGGCGTTCTTCTCCACGATCTTCCCGTTCGTCGGATCGCCATCGGAGAGCAGCACCAACGCGTCAACCTCTTCGTTGCGCATGGCAATGTCGAGCCCGCCGTAGAGATTGGTGTTGCCCTCGGCCTTGAGATAGCTGGCGAAGCTGAGAGCCTGCGACTTGTTGCCACGTTCCTCACCGCCCAAAGGAACCAACTGCTTCCGCCAGCGGCGGACTCCGGCGTTGAAGGAAACCATGTTGATCGCGTGCTCCGGCGAGAGGCTGCGGATCGTCTGGGCCAGTTCCTTGCGCAGACGCTCGATCGGTGGCTCGTAGTTGCGCGCCGGAAAATAGGGGCCGGCCATGCTGCCGGAAACATCGATCACAAAGACGATGTTGTGGCTGTCGATCGATATGCCGTAGAAGCTGTAGCGACTCGCCGACGCATCTTCGGGATACCAAGACCTAAAATCACCCTCCCCGCCCTCGAGAGGCGACGGGCTTTCCAGCCGCGTCTTCCACCACTTGCGCCACTTCGTCTCATCGATGCCGAACGCCTTGCCGGAAAGGTGCTTCAACGACCGGGCGATCTCCCAGAGGGCACGCCCTTCTTCCTTTGACAGCCTCTCGAGGAGCATCTCGATGCTCTGGACCTCCCGGAACTGCCCGAGTGCCTTGATGGCGGCGATGCGCACCAGGAGCCGGCGGCTCTCCAGCCGCTCGGACAGCAGCGGTAAGGCTTCGCGCAAGCCGAGCGCCGCGGCAACCGCGGCTGCCTTGATCTGCAGCTCCCAGGCCTTGTTGTCGTCGAGGATCCCCAGGACCTTCTTGACCACCACTTTGTCATCGAGATGGAAGGCCTGAATCACGTCGAGCACGTCCCAGCGCGCCTCCACCTTGCCCTGCATGATGATACTCTCGATGCGGCGCTTGTTGTTGCTCAGCCGTCCGCGGGATACAGCGGCGACGATGCGCAGGGCCGCCTGGTCGGCTCTCTCGGACTTTTTGAGCCGCGATGACAGCGAGCGATCCTGGAAACGCGAGAGGACGAGAACGGCGATCAGGAAGCGGCGTGAGTTCGGGCGCTCCAGCCAGCTCTCCGGGATCGCGCTCTTCACCGCTTCAGGGGGCATCGATTCCAGGGCGGCCACGACCTCGAAAAGCCGCAGCCAGGGTTGCCAGTCGCCGGCTCGCAGGATCACGCCTGCGGCCTCCACGCTACCCACCCGCGCCAGCGCGCGCAAGGTCGCCGCGCGCACTCCCGCGTGGCTCTCGATCCTCATGAACCCTTCGATGCGCTTGAGTATCAGAGTCGGACTCATCTCGATCAGCCGCTCCGCCGCCACACGCCGCCCATAGGGCTGCTTGGAACCGAGGAGGCGGTCGAGAAAGAGAGACGACCAACTGTGTTTCATGGCGAGCAGCAACGGCAGGAAGTCGTAGGCCCTCATGGGATCCTGCTCGCCCCACCACTGCTCCGCGAGATAGGAGAAGGCCTCCTGTGTGTCGAGGGCTGCCAGGGCCGCGAAGAGAACCCGCTGGATGCGTGTCAGGGAGTTATCGTCATAGAGTTCCTTGAGGTAGGCGAATCGATCGATCGATTCGATCGTGGCGATCACCGGAAGGTAGACATGGAATCGCGAGGAACGCCGTTTCGACTCGAGAAAATCGAGGATGATCTCGCCGGTATGTCCGGGAGCCCAGAGCGCGAAGGCGTGGGACCGCTCCTCGTCCGACTCACCCGTCTCCATCACGTGCGCGATGAAGCGGATCGCGTTGTCCGTTCCGAGCCGGTTCAGGCGGTCGAGAAGGGCGATTTTCGCATCCGCGCGTCCCCTGCCGAGAAGGGTGTAGGTCGCGATCAGCTCCTGATCGGTCTCGCTCCCCTCTGCGTCCTGTTCGCCGCGAGCCACACCCCCGGCACACAAGGGGCTGGCGATCAGAAGGAGCATCAACACTAGGCAAAACATCGTCGTTCTTCGCATGGTGTGGGCTATTGTACCGACGACTCAGCGCCTTTGGCAGGAAAAAGAACCGCGGAGAGACGGCCCGGGGCCGTTACGGCCACATCTGAATGGTCAGGTCCTGAGTCCCCGGCGAGGGCCGAGGACCGGCAGGAGGCAACCAGGAAGAGCAGGCAAGAAGCAGCGGAAGAACTAGAAGTATGATCCTCCGTAGGATATCAACAGCAGATCGCTGCAGTACTCATCAGCCCCCATATCCACCACACCTTTGAAAATCCGGGGATCCCCCTCGATATCTTCAGGCGGCAGCCCCGGCACCAGATTGTCTCCTGCATGCTTGCACGGCGAGGAAGCCGAAAGGTGCAGGTCGTAGCGCTGCGGACAGATGAACCGTGGATCGGCGTCGATCATGCCGAGGCCCCAATCGAGGACGCATCCAGGGTCGACATCACCAACACTCGGCCACCCTCTACATCGAAGTAACTGATATCCAGAGTGAACGTGCCTTGATACAAACCGACCCAGATCGCCGGTCCCGAGACAGTGGCGCGATTGCCCCAGAGTATGGTGTTGGCAACGGTGACGGTCGAATCGAAAACCGCGATCCCGCCGCCCCGACTCGCCACGTTATCGAAGATCGTGTTGTTGTTGAGGATAATGGGCGAAGCTTCATCACAGGCGATCCCGCCGCCTCCACCTGGAATTCAGCCTTTTCCAGCTACATTCTCGGTGATGATGTTGTTGACGATCGTCGGGGAGGACGCCCAACAATAAATACCGCCGCCTACATAGCCTTCCCCGACAAACCATTGACTGTACTGAACGTATGTGCCGCCCCCTCTGGTTAGCGTGAATCCGTCCAGAACCGAATCCGGTCCCTCTCCACTGGAAAAGAGGACGACACTCTCGCCATGGTTTCTATCGATGGTCGTCACTTCAGGTCCCGATTCGCTCTGAACCGTAATTCCCTTGCCCAGGAAGTCGATGCCCTCGAGATAGGTCCCCGGCCTGACCACGATTCTATCCCCGTTGGACGCCGCATCGATGGCATCCTGAATCGTTGTATAATTGTCGGGTACATACCAAACCGCCGTCCAAGAACTGCTCACAATGAAGAAGAAAAAGACCGATCCTAAAATCAACGTTCTTGTGCTTATGATTTTTTTCTCCTGGCTCGAGCCGCCGTTCAATGAAGTGCTTTGTAACCCAGCCTGTTCACGCTCAACGGCCTGGCAACGCTTGCAATCTCTTTTGCTCCGCGCCCTTCCGAGTTTCGAGCAGATTCTCGACCGAGAGACGTTGAGCTCTATTCGTGCCACAGATCAACGCAGAATGCTCCTACATGGACATTCCGAACGAGCGCCACACCTATCTTCCAACTCCAACTCGATCCCATCAGGTTTCGTGGTGCATGAATAAAAGAAAGCAAGCGCGACGCATCCGAATACTCTAAGACGAAATTTCTTCATCATCCAGAACCGGCGGTATGCGAAATCCGGCCCAGAAGGATGATCCGCCGATCGCTCTCTGGAGCTCGGGCAACACCGTCTTCGTGTTGGAGAGCTCGTCCGCGAGCCTGGCCAGCGTCTGGATGGCTCCGATCTAGAAGATGTTGCGCGGCACCTCCCGGTGTGCAGCTTCGTGGATGTTTTTTATCGTCGCCGGCGTGTTTGTGGCAATTTCGGTTGCCGGCGCTCTTTCCCTGGGGATTCTAATTTGGCATCATATCTCGATTCGTAAATAGTCCTGCTCCTACACGCCGGATTGTGGGGGGGGGGGCAGCCGGATGCCACGATCGCGACACGAAAGACGGGGAACAGGGCCTCCCCGGGGACCGTTCCGGTGCATTCTCTGATTTGAAATCAACATGAAGCTGTCGAATGGAGAGACAACATGGCGACGAACGATGTGACGCAGAAAAGACCTCTCTGGTTGTTGATCGAGGATAAGATCCTCGAGCATGGTCCCCGGGACTTCGAAGGGGAGAACAAGGAAAGCACGGTCCAGCAAATCGCGCAGCAGCTCGATGAAGCCGGTCACAAAGTGTCGCGCAATGGAGGCCATCTACTCCAGCTCAGATGGGCCATACAGGACCGAGTCGAGGTCGGACGACCGCTCATGCAGGATTTCAACGAGGCTATCGCGGCTCTCGCGCTGGAGGATGTTGCCGACCCTCGTCGGACGGCAGCGAACCTCACGGCCGAGGTCGGCGCGACCTGGCCCGAGCTGAGACGATCGGAACGTAAACCCGACATCCTTCGAATCCTCGAAAAGACCAAGCTCGATCTGCTCATCGCCAAGGCCAAAGGCCTGTCTGAAGATGACGGTATTCGGTTGCTGATCGTGGAAGAGGTGCTTCCCGAAGTGATCTCGGCGGCTCTGGGCATCTCAGACGAGAAGTTCGGCCAGGTCAACGCCGCGATGGAGGCCGAACGGGCGGAACGGGTAAGAGTCGAAGAGCTCCTCGAAGGCGTCGCGGACCGGTCGACCGACGACAAGGTCAAACATCTGCTGACGAACGATGTCGCCCCTTCCCTGATTGTCGAGGTGATGGAGATCGATCAGGGCGTCGTCGATGGCGTCAAGCAAGCGATGGAAGCGGAGCTGGAGGAAAAACAGAGGCTGGCCGAAGAAGCAGCCGCCAAGAAAGCCGCTGAAGCCGCAGGGCCTGCGCTGGACGACATCCCGTCGGACGAGATGCTCGAGCATATCGAGTCGATCCGCGAGATCCTGGAGTTTTCGGATCAAGAGAAGGAGATTCGGGCGATGTGCGAGCAGAGCTCCATCCCGAAATCTCTCGTCGATATCGCGGTGTCGGATCCTGACAAGCTCGATGCGCTCGAAGAGCAACACGGAGGTTAATGCCTCCTTTATGACCGCAGCTCAGGACCATGTCCGGCGCGGGAGACAACGCGAGTTCGTCTTGGATACTCTTCTCATGCATCGACCGGCAGTGGTCTGATTCGAGCTGGAGGAGCCGGACTGCCGGCATAGCGGGGCTATGCCGGCGGACCGGCCAGATCGCCACAGTCACTTCTTTTGGGTGTAACTTTCTCTCTACGTCGTTCAAGACGTCCTTTTCAATTTTCTGTAGTGAGACCAGAAAGAATCCCACCGATCTGATTTATTATAATTTCGCAAGTGTAATATATGTTGTCCTCCCTCCCGAGACCAGCGCATTCCACTTCGACACATTCGTGTC
>Ga0190284_1000123_pt1 | contig 60539 bp, 39 predicted proteins | sample 48691812_MG_FD_161668 | JGI IMG/M metagenome (GOLD analysis project Ga0190284, IMG submission 161668) | Hydrothermal vent microbial mat bacterial communities from Southern Trench, Guaymas Basin, Mexico - 4869-18-1-2_MG | ecosystem: Environmental > Aquatic > Marine > Hydrothermal vents >...
GTAGGGCAGGTCGTTGACCTGCCTTTACGATCCGGGTTGAAGCAAATGTCGTGGCGGTGCGGAAGAGATAGTGACGGCAGGTGAATCACCTGCCCTACTCCATTGATGGCAACGGGAGGGTTTTGAGATGTTCGAGAGGATGGCACGTCGTGTTCTTGTTGCCGGCGCAGTCGCGGCTGCGGCGGTTCTGGGTCTGTCCGCGGGCGCGTCCGCCGAGGTCCGGTATACGATCACGGACCTTGGTGTGAGTGGCCGCGCTTACGGGATGAACGATGCCGGGCAGGTGGTCGGCAATTGGAGTGGTGTCCCTGTCCTGTGGGAGGATGGCGAAATGATCGAGCTTATCCCTGGATACTCGGGCTGGGCGTACGACGTCAACAACTCCGGACAGGTGGTCGGCGAGTACTATGACGGGATCCCACAAGCGTTTCTCTGGGAGGACGGTGAGGCAACCGACCTGGGCACGCTGGGCGGTTCTGGCGCCAAGGCGCGGGCGATCAACGATGCGGGCCAGGTGGTCGGCTGGTCAAGCATTGGCAGCGACTTCCGCGCCTTTCTCTACACCGACGGTGTGATGAGCGACCTGGGTACGCTTGGCGGACCGGAGAGTCTCGGGCTCGGCATCAACGCCACCGGCGACGTGGTGGGCCAAGCCGACATCGACGAGGAACCGGAGCCGGGCCAACTCCCCATCCACCGCGCCTTTCTCCACCGCGACGGGACGATGACCGCCCTCGCCGGTGACGGCAGTGTAGCCAGGGACATCAACGACTGCGGGCAAATCGTAGGTAGGGACGCAGGGAACGGCTTCCTCTGGGACGACGGGGAACTCGCGTACCTCGAAGGTCTCGCCGAGGCGTGGGCGATCAACAACCTGGGCCAGGTGGTGGGGCACGGAGGGATTTACGGGTATCCCGAAGCCATGCTGTGGGAGGAGGGCGAGACCCACGCCCTAATGGACCTGATCCCGCCGGACTCCGGCTGGATCGAGCTGAGCGAGGCCAGGGACATCAACGAGGCCGGTCAGATTGTGGGTTGGGGTAACTACGAGGACGAGGGCCGCTACTCGCGCCGTGCGTTCCTCTTGACTCCTGTACCGGAGCCCGGTGCGCTGTTGTTGCTGGGGATCAGCGGATGGGTGTTGTCGGGGCGGAGACGCTAGGCGCGGTCGCACAGACACGACGGACAGACATGATAGTCCCACATTCACCTTATTCTTCAAGGAGGAGACGACATGAGAGCTTCCTACACAGCCATTGCGCTGGTCACCACGGGTGCGTTGATCCTGGGCGCGGCGCGGGCGGACGATCCGCTAACGGATGCGTACACCTACTCGTCAACGGCTGACTTCACCGAGGCGTTCGCCATCAACACGAACACCAACGGCGGTGATCAACTCCAGGTCAATCGGTACCCGGTGCCCTTGCCGTATATCTGGATAGCCCTAGCCCACCACAACACGATTGTGCGGATCAGAACCGACACCGATACCGCGGACGGCGCGATTCTCGGAGAGTATTGGTCAATGCCCCAGGGGTTGGGTCGCGATGGCGATCCGTCGCGAACTACGGTCGACCTATTCGGCGACGTATGGGCCGGGAATCGGGCTGAAAACGGTGCCGACCCTGGCTGGAAGGGCTCGGTGGTCAAAATCGGCCTGGTGATCGGGGGCACGCGGGTCAATGCGGACGGATCGCCCTGCGCAGATGGGAATTGCGAGTACCTCAAGCCGCCGTTCGACTATTGCACGTGCGTGGACAGCAACGACGACAGACTTATCCACACCTCTTACGGGCGGCACACCGGCGGCTGGGCGAATGTCCTCCCGTGGGACGATGTGACCGACGGAGAAGGCGGAGGAGGAGGAGGAGGAGGAGCTTACTTCGGTGACGGCCGGGTGGAAGATGCCGACGACGAGTGCATTCTGATCTTCCAACGTGTCAATGGGTCAAATGTGAGGCACGTGTCGGTGGACGACGACAACAACGTGTGGGTTGGCGGGCATGCAGAGGAGTACTTCGACCTGTTGGATTGCGACACCGGTGGGTGGCTGGACGGGTGGGCCCCGGAAGACGTAGGAGGCAACCGCGATACCGGATACGGTGGATTCGTGGACGGTAACGGCGTGCTGTGGTCCTCGACGAAAGGTGGTACTAACGACATCTTACGGTACGATACGGCAACCGGCGATCATGACTGGATAATGTCGCGAGACTGCTACGGCTTGGGCCTCGACAGCGCCGGGAACATCTGGAGCACGAAGCTGCTAGCTCAAGGCAATGGGCATGTCGCCAAGTTCGACCCAAACGGTGACCCCCTGTGCGAACCCTATCCTGCATGGGGATGCCCATACGTGGGCAACGATTGGGATCGGGGCGTCACCGTGACGCCGGCGGACAACGACGTATGGATCGCCAATAGCGGCTACTGGAAGTTCCCAGACGACGGCACCACAATTGCCCGGCTTGACAACGACGCCTCTGTGGAGGCAATCATAGACCTTAATTCCAATGGCGACGGGGAAGGCCCGTCGGGCGTGAGTGTGGATAGCACCGGCAAGGTATGGGTGTCGTGCTACACGTCGGATACGGCCAAGCGAATCGACCCTGATACGAACGAGGTTGATTTCACGGTCCCGCTCGGGGATGGCGCGGACCCGTACAACTACAGCGACATGACCGGTCTGGTGGGCATGTTGGCCCTGAAGAATGGGATGTGGACGGTGATCCACGACAGCGGCGTCGACAATACGACCTGGCACACGGTCTCCTGGAACGACGTTAATTGCACCTACCCCGACACCCCGGTTCCGGCGGGAACCGCGCTGATCGTCGAGGTTCGGGCCGCCAACTCCGAGACCGGGCTCACGCGGCAGGACTTCGATCAAACCACCAGCGGCGAGACGCTGGACGCGACGACCAACGGGCGTTACCTCCAGGTTCGCGTGGTCCTCAACGGGACCGGCTACGATGACGATTTTGTGACGCCCGTGCTGTGCGATCTGACCGTGGAGTGGGAGGCATGCCCGTGCATCTATGATCTGGACGAGAGCTGCTTCGTCGATTCGGCGGACCTGGGTCTCTTCGCCCCGTGTTGGTTGCTTTCTGAGGGCAACAACGGCTGGGACCAGAATGACTGCGCCGACAAGGACTTCGACTGCACCGGAACGGTGGACGCCACCGACCTGGGCCTGTTTGCCGGTGCGTGGCTGAAGAACTGCCACGAGATTGACGCATCCCTGTATCCCTCCTGCCGCGCGTGCACCGGGCCCGTCTACTGCGAAACGCCGGCCATCTGGACGGGCGACTGCAACAGCAACGGCACGGACGACGACGACGACATCGCCGGTGGAACCAGCGCCGACTGCAATGGGAACGGAACGCCCGACGAGTGTGACATCGACGCGGGGACCAGCGCCGACGCCAACAGCAACGGTGTTCCTGACGAGTGCCAATTAAACTGCGGCACCAACGGCACGCTGCATTGCCTGATGATCACGTTTGGCGTCACGCCCGACTGCAACACCAATGCAATTCCCGACGAGTGCGACATACGCGGGGGCACCAGCGCGGATATCAACAGCAATGGCGTCCCGGACGAGTGCGAGGACTGCAACACCAACGGTACACCGGACGACATGGACATTTCCGGCGGCACCAGCGCCGATTGCGACAGCAACGGGCTCCCCGACGAATGCAGCGGCGACTGCAACACAAACGCCGTGTGGGATGACTGTGACATCCACGCGGGAACCAGCGCGGACTGCAATGACAACCAGGTCCCCGACGAGTGTGACATCGCGGAGGCCACGAGCGCGGACTGCAACTCCGACGGCACACCGGACGAATGCCAGACGGACTGCAACGCCAACGGGGTCCCGGATGACTGTGACATCGACAGTGCCACCAGCCAGGACTGCAACACGAACGGTACACCCGATGAATGCGAGACGGACTGTAACGACAACGGCGTGCCGGACGATTGTGACATCGACGGCGCCACGAGCGCGGATTGCAACGCCAACGCCACGCCCGACGAATGCGAGACGGACTGCAACACCAACGGCGTGCCGGACGACTGCGACATCGGCGGCGCCACGAGCGCCGACTGCAACAGTAATGGCAGGCCCGACGAGTGTGACATCGACGGCGGGTTCCGCCAGGACTGCAACACGAACGGCGTGCCTGATGAGTGTGATACGAACTTCGGCACCAGCGAAGACTGCAACTACAACGGTGTCCCGGATGAATGTGAGTCTCAGGCCGATTGCCAGTCCAATGGCATCAAGGATATATGTGACCTGGCGCTCGGGACGAGCACCGACTGGAATTATAACAAGGTGCCGGACGAGTGCGATATTGCCTCCGGCACCAGCCAGGATTGCAACAGCAACGGAACACCTGACGAGTCCGAGTGGGACTGCAATACCAACGGCATCCCGGACGATTGTGACGTGGACGGCTCCACCAGCCAGGACTGCAACACCAACGACGTGCCGGATGAGTGTGACATCGCCGGGAGCACGAGCGAGGATGAGAATACAAACGGCATTCCCGACGAATGCCTGTGTGCTGACACGGATGTCAACTGCGACGGCTATACCGATACGCTGGATGTGGGTGTGGTTAAGAACCCGGCGAACTGGCTCAAGTCCGTGAGCCAGGCTGCGAACGAGCGTGCCGACGTCAATTGCAGCGATTGGGTGGACGCCGTTGATTTGGGTGTGATAAAGAACCCGGCGAACTGGCTTACTGCCACCGGTCCATGCGAGTGTGAGCCGCATTGCGGCAGGGACGGCGGCGGCGGGGGTCCGTACGATCCGTGGAGCACGAAGACCTCTTCGGCTGTGCTGGAGCTGCGCCCGGTCGGCGGCGGTGAGCCGCTGAACACGCTGCGACCGCACACCACCTACGAGCTGCACTACGCGGAAGCAGCCGAGCCGGTCGAGTGGTACACGCTGTTCGCGATGGCCACCTCGGACGACCAGGGGATCGGTGTGGCCAAGCCGGCTGAGGATGGGCCGTGGGCCGATACGGGAGTGTTTGCCTACTCCGAGCTGGTTGAGGATGGAGGTGACGGCGACTCGGGTGCGTACGTGGCGTATGACGGCGTGTTCGACGACACCTCGGGCAGTGTCCCACTCGGCGGGACAACCGGGCACCTCTGCACGATTACCACGGAGTGTGTGGGCGAGTTGTCCTTGCACCTTTCCCTGGCCAGGATGGACTTGGAGACCTTCGTGCACTACGACATGGTTGCGACGCATACGTGGAAGGTAACCGACACGGACGACGGAGGGACCGGCGACGAGTAGCCGTGTGGGGCAGACCCGGACGCGGCGCCGCGGAACTCTGACACGGCCCCTACGCTTCCAAACGGTTGAGGTGCGCCGCCCCGATTCGCATGGGGGGACTTCGGCTTCATGCCGTTCATTGCGGGCGCCGATTCACTCGGGTTCTTCCGGTTCCAGCTCGAGGATGGCTTCGGGGATAAAGTCGAGCAGGTCCCAGGCTGTCAGCGAAAGTCGGCCAAGTTCCTCGGCGCCGATGTCGCCGGCCAACCCGTGCAGGTAGACACCCAGCACGGTGGCGTTAATGCGGCTCATCTGCTGACCCAGTAGCCCGGCGATGATCCCGGTGAGCGCGTCCCCGGTGCCGCCGGTGGCCAATCCCGAGTTGCCCGTGGGGTTGACGTAGATGCGATCGCCATCGCTGACCACGGTTCCGGCGCCCTTGAGCACCACGGCAGCCCCGGTGCGCAACGCGAGGTCGGTGGCTGCCTGCCGGCGATCCTCCGGATCGGTGTCCACACCCAGGCCATCGATCAGACGTCTCAACTCTCCCGGGTGGGGGGTCAGGACAACCTGGTCGGGCCACGATGCCTCCCATCGCCCGGCGGCGGCGAGCGTATTGAGCCCGTCGGCGTCAAGCACGACGTTGCCCGAGTAGTCGTTCAGCAGTTCGAGGATGACATCGGCGGTTACGGACGGGTCCAACCCCGGTCCCAAAGCCACGGCATCCGCCCCGAACTCGATGGCGAGTGTGCTGAGCGGAGGTCCGCCGGGCGAGAAACGCCGTGTGGTGGCACAGGGGGCCAACCGGGCGACCTCCGCCTGGGCTTCGGCGGTGACCACAATCTGCACGAGCCCCGCGCCGCTGCGCAGGGCGGCGTTGGCGGCCAATGCCGGGGCTCCGATCATGCCAAACTCGTTCATCCGCCCGCCGACGATGACAATGCGTCCGACCTCGCCTTTGTGCGCGTCGTCGGCCCGCTGCGGCAGGGAGGGAATCTCGGTGATAAGAACAGGTTCGTTGCTCATGCTCCGCGCCTTTTACCGTTTCGTGCGACGGTTGATCTGCGCGGCAATGTAACCGGCGGCGAAGCCGTTGTCGATATTGACGACGGCGACTCCGGAAGCACAACTGTTCAACATCGCCAGCAGCGCCGCAAGTCCATGGAAACTGGCCCCGTAGCCGACGCTCGTCGGAACCGCGATCACCGGGCAGTCCACCAGTCCGCCCACCACGCTGGCCAGCGCCCCCTCCATGCCCGCCGCGACAATGACGACCGAGGCGCCCTGGAGATCGCCGGAGTGGGCCAACAGGCGGTGAATGCCCGCGACGCCAACGTCGTAGAACATCTGCGTCTTTTGCCCCATGATGGTGGCGGTTTCCCGAGCCTCCTCTGCCACGGGTATGTCACTCGTGCCCGCGGTGACAATGGCGACGGTCCCGCCTTCGTCGGTCGGCTCGACCTGACGGATGCTGATCGTGCGCGCGGCGACGTTGTGCCTTGCGCCGGGGTGGGCTTGGTGAACGGCGTCGAACATCTCCCGTGAGGTGCGCGTGGCCAGCACATTGCCGCCCTGCGCCACCCGGGCGTTGACGATCGATACCACCTGCTCCACGGTCTTCCCTTCGCAATAGATGACCTCGGGAAAGCCGCACCGCAGCGCACGGTGATGATCCACCTTGGCGAAACCGAGGTCCTCGAAAGGCAGGGTCCGCAGCGCGGAGATCGCCTGCTCGACATCGACACTGCCGCTCTTGACCGCGTCCAACAACTCTCGAACCCGTGATTCTTCCATGGCGCGCAAGTCTATGGCCGATCGATGCCAAGAACAAGCGGCGGCTTCGCTCCCGGCGTACACGTCGCGCCGCCACGTTCCCCTTGCATTCCGATCCTCTTTGCGGTACACCCTCGGTCGCCGCCCTACCAGCTTGCGGTGCATTCGAGGATGGGTTCGGATCATGCTTCTTCCGTTGCGGTTTCGGCGATGCGTACCCGAACGCGGTGCGGTCCGCGGGCGTCTAAGACTGATCCACGTGCTTGCACCAGCGGCCCTGACGTTCCCCATCGCCTGTTCGCCCCCTTCGCGTGTCCCCACGAGCATGGATGAGGGCTTCATTGCCGTGGTCGGCGCGGGTCAAGACGATCCTTTGTGGCCTGCGCTACGCGGTTCAGCCCTGCGCCAGCAGGTCTTTCTCGGCGAGCTGCCGCTTCGTGTCGAGGCCCCACCCATAGTCTCAAGTCATGCCCAGACCCAGTTGATCCGCAAGTTGCTTGACGAGGGAATGCGTGGGTTGTGTGTGCAGGTCATCGACCCGGAGGCCATCGCTCCCCACCTGAAGCGCCTCGCCAACGATGGCACCGTGGTGGTCACCATGGTCCACCCCACTGGTGACGAGGCAGGCCTTATGCATTGCGGTGTGGACGAACGCCTGGTCGGAGAAGCCTTCGCGGATGTCATTGTCGAGGGCCTGCAGAACAAGGGCACCATCGCCGTGCTCCACGCCGGCTCGAAGTGGAAATACGCCCGAGAGCGCTACGACGCTTTCAGCATGCGGATCAAGCACTACCCCATGGTCAAGGTCATTCGTGAATTCGACTGCGCCGGCAACCCCCGCCGCGCACGAGAGACGATGCGCCGCTGCATGGAACGCTTCCCCCGGCTCAATGGGTGGATCGCCATCGACAATTGGCCGCTGCGCGGTCTGGACACGCAAAGGCCGCTGCTTCCCTCGTCGTGCATCCTCGTAACCAGCAACCCCACTCCGCAGGTGTGGGACCACCTTTCAACCGGTGGTTGTTTTGCGATGATCGCGACGGACACCGAGCAAATCGCCCGGCAGGCGGTGCTCAAGTGCGCAACCACGCTCGAGGGCAAGATGATCCGCCGGCGGACATACCTGACCGAACCACGTCCGATCTGGACATCGAGCCTGCACGCCTACAAGTTGGACTGGATAGCATGGTGTTCCCACCGCACCGCCGTGGGTCCCTGATTCCTCACCCGGGGCGACTCTCCCGCGGCGAGGTGGAAACCGCACGTATTCCCGCGGGTTGTCCGAGCCGCGCCCGTCAGGAAGCGGTTACGCCCCGGGCGATAAACCCTACGCCTCCGCCTCCGCTCCCTTACGGTCACGGCTCGGTTCCGGAAGCGCCCTCGGCAACCCGCAGTTTCACGTGTGACGGAGCACGGGTAGTTGTCCTCGACCGATTCTCTGGATAGGCTGCGGTCGCAGCGGAAATCGTCGGTTTTGTCGACGCTGAGCATCGACCATGAACAACAAGTCCAAGTGTATCCCCTGTGCCCATGAGGTTTCGGAGGTAGAGCAACTTCCAGGCGGCGGCTTGGGCGATGCGGACTCGGTGGTCGAGACACTCCGCAGGCATCTGCAAGCCGAGGCGCGGGAACGGACTCTCCGGAAAGTCGTTACCGGTGGACGGTTCCACGCTGTCGTGCTCGACAACGGGAGTGCGGGCATGGCGCATCTCTGCCTCGACGCCTGCGGTGAGCCGTCGCGTCGGGTCGCGGATAGCCTTCCACTACCGGCGACTACGGCGGTGGACGCGCTGGCGACCCTGGCTTCGCCCGCTCGCTCCGCCGTTGGTTTGGCGACAGCCAACGCCTTGGCCAATCGCTTTGACGGCTGCGGCGAGCGGTGGGGTCATACGACAACGGAAGGCGACGTGCTCGACGTGCTCGAACTGGAGCCCGATGATCACGTGGGCATGGTCGGCTGTTTCAGGCCCGTGGTGGAACGGATTCGCCGGCGCGTGCGGCGGTTGTCCATCTTCGAGAGGGGCCCGCGCCTCACCGCCGATCTGCTCCCTGGGGACCAGGTTGCCGAGTTGCTGCCGCAGTGCTCTGTGGCGCTGATCACCGCCACAACGTTGATGAACGGCACGATTGACGCACTCCTCGCAGCGGCTGCGAATTGCCGCGAGATTGTCCTGCTCGGTCCTTCAACGCCGCTGGTGCCGGAGGTCTTTGCGAAGTCGCCTCGACGCGTTTCTCTGCTGTCCGGAGTCGTGGTGACTGACGCCGAAGGGTTGCTGCGCACGGCGGCTCGCGGAGGCGGGTCGCGCGACTTCAAGACCAGCGTGACCAAGGTGAATATTCGAGTGGGTAGCGCCGGCGATGGCCTGCCTTCGACGGAGTGCCGTTTCCCGAAAGGCGATGACACCACTGCCAAAGTGTGCGCCGAGCACTCGTCGGTTGGAAACGAAGCCGGCCCGAGGCGCTGCGCCCCGGGCCGGTGTTGAAGTCGAATTCGTACGGTTGCTACGTAGCCGTCGGTCGCAAGTGGCCGCGATCCGCACGGGTTTCCACAACGATCACACCGACGAGGAGTACGGCAATGATCGCACCCACGATGAGCATCAGCAGAGTGTTCGCAGCGCCGACCAGCGCCACCAACGCGAACAGCGCCAGGGCAATCAGGATGTAGACGACAATGTGCAGTATCTTCGGACGATAAACGAGCGGTACCGCGATCGCCAGCGAACTGTAGGTTCCCGAGATCACGCCGATCGTCATGGCGAAGGCGAAACCGTACATGCCCGGACCGCCCCACAGCAACATGATGAACACGGCGAGGAATGTGGTTGTGGAGGTCAGCAACGTACGCGCCAGCGTTTGGTTGATGCTCTCGTTGATCATCCCCGCCGACAGCCGGGTGAGCTTGCCGCGGTTCTCGCGGATACGGTCGAACACCACGATCGTATCGTTAAGGCTGTACCCGATGATCGTCAGAAACGCGGCGATCACCGGCATGTCGATGCGCAACGTGGCGACACCCAGCACATCCAGCAGTGTCATCAATCCCAACGGCACCGATATATCATGGACAAGGGCCACAATCGCCGCCAGCCCAAACTGCATGTTGCCGAATCGGAACCAGATGTAGGCCACGATCGCCGCCAGGGCCAGCAGAATCGCCTGCACCGCCTTGGTCCGCGCCGTCGCCGCCACGGTGGGCGCGAACTGCACCACCTTACGCAGCGATTTCTCGGTCCCCAGGGCGAGCTTGGCCTGTTCGAGTTCCGGCTTGGCCACTTCGTCCTCCCATCTCTTCTCGGGGTCGTCGTAATACGGAACGTTGGCATCCACCACGAGCATAGCGACCTTGGAGTACGCCGGTTTGCCCTTGACCATTGTGGACGTGCCGAGCCCGAACAGCTCGTACTCGCGCCATTGGAACCTCTGGAACTCCGGCAGCAGGCGGATTTCCCGGATGCGCGTCTCCAGCCCGGAGAGCGTCTGCGTGGGTGTCAGCTCGGTGAACACCATGGCTGCACCGCCTTTGTAACGCTGCACGTCGAAGCGGGCGTCCTCGCCAACGGCCTCTTTCCATTTGGGAATGTCTTCGAGGTAGCGGACTTCCGTGTCGATGGGGAAGTACTCCAATCCGGTCTCGGGACTGGCCACCGTGCTGAACTGGATGCTGTGCTCCACCGCCAACTCGCCGCCAATCACCGCCATGATGGCTGTTTGCACGAGGTCCTTGGCGGTTTCCACGGTGACGAGTTCGTAGGCCAGCCCTCCGGCCTGCGCCTCGTCTTCTTCCCCCAGGGCAGCCACCGTTTGCACCTTCGCGGTGGACAGGTTGCCGGCGGCCTTGCGCACGTAGTCCACGACGCTCAGTGAGCCGTCCTTGCCCTGCACCTTCACGGCTTCGGTAAAGGCCTCCAGCGTGACGTCGTGATCGGCCTTGGTGTCCACAAGAGTCGTGTTTCCCTCACCGGACAGGCCGTTGCGGGCGATGTGGTTCTCATACGTGGTTCGCAGCATCACGCCCACCTGCTCGGGTGTGAGGCCGTCGCACGCGATCGTGAATTGCCCCGCGAGCGCACCGGTGGCGATCGTAGCATTCGCCAGATGGTCAGCGGCGTCCCGTAGCCATCTCGCCGCCGAGCCCTCTTCCGCGGTGACTCGCTGGCGAACCTGCTCATCACTCATGTCCACGTCGGGCTTGAGCTCAATCTGCACGCTGGACCCGCCGAGGAACTCGATGTCGTAGAGGGCTTCCTTGTTGTACATCGTCTCGTTGACAAAGAACGCCCCGCCGGCGATCACGATGACCAGCGATATGGGCCAGAACACCGTCCGCAGCCGCAGCCAGTCAACCTTGGGCACGCCGATCAGACGCAGCATCGGCAGGTTCTTGAGTAGCCCGACGTCAATCAGCGAGGTGAAGACCAACCGCGTCATGAACAACGCGGTGAACATGCTGGTGACGACCCCGAACCCCAGGGTCATGGCGAAGCCCTTGACTTCCTCGCTGCCCACGTAGCCCAGAATCACGCACGTGATCAGCGTGGTCACGTTCGCGTCGACGATCGTGCTGAACGCCTTTTCATATCCCAATCGCAGCGCCTTCTTGAGCCCGATCCCCCGCCGCCGCTCCTCACGAAAGCGCTCCAAAATGAGCACGTTCGCGTCCACGGCCATACCGACGGTCAGAATCAGGCCCGCGATGCCCGGCAGCGTGAACGTCGCCTGCAATGTGGCCATGATCGCCAGCGTGAACAGCAGGTTGAGCACCAGCGCCACGTTGGCCACCAGCCCCGCAAACCAGTAGTAGACCAACACGAACAGGGCGACCACGCAGAACCCGATGATCGCCGCCCGCAGACCCTTGTCACGGTTGTACTTGCCCAGACTCGGGCCGATGGTGTACTCCATCAGCGGCGTTTCCTTGAGCCGTGCGGGTAACGAACCGGCTTCCAGAGTGGTTACCAATTCGTCTACCTGTTCGGAAGTGAAATCGCCGGTGATCTGACCCCGCTCATTGATCTGCGTTTGGATCTTCGCGTGGGACATGGCCGACCCGTCGAGCAGAATGGCCAGTTGGTGATCCTTGTTCTTGCGGGTCAACTCGCCGAACAGGCGTCCGCCACGCGAGTCGAGCGTGAAACTTACCGCCGGTCTACCGGACGCGGGATCGTTGTACCACAGTGCCCGCACGAGCTTCCACTTGGTGCCCCTCTCGTGGAGCATGCCGTAATCCTTGCCGGTGTGCATCAGCACGTAGTGTTTGCCGGCGTACTTCTCGACGATCTCGCTGCTGGTTTCCTTGACCGCGTCAAAGTCGGAGATGTCTTTGTCCTTCAAGCTGAACATGAACGAGGTGACTTTTTCGACGGGGAACCACCCGTACTTATCGCCGGAGCGCACGCGAGGACCGCGCTCCTCGAGTCGCTTGACGTACTCGGCGATTTCCCTCCGTTCGTCAGGATTGGTCGACTGCGTGAACCCCGGGTTGCCGGCGTCGCGCTCCGCCAGAATGCGGAACTCCAATACCCCCGCGCCGCGGATGCGCCGTTTCAGATCCGACGGGTCCTCCAGCGTGCCCTTCTGCGTCGCCCAGATTCCGTGCTGTTCAACCACCTTGTCGACGATCGGGCTATAGGAGGGATACAGATTCTTGAGCTGCGCTATCTCCTTCTCGCGCTCCTTGGGGTTCTCCAGCGCCAAGACATCCTCGACGCGCCCCAGAGGCAGAACCGTCCGCTCAACCTCGGTCAACGCGGCGTCATAGGCCTGCTCGGCCTGCTCTTCCACCGACATGTCGGCGTCGACGAGTCCTTGTGCCCTCCTGTATTCCTCGTGGGCCTTCTTTAACGCCTCCAACGCCGGCGCACGCTCGCTGACCCCCCGCGTCAGTTCCTTCACCAACGTCGGCCAGTCTTCCTCAGGAGCGTTCAACGCCAGTTCGATGTCAATCCGGTTGATGTTCTCGGCCTTCACGTCGGCCAGCGTCGCGTTGTAGGCCTTGCGGCGCTGCAGCACCTCCTTGGGCGGACGTGGCATTTGAATCTCCAGGCGGGTGTTGCCGATCGGACGCCACACCAGATTCAACTGCCCACTCGGGTCCACGCGCCGCTTCAGGATATTCATCACCCGCTCGGCCAGACCGGACGTCTGATCCCGCTCCAAGCCCGTGGTATCGATTTCGTACAGGAGACTGCTGCCTCCAACCAGGTCGATACCGCCCTTTAACTGATCCTCGGGCGGGTAGATTGCAAAACCCGCCGCCACCAACGGTACGATCACCAAGGCCCACTTCAAGAGCCGATTCTGTTCGTTCATGGACTAACCTCCACGGAACCGGGCGCGCTGCGAGTCCTCGACGTCACGCCCGACTGAGTCGTAGACAATGTACGGTCATTTCGTATTCTGGCGGACAAGCTCACCGCCGCAATTCACGAAGAAGCGAGGACGAGAAGCGCCCTCTCAGAGAGTAGGGTTACGCAAACGGATGGCGCCTCGCGCATGGCGGCGCGTGCGATCGACTGTTGGGGTTAACGGATACCCCCGCATACGACCGTGGTTCCTGCGAGTCCCCCGGTCCTGCGATGCCGCGCCAACCGGCTGCAACCGGGGATGTCCCGTCCGCTCCACGAATCGCAAGGCGTTTGAGAACATCGCAAGAACGGACCGCCACCACCCGATCCCAATCGTTTTGGGTACAGAGCGTGAGCACCGGCTCGGTGCCTGGAGCACACCCGTGCGATCCGTCTTCGTTCGTTGAAGACGCATCTGGCGTTGTCGCGGGTGCCTGGGGACCTGCACCGGCAGCTTCAAGAAGCGACACTTTAACCACAGGCCCGCAACAGGCCGCCGCCAACACGCCACTGCAAAGCACGGTGGTCAGCGTGCGTCCGCACAGCGCCTTGAAGTCAGGGTTCGCCCGCATAGACATAGCGGAGAATCATACCACTCCGCCGGTTCAACGCAACGCCGCCCGAAGCAACCTTGCACACACAATTAAGCACGGCTTTACCATCGCACGGGCTCCGACGGATCCAGTTCAACGGTTCCCGGCCGACCGTTCGGTCACGAACTGGCGCTCCATCGGCGACGTACAACCAGCAAGTTTGGTGTGTCCGGCAACGAAGGAGCGATTCACGAGAGGTCGCTATCCCATGTTCGGCAAATAGGTTATGAGCATTGCAGCCAGGTCCGATCGGTTTCCGTAATTTCCAGTCGAGCCCGAGATTATCATGGCACGGGCACCTCTGCTCCGGTATAATCCCGATGGAGTTATGCCGCGTCAGGTACGGAAACACCGCTGTGGATTATTGAGGTTATCGTGGAGTTAGGCCAAACCAAACAACGAATTGACGAGTTGCACTTCTACCTGTACCAGCGTGCCCTGCACCCCGAGCTGTTTCGGATCCATCAGGTAAAACACGTGCGCCAGACGCGTTATCACGCGGAAATCTGGATCGTGGGGCTTGCCCACGTCGTTTCCTTCAACGCAGGCCGGAGTTGCCTCACCGAACTCATCGCCGACGAATGCGAGATGCTCCCCAAGATCGGTTTGGCGATGTCCTTCCGGTTCCGCGGCGAGCGCGATTATTCGCACTCGTTCGATTCGGGGATGAAGTACATCCTCTCGACGCAAGTGGAGCGAATGACGCCGAATCTGTTCCCCTCATCGCACCGCGATCTGCTAACCTACGGGCGGACCCGCAGTATGTTCCAATCGTTCGGCGAGTGGGAAAGCGACGGGCTTGAGCCGTTCACCTTCATCGACCACGAGGCCCGCGAGCGCGAGTTCCACGTTCACGCGTACCACGTGTTTCCCGAGGAGATGACGCTCCTGCGGACGCAATCCATCTTCGAGGTTGCCCAACCGCATCCCTAGAGCATTCTCAATCCAACTGTAGCGGCCTGCGTCCCCGCAGGCCGAGAGTAGAAGACGTCCGGCGAGACGCCGGACGCTACGTTTGGACTGAAGCTGCTCTAGCGGGTCCCTTCCATCCGGCAGGCTCGCCGGGTAGGCTGTCATCGGTGCAACGTGGCGGCGAATCGATCCGAAAACGTGGGATGGGCAGGCTCGTTGATGTGCGCCCTCGATTTGATGCGCCCCGGATGTGGTGCGCGACGAGAGGGCGGGGCAGACCGGGCGTGTCATTGGTTCATCCTGCTGGGTCTGATGATCGGCCTGCTCTACACCGGCGTCTATCGTGCCGTGTGGCGGCAGTTTGGCGAGGTCCGTAGCCTGCCGCTGATGCCGGCGACCGCCGTTTGGCTGCTCGACGCGGCACTGCTCGGTACCCTGCTGTACCTTGGCGCCGCCGGGACACTCGCCCGGTTCGTCGATCCGTCTCTGCTGGGGAACGGCGCGGTCGGCGAGAAACCGACTCGCTATCCGATCGAAGTGCTGATCCTCGTCACGCTCTTGCTGCTGAAGCTGATGTTGCTGGTGGCCATTCCGCAAGGCATTTCCGGCTGGCCCGCGGCGGATGATTGGAGAAGTCATTTCAACTGGGTGTACGCCCGCCCGCACTACCGCCCGCTGATCCTGGCCCCGATGTGGGGCCGATGGGCGATGTTGCTGGTCGGATCGATCGGTCGGTTGCGGGACCGGAGTGACATCCAACTGACACGTTTCTGCGGGTCGCTGTCGGCCACACTGGTGTTGCTGTGGATGGTCCCCGTTACGGTGCTGACCGCGATCTACTGCGGGCGTCTTGGCCGCTGGATGTTCGGGTGCATCATTGCGTGCATTGTCCTGGCGGGAACGTACTTGTACGCGGTCATCGCGGCCCACCGCCAGGGCGGCCAAACACGCGACTCCATTCTGGGTGCGGGTTTGCTGGGGGAGTTGATCTTCCTGGTCGCCTATGAGGCCTTCGCGGCGAACATCTACGCTTCCTGAGAGTCCTGAGTGTTGAGTGCTGAGTTCTGAGTTTTCTGCCGGACCGAGAGTCTGCAGGCGTCTGGCGCTCCCGTGAGCCGAACCTCCGGCCCGGTTGACCCAACCTGCTGCGGCTATACAATCCGGGCCTTGCTTTTGTGTTGGTCTGGACCTTCAACATGCGAGGGACTTACATGCAAGATATCACCGAGCATCTGGTCGAACTGGTCAAATCCGCCTCGACCGACCTGTCGCCAGACGTCGAAAAGGCACTCACCGACGCCTACGAACATGAACAGGAGGGCTCTGCGGCCAAGGGGGCGATGAGGACGATTCTGGACAACGTGGCCATGTCCCGCGAGACCGCCCGCCCGATCTGCCAGGACACCGGCACGCCCGTCTTTTACGTGTGGTATCCCCAGGGCGAATCGCAACGGGCCATCCGCGAGCAGATCCACAGCGCGGTGTGCATCGCCACCGAGCGCACGTACCTGCGGCCCAACGCGGTGGACGCGCTCTCCGGCAAGAACTCCGGAGACAACACCGGCGTCGATTTCCCGACGGTCCACTTCGAGGAGTGGGAGAACGACTACCTCAAGATCGGGCTCATGCTCAAGGGCGGTGGGTCGGAGAACTGCGGTTGCCAGTACAGCGTTCCCTCGCCCGAGTTCGCCGCCTCGCGCGACATCAAGGGCGTGCGCAAGGCGGTGCTCGATGCGGCCTTCAAAGCCCAGGGACTCGGCTGTGCCCCGGGTCTCCTCGGCGTGGGGATCGGCGGCGACCGGGCTTCGAGCATGATCAAGGCCAAGGAGCAGTTGTTCCGCCCGCTGACCGACGCGAATCCCAACGCCGAATTGGACGCGATGGAAAAGCAACTGCACCGTGAGATCAACGAGTTGGGCATCGGTCCGATGGGCTTCGGGGGCAAGACCACGGTATTTGGGGTCAAGATGGCCGCCCTGCACCGGGTACCGGCTTCGTTCTTCGTGTCGGTCGCCTACATGTGCTGGGCGGATCGGCGGAAGCTCATGACCGTCAAGAACGGCAGCGTAACCATCGAGGCCCCGTAGAGTACCGAGCCGCGACCGTAAGGGAGTGGACGACCGGGCAAAGAGGCAACAGGACACTACGGTGCGTATCTTGGACTGTTAAGGAGTCTCGCGTCATGCTTTCTCTCCTGTCTCTCATTCTAGAGGTCGCCCTGGTTGTTGCGGTAGTTGGAGTGTCTGTTAGCCTGGTCAGGAAGGCAGGGTACTCTGGTTGGTACGGATTGCTATCCGTTATACCGGTAGTGAATGTCATTGCGTTGATTGTCTTCGCCATGGTCCAATGGCCGATTGAGCGAGAGCTCTGCGAGTTGCGTGCTCGGTGTGGGATAAACACCGAAGACGCCGCTGAATCGCTATTCGATGAGGCCGCACGCCTGGAGGTGAAGGGTTGGTTTGAGGACGCTCTGGCCAAGTATCAAGGGCTTGTCGAGAGGTTTCCGGACTCGGCGGCCTCGGCGGATGCCCACAAGTGCATGGCCACGTTGCGTTCGAGAATCGCCAGTCTTGGGTTGAGCGGGAGCCCGGCACATTGAGTGGTGTGGATTCGTCGTTTGGATCATCTGTTTCTGTGCAGGAGTTTGGTGAATGGCTGTGAAACTTACGGTTCCCATCGGTGAAGAACAGGTTCGCGCCTTGAAGGTCGGCGACCAGGTGCTCGTAAGCGGCGTGATCTTCACCGGGCGCGACGCCGCCCACAAGTACATGATCGACAACTTCGTCAAGGGCTCCTGCCCCGACTCGGAGAAGGAGCTTTACGAAATACTCAAGAAGGAGCTTGCCGGCTCGGTGATTTATCACTGCGGTCCGGTGGTGCGCAAGCGGGACGACGGCAAATACGAGTTCGTCGCCGCCGGCCCCACCACCAGCATCCGCGAGGAGCCCTACCAAGCCGACGTCATGGGCCACTTCCAGGTCCGCGCGGTCATTGGCAAGGGCGGTATGCGCGACAAGACCCTCACAGGCTGCCGGGAGCACGGCGGGGTGTACCTGCATGCCATCGGCGGAGCCGCCACCCTGATCGCCGAGAGCTGCAAGGAAGTCGTCGATGTCTACAAGCTAGACTTCGGCGTGCCCGAGGCCTTCTGGAAGATCCGCGTCGAGGATTTCCCCTGCGTGGTCACCATGGACTCGCACGGCAACAGCCTGCACGATACCGTTCGGGAAGAGTCCGAACGCAAGCTCGAGCAACTCCTGGCGCGGTAGAAGGTTTACCTTTGGATTGAAAACCCGTGTCGGGGACCAGAGACCCACGAGAACCACTCGCGGGTTTAGCCAGGTTAGGGTGCAATCGACGTTGAGGTGAGCGACGTATCGCGGCAAGGTACAAGGCGGCGTGGTGGTCTTGGAGGCCGGCGCCTTGGCCGGGACCGAGACCCAGCCGCGAGCAAACGTCCACCGTTACGAATTCGTTGCGCACCGCCTGCCGCCAAGCGTATTCGCCGTTGTTCTTCAGGTGACCGATAACCACGCCCAAGGCGACCGTGCGGTCGGAGCGAGCGTCTTCCGGCCCTGGTGGCGTCCTATGGATCTGGGCCGTGGCCCTCTTTAACTACCGAAGTGTGGATGGTACAATGCCGACCTGTATGTTCAATATGGGTCTGGAAAAAGGAGCTTGATAATGCCTAGGTCAATTCGAGGACGCCTCGGCGCCGGCGTCGTGGTCTGCCTCGCTGTGGTCACCGCGCTCGCTTTCGCATGTTGCGCCGTCGCCGGGACGGCACAGTGCGCTGGCGATCACGGTTCGAAGAAGCACGAGCATAAGCCCGCGCCGCAAAAACCGGTCAGCGCCGAGCAGGCGACTGATGACAAAGCGGTGCCCGGCGCGACGCCAAAGCTCGTGTGCGCCGCGGCGAGCATCACGCTGGATCCTATTTGGGCGGGCCAACCGCTCGCGGCAACGTGGGTCATCAAGAACGAGGGGGAGGCGGACCTGACGATTAAAATAAAGAAGGGGTGAGGTATCAAACTCCGCGGTCAGTCTGACCGCACCATCAAGCCTGGAGCCTCTGAGGACGTGACGGCGACGTTCAACTCAAAGAACATGGGCGGCGACTTCACGAAGAGGATCACGGTCACTTCAAACGATGCAAAGAAGGCCAAGCTGACGCTCACATGCAAGGGCAAGTGCTTGGTGCCTTTCAAGGGCACCCCGCGCCACGCCAACTTCCGCAGCATCGAGGACGATGTCACGCCGCTGCCTATGACCGTCCAGATCACACGCGGAGACGGCGACCCGCTGCAACTGGAGATCGTCCGCACCGGCAAACCGGGCATCGAGGCCTATCTGAGCGAAATCGAGCCCGGTGAGAAGTACGAATTGGTCATCGCGATCAGACCGCCCCTGACTCCCGGGAAGCTGCGCAGTTGGGTGAAACTCAAGACCGGCGTCAAAGAGGTCCCCGAGACCACCATCCCGGTCTACGCGAATATTCCCCCGGGCTGGGCGAAATCCGAGTTCGCCTCCGCGGATATTCGGTAGTAGGTGCCGGGGAACCGCAGTCCCGGCGAGTGGCCTGCGTATACACCCTGGGTGAGCAATCCGAAAGCGGCGATCGTAGCTACGGCTTGTCGCCGCTTTCGGTCAATAGCACCTTATCAGGATCAACCTGCCTGGGTTTGTACTGGGCGATCAGTTGTCGAACTTTGGGCTGATCGGGTTTCAGCTCGAGCGAACGATGCCAGTATTCCAGTGCCTTGTCGCGAAGCCGAGCATCCTCCGGCGTTTCGAGATACTTGAGCATGTTGATCGAACCGAGGAAAGCGTACGAGTTCGGCAAATGGCGGTCACAACTCAACGCCGCGCGATAGCACGCCTCGGCGCTGTCGAAGTCGTGTAGGCGAAAGTGGCAAAAACCCAGGCCTTCGTGAGCCGAAGCGAGCTTCACGTCCAGGGAAACCGCCTGCTCGAGCGACATCCGTGCCATCTTCAGTCGATCCTGGTTCAGGTAGGTGTAACCGAGGTTGACCAGGGTAGCCGGCTGATGGTTGTCCCGTTCGAGCGCCTCTTTGTAGGCGTGGACGGCCTCGTAGTACTTCTGTTGGGCATCGTACACAATCCCAAGGTTGACGTAGGCGTGGGGGCTGTCGGGGTCGATGTCGATGGCTTGGCGATAGCGTTCGGTGGCTTGGTTGAGATCCCCGACCTCCCAGTAGCAAACACCCAGATTGAGTTGTGCGTTGAAGTCGTCCGGGCGCAGGTCACACGCATGCAGGTACGCCTGGATCGCGTCGTGGATCCGCTTGCTAAAGTGGTAGAGCTGGGCCAAGTTCAGCGTGTCCACAAACGATTGGGGATTGTGACGCAGCGCATTGGAGAAACACTCGATGGCCTGGGCATACTCTCCCATCCTGCGGTAGATGACGCCCATGCTGGAATGAGCCACGGCAAGTTCGGGCTCCAGGGCAACGGCGGCTTCGAACTGGGCCAGCGCGCCCTCCAGGTCCTCCCGCGCAAGGAGATTCCGGCCCCGGTCGTACCGCGTGTCGGCCTGGTAGGACCGAATCTCGGCACACCCGGCACCGCAAAGCAGCAGAGCGACCGCCAGTCCACAGCGCATGGCGTACAACGTTCGGATCAACATGTCCGACTCATTACCTCCAGTAGTAGGATCGGATCGATCCGGGCGAGCGGATCGACAATAATCCGCCCCTGGGTGTCGCGATGTATATACCAGCGAGTGGCTGTGATATCAAGATGGGTAATCTCAGCCCTGCCAGGCCGGAAGTAGGCGATCAACGAATCCAAAGCCTCCAAGCCGTTCGAACTCGCATTCGCCTGGTGACTTCGCGAACGTGCTCAGTTTGAGTACCATAGTCTCCGCTGCGCCGGCGCGACGGAGCCGGCGTGAAGAGAAGCGGTTGTCCGCGGGAGTCGCACGTTGACCACACCGACGACCTCGAACGGATCTGCCTTGGCGATTGCCTCTCCCTGGCACGAGCGGCACTGGCGGTGGCTGGCGGGCGGCATCGTCCTGTTCACGGTGGTGATGGGTCTGTCGCTGGTCAGTTCCGTATGGCTGGCCGGTGCCGACCCGGTCAAGTATGCGGATCTCGCCCGCTCGCTTGCCCGTGGCGAGGGGTACCTCTTCAACAACGGGCCGGAGGCGAAGCATCCGCCCGGGTTCCCGGTTTTGCTGGTGCCCCTCTTCTGGTTCACTTCCGCTCCACTCGTGGTGGCGCGCGTGATGATCGTCCTGACCGCCGGCGCAACCCTCTACCTGGCCGGCGTGATCCTGCGGCGCGTTCTCGGCGCGGGTGTTTCGCTGGCGGCATTGGTTTGCGTCGCGGTGTCGGTGCACGGTTGGTGGAGCACGCAGGCCCTGGTGAGTGAGTATCCGTACGCCATCCTTCAAAACGTCGCTTTGCTGATGCTTCTGAGGCTGACCACATCCACAACGCCGCGTAAGCGGGACGCGCTGCTGTTCGGCCTGCTAACCGGCACCGCGATACTCTTCCGCCCGGCTGCGGTCGCCCTGATCGCCGCGGGGGCCTACACGATTCTGCACCGGCGACTGACGGGCGGGCTCAGGACCGTCCAGGCGGCTGGTCTGGCGGGCTTGGCTGTCGGGCTACCGGTTGCGTCGCTCGCCGCTTGGCGTGTCTACGTGGCGATCTTCCAGATCCACACGGCGGCGATGCCGGAGAACGTCCACATCCTCTTGCGCGGGTACGCCTCGTCGCCCGGAGCGCTGATCGTCGAAACGGTCAAGAACATGCTGAGCCAGGGCGGCGGTCTTGTCTTTGGCGATTTCCATCCGACGCTATACCCGTCGGTCGAGCTGTTTTTGTGGCTTGCGTTGCTGCTCGTCTGGGTTCCTGTGCCCGTGGCGTTGTTCGTGCGAGGTTTGTGGCGAGCGGAACCGATTTGGGCTTTTCTCTGTGCTTATCTCTCGATGATCGCCCTCTGGCCTTTGGCGAGTGGTGCCAGCGCCCGACTGTGTGCCCCCGTGACCCCATTCGTTGTGGGGTTGCTGCTGTCGTCCTGGCGGTGGCTTGGCGGCAAACTCCTGCCTCGACACGGTGCCGCCGCGGTCGCGCTGTTGATCGTGAGCGCCGTCCTTGCGGGACAGATCGCCATGGGTGTCCCACTGTGGCGGAAGATGCACGTCAATGAAGACACCTGGGCCAGGCGCCTGAGCGACCTGGAGCGCATTCGGGATGAGTTCCACCCGGATTCGAGCGGGGCATGGGCTCACTTGAACGTCCGAGCGGCGATCTACGTGTTCGACATGCCCAACATGATGATGGAGTTCAGTTGGAGCAAAGACCCCGAGAAATGGGCTCGCGAACTGGACGACTATCGACCCGACTACATCGTCGTTCCCACGACTCCACGGCAGAAGAGGAACACCGAGTTGTTCATCAAGACACTCACCGAGGTCCGCCCCACGGCGAGGTGCGTCGCCGAACTCGAAGCCATCAGCCTGTATCACATCCCGCCGGCTGGGTAGCAACCTACCGACTAGCTAAAGCATCGCATGTTTTCGGACGAAGGGAGGGAGGGATTGCAGGTCCGCCGGCGTTCGAGATCGGGACGCCGAAGCGGATTCGCACGAACCTGGGAACCCGAGACTGAGTCGCCGTATCAGGAACGCTCATGTCCCTCAGCATGGCTCAGAGTTCGTCCATGGGTCCTGCGAGTCTCGTGGGCGCTGCACGCTCGCACACCCTTCTTCTGGCGACGATGGTCGCCGGCTCGCTGTTGCTCTACGCCTACGCCACGGCACGGAACGGCCACACCTTCCGATCCGTCGACGGCTACTTGTATTATACGTACGCGCACTCATGGTACTTCGACGGCGATTGCGATTACGAGAACAACATGCGGCTGGCGCCGGGGTTCACGGCCCACGAGCATTTTCTACAGCGCTCGTCCATCGGTCGCGTGAGGAACATTATGCCCTGCGCCTGGTCGGTCATCGCTCTGCCCTTCCTTGCCATCGCGGATGGGCTCACGATCGCGCACAATGCGGTCGCCGGTACGAACATCGCTCGCGACGGATACACCGGCTATTATCGGGCCATCGTTCCCCTGCCGCACGTCCTCATCGGAACCGCGGGCCTGTTGGTCATCTACGCGATTCTGGCGAGCCGTTTCTCTAAATACATCGCTGCCGTGGCAACCGTGCTCGCCTGGTGTGGGACGAACGTGATTTACTGGATCAGCTTCGAGCCCACACGGAGCCACGCCGCCAGCCTGGCATTCGTGGCGGGCACCATCTGGACTGCGGACACCATCCGTCGTAGCGGTTGGTCATGGCGCCGCGCGCTCGCTCTCGGGGCGTGCTGCGGGATGATGGGGGCGGTGCGCCATCAGAACGTCGCGTGGATGGCCGTGCCCATCATCTTGCTGGCCCCGTCGATGGCGTCGGGTGTGTTAGGACGTCGCCTGGGTTCATTGCGTGATGTCGGACTGGCGGCGCTGGGTGCGCTGATCGCCGTACTTTGCTTCCTGCCCCAATTCATCTCCACCTGGGTTACCGAACGGATGCTCATCGGGCACACGACTCACTGGGCGCCGCACTGGTTCAAGCCGCACTTTCTGCAGGAGTTCTTCCACCGCTCTACAGGATTGGTAAGCTCCTACCCGCTCGCAGGCGTGGCCCTGGTCGGGGTGCTTATATACGCATATCGGACCCGCCGGCGGGCCTTTCCGCTCGCGGCGGTCGCCGGTTTTGCGGCGATCGCCTACCTCAATGCCTGCCGGTGGGACTGCCATCGCGTGCGGCGGTATGTGTGCTGCGTGACCGTGTTCGCGCTGGGGTTGGCGGCGATCCTGGAGTGGGCTTCGCGGTCACGACGTCGAACCGTCGCAGTAGCCGTGGTTCTCGGAGCACTCTGCGCCAGGAATATCGCCGTTTTTCTCGGGGGTGCATCTCCATTTCCGGCGTGGATTTCGCTTGCCCTGCCGGGTTCGTGAATCATACAGTTGAATAGGGCCTCTTTGGAGACCCCGTGGTGCCGCCCGCGATGCCGGGATTCCTTGGGTGGCAGGAGCTTCGCCGCCAGGAGAAGAGGCTCGATGCATCCGACACCGGAAAACCATCCGCTCAAGAGGCTGTTCACCGGCCTGGTCGAGGACGCCTTCTACACACAGCTTGGCGTCTGTGACCCCAAGCTGGTGGATTACCTGGCCGACCTGCTGGTTTCGTTCGTGCACATCGATGGAATCGATCATCTCCGCGACGCCCACGGCAACCGCCTCGATCAGATTGGCCTGATCCTTTCGGATTCCCTCGACGGCGAATCGTCTTGTCAGTTCCCCCGCGAGTTCTCGATACACCGGCACATCGGCGATTACGCCCTGTTCTGGACCGGTTTGTACCCGGAGCGCCTCCGGATGGCACGCCGACCGACATGGCGCGACGGCGTCTGCGACTACGTCGCCCAGGGAAAACGGTCCTACCAAATTGCCTCCGACCTCGGCGATGACGGCTCCGTGCCGCCCTCCGCATTGCTCCACCGGCTCAGCGACGAGTTCGAGGCGTGCGTGCACGGCCTGGGACTGGTGCGGAAGGGCTGGGAACATGAGGAAGAGCACGACCGAGGCGAACCGGGGAACCTGCTGTACTGACCGAGAGGTTTCCGCCCGCAGGTTAAGCGAAGATCGCCCGCTTCACCGTCCGATATCAATTGCACATGACCGCGGACCGGTCCAGGACGCCCGAAGTCTATCGCCTGCTTGCCGCGGCGCACAACGCGGCGGCGGACAAGGCCATCCTGTGCGCCTTGCCGCACCTGGAACGGGAGTATCGCCGCGTAGCACTCAAGGTTCTTATCCGCCGACGGCGGCCTTGGGCGTTGTTGACCCTGGTATCCGGTTTCGCGAGTTACCCGGAAGACCTTCAAGGTGATGTCCTGGCGCGCGCAGCGTCGTTCGAGCCCGCCCTGCGCATGGCGATTCGACATGAGGATTCCGGTCTTCGGCTGGGCGCGATCCGGCTCATTGCCAAGAGCGGCGACTGCCGACTCGCTTATCTACTGAACAGTGCGTGGTCGCAACCCGACCCGGCGACGCGTGAGTTGGCCGGCAAGGCACTGCTGGCGTTTGCCGACAGGCACCTCACTCACCGGTCGACAATCGCCGACGACCAGTCGGCGGCCCGCGTTCAAAGTGAAAGACGGCATCTCGCCCCCGCGCTGGGGCGGGCCCTGCAATGCTGGGAGCTGCACACGAGAACCGAAGTGCTTACGGCAGCGGCGTGGCTGGCGGACCTCACGGTACAGGACATCGCCGACAAGATCGCGCAACCGCGCTCACGACTGGCCCACGCATTCAATTCGCTGCTCTCGACCCGGCCCGATCCACGGTTCGCGGCGTACGTGCTGCGTGCGTTGACGATCCCGGCGTTGCACGCGGGCGCGGCACGGATCATCGGGCACTGCCAGGACGATGCCTTCATGACGGCGTTGATCGACGAATGCTGGCTGCTCAAGGACCCGGGCGTACGGAAGGCATGCTCGGCGGTCCGGGACTTGAAATGGGTGAGTGGATCGATCGATCCGCTCCTGCGGCTGGGCGGTGAGAAGGCCGCCGCGGCGATGCGCTTCGCCGCAGCCACCGGACTGTCGAACGATGCGAAAGTAGGGCTGTTCAGAGACATGATCGCGTCGGGCGATTCGTGCCTGCGCCGTGCCGCGTTGTGGCAGCTCGTCACCATCGACACGGACGCCGCCACCGAGGTCCTACGTATCGCCGCCGGGCGAAAGGACAGTCCGATCGCCACCATGGCCTGTCACGAACTCCGCCGCCGCAAGCCCGTGTCGCCGGCATGGACGCAGACGCCCCGGGCGCGGGATTCCACGACGGCGTCGGCCGACGCGACCTCGCTCTCTCAAGAGGAACTCGACGAATTCTTCGACGCCTTTGCGCTCCTTGATGAGGACGGGCGTAAGCCTGCCTTACAGAACCCGATGCTCAAGACGCCCGCGGCGGCGCGCTGCCTGCGGGCCAAGCTGGCATCTTCCGATGCGGACGAGCGAGCCCGTACGCTACGGATCGTATGCGCCGCCGGCCTGATCGACGAAATGGAAGACCGTATCTACCGCTTAGCCAACGATTCCGATGCCACCGTCCGCAGCAATGCGGTCGCGATGTTGGCCCACCTGGCGAATCCGACGTCGATCCGGATCCTCCGCCGGGCCTTGCAGGACCCGGATGGGCGTGTGCAGGCCAACGCCATTGAAGCGCTGGACACGCTGGAAGTGGACCAGTACGAAAAGTGGATCGAATCCAAGCTCGAATCGCCTTCCAGTCGCGTCCGGGCGAATACGATTAAAGCGTTGCTCAGATGGGACGTGCGACGCGCCGCGGACACACTGCTCGACATGCTCGAGAGTGACGTGCGCGGCGAACGACTCAGCGCCCTGTGGGTGGTGGAACACGCGGGTCTTGGAAGCCTGCTGGATCGCGTCCGAGGGTTGGCCCAAAACGATGCCGATGTCGAAGTGCGTCGCCGAGCAGCCGGAATCGCCCAAGCCTTCTCGTCCTCTGCCACCGGGGTCGGTGCGATGAGCTACACGGATATCGTGATGGGGCAAGAGGAACCATGATTGGCCTACTCGCCGCATTCGGACCGCTGAGCGAGAGGATGGAGGCCATCCGTAACCACTTCACGGCAGGTGGGCGCTGGGTCGAGGTAGCTGTCGTATTGCTCACCCTGGCGGGATGTCTGTTCGTGCTCGCCGTGATCCACCGCGTGCGCGACGCCGCCGGACGACGCGAGCCTGACAAACCGGTTCGCATGTTTCGCGTGCTGTTGAGCGATCTGGGTTTCACACCACGGCAGCGCCGCATTCTGCGAGCCATGGCGGCCGATCTCAAACTCGAACACCCTACCGTGATGCTGCTGAGTCCGCGGCTATTCGCCGAGCAGGCAATCGCGTGGGGGAAGATGCGCGGCGGTGCACCCACCGACGAACTGAAGACGATCGCACGACAAGTTTTCCAGAGCCTGATAGCGGAAAAGAGAGCCTCGTAGGTTGTCCGCTCCCTGACGGTCGCGGCTCGGTTTCTTACCGGGAGGGCGTCCACGGCGCGAAGGTGTCGTCCTTCTGGTTGGCCGCGTAGAAAACCACCGTGTCGGTCGTCGTGTCCAGCGTGGCAACGGTCTTCGGGCGAGCGCGGTGCAGGGCGCCGGGGTTGATGATGCGCATGCGCCCCACGCATTGGTCGCAGGCGGTGTGTGTGTGGCCGTGGAGAATGTAATCCGGCTCGTACTCGGCGACGGCCCGATCCATGTCGCGTTCGTGACCGTGAAAAACCGCAAGGACCTTGCCGTCCAATTCCAAGCGCAGCGGCGGCTGTGCCGGCGTCTGCAAACCGACCGTCTCGGGGTAGCTGTGCAGTGGGCCGTCACGCGCGTCCATGTTTCCCCAGACAAAACCACACCGTCGTCCCACGAGATGATCCAACACGGTGGTGCCTCCGACATCACCGCAGTGGACGACGTACTCCACGCCCAGGGAGTCGAAAAGCCGCATCACCGCCCCGACGATGCGGTCCTGTCCATGGCTGTCCGACATGATTCCGATCAACAATGTTCCACGCCCATGGTTACGCCCCGTTTGTCAGCATAACGACCGCAGTGCGGACAATCCATGCTACGGCAGCGCGAAGTTCCCCAACGATGCCGGGTTGTAGAAGTTGCGGATGGCACCGGCCCAATTGGAATACTCCTGATGCTCCAGATCGAACCGCGAGAAGTTTACCCCCCAGATTCGCCCACGGGTCGTCGGCGTATCCGCGGATGTGTCAAAGGCCTCCAGAGGAATGCGTACTTCCGCCACCCAGTGATCGGGATAGGTTCGGGCGGCGTGCTGCACGTCGGCGGCCCACACGCGCCGCCGTCCGGTCGGCGGATCGGCGTTTATCCCACGCTCCCACAGTGCGCCCGACGGCTTGATCACGATGTGGTACAAATCGGAAGTGGAGTGCGTGCCCGCGCCGCTCGGGTCGAGCGCGATTTCGACCAGCTCTTCACCGACGGGAATCCAATCGTCGTAGTTCACCACGTTGCTGTGGACCGCATGCACCCGTGCGGTCCCTTGTGTCGCACAGTGGAAGGCAAAGTACAGCGCCTGGGCATCGGCGGAGACGTACACCCGCGTGGCGGACGTGGATCGGCTGTTTTCGCCCTCCGCACCGGCCGCGATGAGCGTGAAGCCCGAAGCGAGATTGCCCACGCTGGGCGGCCAATCCGACAGGTCTCCGTCGATGCGGATTTCACCCTGCAGAGGCTGGGCGGCCAGGTAGCTCATTCGCGCGGACACTGTACGCACGCGACCTTCATTGGTGGTGAACTCGATCGGCACGTTTCGCACGCCGTTCTCGTCCCAGGTGACTACGGCAGCTCTGGCCACGAGGATGATGCGCGACGAATCACACGGCGGGACGAAGACGTCCACGGGCGCGTCGAGTCCGCTCCAGCCCACCGGGAGTTCCCCGAAATCGATCGAGCCGGACACCGGCGTGCGCTTGTGGTTGTGGACAACCACGGTGCATTCGATCGTCGCGTCGCCGTGGGCGGCCCGAGGCACACGCCGAACCCGGACGCCTTCGACCTCCAGGCGGACATGCCGAACCGCTTCAATGAAGCGCCGCCAGCGGACATTGGCGGCTGTTCGCGTCTGCTGCTCGGGAAAGCCCTCTTGCAGCGCCAACTCGAGTTCACCGATCATGATCCGCTTGGCCTCTCGCCACCATCGGGGATCGCGCACCCATCCGATGGCGCGGGGGTCGGCGTAGTGATAGCGATAGGCTTTGGCGCCGGCGTACGGGGCCAGCGAGTCGATCAACACGTCGGCGAGGTGCCCGATCCCCTTCGCTCGCATCAGTTCCAGGTAAGACAGATCGAGCATACCGCGGCGCAGGCGCTTGAGGCGCACGGAGGGAATCGGCTCGGTCAGCCCGGCGATGGCCCCGGGATAGAGCAACGGGGCCCGGGCGCCGGTCCGGCCGCCCGACGACTCGATGCAGTCCTGAGCGGTGAGCCTCTCGGCGACGTCAGGCCAGGGATTGATCGTCCCCAGCCAAACCACCGGGGCCTTCTCACGGCATGCCTGCCAGGGAACAACGCGCGTGTCCGCCGCCGGGACGCCGAGTTCGATCGTCCCGCTGAATGGAGGGCGATCCACGGCCATCCACATGCGCGCCGGTTCGACACCGCCGATTGGCTCGGGCGGAGCGTAGAACTGTGCGGGCGGGCACCAGACGTCCACATAGCCGAGCAGGTCGCCGGTGGGAAAGTCGGGCCAACCGTACGCCTCCAGGTCCTGTGGAAACAAGTGCGATAGGATTCGCACGCGGGGATCGGCTTTGCGAATCACGCGGGCGAAATGCTCCGAGGCTTGCACGGACCGCGGATTGGGCGTCTCGGCGTAGGGAATCTTCACGAAGGACCGCGCCAACCAGCCCCGCTCGGCGAAATGCTCGGCGCATTGGGCGAGATACTCGCGGAGGTGGCGGGAGTAGGTGGGCGACTGCGCGGCACCGTAGGCCGGCGGCGCCGGAAAACGCTCGTCGAACGGGATCACCCAAAGCGGCAACGCAGCGCGATCCACGAACTTCGTCCCGTCAAGGTAGCCTTCCACCGTACAGTCGTAGTCCTCCCAGCCCACGCGGAGCGCACCGAGCGCATCGATCTTGACCACCGGATAGTGGGTGCTCATGAGCGGCGAGACTTTGTGCCTTTGCAGCATCCGCGCCGTCGTGTCGAGGATCGATTGCAGTTCCGAGCGAATCGGGCTGTCGCCCATGATACGCGTGGCGCGGCAGGGTTTGCCCTGGTACGTCACGTGGTGGGCGAACAACGCCTCCAGGTCGACATCGGCTGCCAGCACCACGCCTTGCCGCCCCGGCAGCACAAAGGGGAGCACCTCAAGCCGCAGATCGACCGTTGCGGTGGTCTCGCCGTCGCAGCGCAAGCGCAACTTCGACCAGAACACCCCCGGAGACGTGCCCTTGGAGACATCAACGTCCACCCATAGCGATAGAGTGTCACCGTCTGACATCCTGCAGGGCAAGCCGCCGCGAGGCGCGTCGGCGGGAACCAGAACGTCGTCAACCGGTTCGTAACGACGATCCGGTGCGATCGAGCGAATGTGCCATCCGGGCCACCGGGAAACGTGAACGGAATGAACGCGGAAGATCGTGACCGCATCCGCCGTCAGTGTCGCGTCGCCCGAGTGCCAATCGTCCACGGTGACAGACACGTCCGCGTCGATATCGCCGGAGTAGGTGGCTGACAAGCGAAAGGCGATCGTCTCATCCAGTGCCGCAGTGAGATGAATGCGATTCTCCGCGCGGTCGAACAGGCTGTTGGGCGTGCCCTCGGGCATCCACGCCGGGTTGACCCCGTCCGCCGTCGCCAAGAAGGTGAGGTTCGCCGCCGGTTGTGACGGCGTGCAGGCGGATAGGGATGTGCAGCAGAGGATTATTGCCCCGAGCCGTCGCGACCACAAAGTGGAAATTGAGGATTGAGGATTAGGCATCGTATTCCCGACAGGTGCGGGTTTTTCGTCCTTTGCTCAACACCCACCGCCGGGCGTCGTCCACGATGAAGTAGAATGCGGGAACCAGAATGAGTGTCAATACCGTGGCGGTCAACAATCCCCAGCACATGCTCATGGCGAACGGCGACCAGATCTTGCTGAAACCGCCCAGACCCAGAGCCATGGGGGCCAGACCGGCTATGGTCGTGACGGTGGTCAGGGTGATCGGGCGGAGCCGGCGGCGGCAGGATACCCTCAAGGCCTCGACAACCGGGGTGCCACGCCGCCGCTCCACGTTGACGAAGTCCAGCAGCACCAGAGCATCGTTGACCGCCACGCCGCACATGCCCACCATCGCGATGGCCGTCACAATGCTGAACGAATACCCGTTGACCACCAGGCCGAACACCATCCCCATCAGGCCGAAGGCCACCGCGGTCAGCACGATGACGGGTTGAACGTAGCTGCGGAACTGCGATGCCAGGATCAGGTAGATGAGGCACAAAGCGACCACGCCCGACGTCCGCAGGGCGGCGAAGCTCTCGGTGGTTTCCGAATACTGTCCGGCGGCGAAGAGCTTGAGCCCACTGTCCTCCTCCATCAGCGGTGCGTACTTCTCCATCACCGCCGTGCTGACGTGGGTTGCGTCGGTGACTTTGGTATCGACGTTGGCCGTCACGAGTACGGCCCGTCTGGTGTTGTAGTGGTAGCGGCGCGCATAGGCCTGATCGAACTCCACTTCGGCTACCTGGTGCAGCTTGACCATGCCCCCGGCGCGCGTCTCGATGTCAATGTTGTGCAGGTCGTCCACCGTCCGCAGATGTTCGCCGGCGTACATCACCTTGATGTCCACGTCTTCGTCGTTCTCGGTGTCCTTGAACACGCCCACCTTCAGGCCGTCGTTGGCCCCGCGAAAAGCCGTGGCGACGTCGAGGAACGTCAAGCCCAACTCGCTGGCCCGCTCCTCGTTGACCCGCAACTGCAATTCACGTTGCCCCATGCGGAGGTTGTCGGTGACATCGTGCACACCGTCGTAACCGCTCAACTCGCGTCTGATCCGCCCGGCGATTTCGCGGGCGATCTCGTAGTCGGGATGCTCCACGCGGATCGCCACCGGTTTCCCAACCGGTGGGCCGTCGCGGATCGGCCACACACGCAGGTTCTCCAGGCCGCTCTCAGGATGCGCCGCGACATAAGCGTTCAGCGTCTGGCGAACTTCGTTCATCACGCCGGTAGGATCGCGGTAGCTCCCGGGATACTGCGTCACGTCCAGCCACAACTGCGCCAGGTTCGTCTGCACGACGCTCTCGTTGTCGTCGTTGACCTGGGCACCGATGAGCGTGGCGTATTGAGCCACTTTGTCGGGCATGAAGCCGTCGAACAGCGGGAACAGTTGCTCGGCCGCGCGTGTGGTTTCCTTCAGACCGGCCTCCTCACGCGTGTTGAAGTCCACGATGAACGTGGGGAAATCCGACGGGAACATCTCCACGATCAGTGTTCGGCTGGTTTGCCACGCGAACAGCCCCAGCGCCGCCAGCACGGCCAACCCCACGTACCTGAACCTGAGCACCTGCAGCAAGAGGGCCTCGTAGAAGTTGATGGCTCCCGCTCGCAGCGCATCCACCCGCGACGAGACGGCCCTGCAACCGCCGAGCAACCGCGCCCATAGAAGCGACCTGGTCCTTTCGGAGGTTCCCGCCGGGGAGGCGGCGGATCCACGCGCCTGGCGACCGCGGGGCCCCCAGTCCAGGTAATGACACGGAAGGATGAGCAGGCATTCGAACAGCGAAGCCAACAACGCCACCGTGACCGTCTTTGGGATAATGGAGAAGAAGCGACCGAGCATCCCGGGCATGAGCAGCAGGGGCAGGAACGCCGCCATCGTCGTCGCGGTCGAACTGATCACCGGCCACATCACCTGCTCGGTGCCGTTGATGACCGCCTCGCGCAGCGGCCGGCCTTCCTGAACGTGACGATAGATGTTCTCCAGTACGATGATCGCGTCGTCGACGATCAAGCCGCTGACCAGGACCAGCGCAAACACGCTGACGGCGTTCAGCGACACGCCGATCACGTACATGAAGATGGCCGCACAGAGAAACGAAAACGGAATCCCGACGATCGCCAGCAGCGAATTGCGGACCCCGATGAACAACCACAGTCCGATGAACACAAACACCAACCCAACGCTCAGGTTGTTCCGCAGCACGGCCAATCGGCTGGAGATCATGGTTGTCGAGTCGCCTGTGATCTCGACCGCCACACCGGCGATGTCGTGGCGGGCACGGTACTCGTCCAGATAAGCTTGGATCGCGTTGCGCACGGTCAGGGCATTGGCGTGGCGGTCTTTGGCGATGTACAACGCCGCCGCGGGCTTTCCGCGGATACGCCCCACGACGATGGCCCGCTCGAAGCCCTCTTCAATGGTCCCCAGATCCTTCAACCGAACATGGGCGCCGGTGGGGCTGCGCACAACGCAAATGTCGCCCAGTCCCTCCGCCGATTCCACTTCGCCGATGCTGCGCAGCGCGATCTCGCTGTCCGCCGTTTCCATCGTCCCGGCGGGGATGTTGAGATTTTGCGCTTTGAGGACCGCCGCGACCTTTTGCAGGGACAGGCCGTACTTCTCCAACAGGGGACGCTGCAACCGGATGTGGATTTCACGCTCGCGCATTGCGGTGGGCTTGATCTTGCTCACCCCGGGGATGGTGCGCAACTCGTCTTTCAAGTCGAGGGCGATCTGGCGGATGTACGCCTCACCGACGTTCGCTTCGTCCACGACGGCCACCTGCACCAGCGGGAAGACCTCCTCGAGCGTAATCCGCACCAGCTCGGGCTCCTCGGCTGTCGTGGGCAGGTCCACCACGCGGTCGAGGCTGAGTCGAAGATCGTCAAACGCCGCCTGCAAACCCTGGGGGGACATGTCCTCGCGGAACTTGACGCTGATCAACGACAAGCTGGGCGTTGAATAACTGACGATCCGGGAGGCGCCGCGCACGTCCTCAATCTCGTCTTCGATCACCTTGGTGATCATGCGCTCGACCTCCTCGGCCGAGGCGCCGAACCACGGGGTGACAATCCGCGCCCAGTCCAGCGAAGTGTCCGGATACACCTCCACCGGAAGGACGGTCGCGATCATCCCGCCAATGACGATGAACAGCAGGAACAGCAGGTTCACCAGGACAACTTGTGTGACTGAGAAGCGTGCCAGCGACATGACTTCGGCTATCCTGGACCCACGGCGTGGTCAGAGAGGCTCGCTTCGCTCACCCTGGGCTTTATTCCACCATCCCCTTCGGGGATTTCCTGTACCTCGGAGATGTTCACCGCGACGCCGTCCTTCAGACTGCGCACCCGCCGAACCACCAGCCGATCGCCGGGCGCGAGCCCCTCGGAAACGCGTACGAGTTCGATTCGCCCCGGGATATCCAGCAGCTTGACTCGCCGGAGCCGCACAACCGGTTGGACGCCCTCCTCCGTGATGACCACGAAACAGAATGCCTCCCCGAACTGGCGGAAGAACGCATCGCGCGGTGCGGCGATCCCATCGGTCCAGTTCGTCGAGCGTATCCGCACTCGCGCGAACATGCCGGCGCGAAGGCGACCATTCGGATTGTCGAGGTGGAACTCGACGCGGAACTTGCGCGTGAGCGGCTCGGCCTTGGGCGCTACGTGGTTGAACGTGGCGGGAAAGGTCACGCTTGGCACCGCGTCAACCGTGACCTCCGCTTCGCTCTTTTCGCTCAACGTATCCACCTGCGGACCGGTCAACTCGACGATGAGCTTCATGCGATCAAGCCGGATCGTCTCCACCAGCGGCTGACCGGCGACCACGTATTCGCCCACCTCGTAGCGGGTCTGGTTGATCGTGCCGGTGACGGGCGCCGCGATCCGGCATCGAGACTGTGTTTCGCGGGCTTCGGCCAGCGACGCCTCCGCCACACCGACGGCGGCATTGCCCACCTCCAGCGTCTTTTGCGCCCGGTTGCAGGCCGCCTTTGCGGACAGGAGTTGCGCTTCGGCCCGCTTGAGCCGTGTCTCGTACCGCTCGTACTCGATCTCGACGGATTCCTTGCCGTGATACAGCTTGCGAATTCGCTCAAACTCGCTCTGCGCGTTGTCGCGGGCGGCTTGCGCGTCGTTCCACCGCGCCTCGGCGACCGCGACGGCTGACTGGGCCTCTCGGACTTGCCCGCGGGCTACGCCCAGGTTGGCCTCGGCCTTCTGAACCGCCAGTGAATAGAACGTGTCATCGATGCCGCATAGGATCGTGCCGAGTTCGACCTGCTGTCCGTCGTGGACCGGCTTGGAAACCACGCGCCCGGAAACCTCGCTGTGCACCGTGACCTCGGCAAAGCCGCTGAGAAACCCGCGGACATCGAAGAGGATGGGGACCTGCCGGGGAACGATCTTCGTGACCTCGACCACGGGCAAGGGCTCGGCGTCGTCTGCGCCGCCGCCAAGCGTTCGTGCGTCCGCGACGCCCATCATGTAGAGCGCCCCAACGAGTGACGCGACGATCACCATGCCGGCGAATCCGAGGGTGAGGCGATTGCGTGTCGTGTCCGGCATGCTCATGGGGATGCGTCCCGCGTCGCCGGCGAGATTCCGCTTTCGGCGGAGGCGCGCCCACCGGATGAGACGGCTCTGGTGAAACGGGTCTCGGACCCCTCGCAGCGCTACGGACGCCCCGGCGCCTTGCGACGGGCCTCGCCCTCAAACCGATCACGGTCCGGGCTATTCGCTGCCCTTCTCGTCGCTTTCCGGCTCAGCCGTGTCTTCGGAGGCTGCGGGAGGAACGTCCGCCTCCTCATTCGCCTCGGGAGCCGTATCCGCCGGTTCTTCCGGTTGCTTCGCCGGTGCGGGGGCCGGGATCTTCTTGACGTTCGCACTTCGGCCCGTGGGCGACACGGGTGGGAGCGGCGGTCCATCCAACGGGACCAGGGGCTTCAGTGCGGGCTTGGGCGCGGGCGCGGGCGCGGGCGCCAACACCGTCCACCGGAACACCTCATCCAAACGGTTCAGCCGCTCCAGCGCCGCCGTTTGAAACGGCGTGTTGGCGAAGCGCGAATCATCCCGAAGTGTCTCGAGAAGCTCGCGGGCTTTCTCTTTGCGCGACGGATCGCCGTCCAGCACGAACCGGTCGGCTTCGACGTTGATCAGCCCGTTCAGCGCCGTCGCCACCGCCAGAACATCGTCCGGCAACTGATCCTTCAACGCGTTGCAGGCCTGTTCCGCGGTATCCAGATATCGCGGATCGACCCCCCCCTGCCCCATCCTGGAGAGTCGCATGGCGATCATCGTTTGGCTGGCGAGCGTTTCAAACGCCAGACCAGGGTCCTTTGTCTCGGCGGCCAGCTCCTGCAAGCCCTCGAACCCCATGCTGATCTCCGCGTCCGTGCGTTTCTGGCCCGATTGGGTGAAGAAGGATTTCAGTTGAATCTCGCTCAGGCTTCGCCAGGCGTCGTCGAGTTCCTGCTCAGCCGCCCTCGTCTGATAGAGCGCAAAGGCGACGACCAGGACGATCACGGCGACCCCACCGACGACGAAGCTGCCCCACTTTCGGAAGAATTCCCGGCCGTCGTCGATCATCTGGGCGAGGTCATTGGTCTTGAGTTCTTGTCTGCGTTCTGTTTTCATGGACGATTCTGTGCCAGAGGGGGTGTCGCCCCCCGCTGCTCCTGCGCGACCTTGACTTGCACAAGTGTCTTCTTGCCGAAGATCGTGCTCTCATCGTGGATATCGATCATGCACACTTCGTTGCCCTTGGCAAACCGCATGCTGAATTCGCCCTTGATGGCGCCGTCGCTCACCTTTGCCCAGCGAAGCAGCGGCATCTGTTCGCGATAGAAGCGTCGCACCGCGAACTTATCGGCCCGTCCCGCGTACATGTGCCGCAGGTAGGTCCGAGACTGCCCGGTGGAGTAGTCCTCCATCAGCGGTTCTACGATCTTGAACGCCGCGGGCAACGGAATGTCCCTCTCGTAGGGGCGACTGCTGGCGATCAGGCGGACCGCTTGGTCCTTGCGCTGGGGCGGCGATTCACATCCGCCCGCCAGGATTCCTGATACCACGAACACCGGCGTAACCGCCAGCCGCGCGAGATCGTTCACACGCATCATAACCGCACTCCGGTGCCGATCCCCAGGCTTGACTCAGAGCAATTCCCAAGCCGCGTAGCCTAGACCAACTTCCCCCTTCCGTCAATGTGCCCCATTTCCGAGCCCGGAGCGCAAGCGACGGGTCGAACGGTTTCCCGTCGCTTGCGCTCCGGGCTCGGATCAGCGGACGCCTGGTGCCACAAAAAACAGTTGCACCCTCAGCCCATCCGGTGCGGTGTGGCGCTGGCCAGCAGGTCGGACAACACGCGGCTCGGGTTCGGGCAGCGGGTCAGGAGGATCATGGCGGCGATGACGTAGGGCTTGTGCTCGGCCTCCCTGTAGGTAGCCAGGCGGTGGCGCTCGAACACCTCCGCCGACACCTCGCCGGCCTCACAGTTCACGTCGGTGATGTCGGCCGGCAGGGGGTGCATGTAGACGGCTTCGCTCGTGCCCCGGGACGGGTCTCCCCGGGTCAAGCTCATGCGCTTGGCGGTGCACTCCCAGTTCCTGTACTTGGCGTTGTTGGCCAGGCACTCACGCTCCAACTCCTCGAGTGCTTTGGACTCGCCGGCCCGCAGCAGGGCCGTACGCCGTTCCATAATCGTGTAGGGCGCCCAGCTCTTGGGGTAGACGATGTCCGCGTTCGCAAAGGCCTCCTCCATGCTGTGGAGCTTCGTGAACGAACCACCGGACTCGCTAGCGTGTTTAGCGGCGGTTTGCTCCAACTCCGGGATAACGTCGTAGCCCTCCGGGTGGGCCAGGACAACCTCCATCCCGAACCGGGTCATCAACGTAATGATGCCCTGGGCGACGGACAGCGGCTTGCCGTACGACGGCGAGTAGCCCCAGGTCATGGCGATTCGCTTCCCGCGCAACGCCTCCAGCGAACCGAAGGTCTTCTGCAAATGCATCAGGTCGCTCAGCGACTGGGTGGGATGGTCGCGATCACACTGCAGGTTGATCACCGCCGGACGCTGCGGCAGCACGCCCTCGCCAAAACCGTCTTCGATAGCGGTCGCGACCTCGAACATGTACTTGTGCCCCTCGTGGATGAACAGGTCGTCGCGGATGCCGATGACCTCGGTGAGGAACGAGATCATGCTGGCCGTCTCGCGGACGGTCTCGCCGTGGGAGAGTTGCGACTTGCTCTCGTCCAGGTCCTGGCAGGACAGCCCGAGCAGACTGGCGGCGCTGGCGAACGAGAAGCGCGTGCGCGTCGATTTGTCGCGGAAGTTGGAGACCGCCAGCCCGCCCTGGAAAACGCGGCTCGAAATATTCGCCCGCCACATCTCCTCGAGCACCTCCGCCGCCAGCAGCACCGCCCGCAAATCGTCGGCCGATTGCTCCCAGGTCAGCAGGAAGTCCTTTTGGTGAAGGTTGGTTTTGAGATGGTCCAGTTGCTTGAGCAGCGGCCGAATCTTCTCCAAGGTCATCGCTTCATCCTTTCCTCAGACGGACGGCGGGCAAATACGAAGGCGAGAGCACCGGTGCCGCGGCACTATAGCAGGCGGGGGTAGGCCGTCAACCAGCCACTTCAGGGCGAAGTTCTCGTGGGTTTCAGGGCGAAGAAGGCCATCGGCGGGCAACCTACCTGCTTGACGAAAACCTCACTCCCCATATCCGCTCCGCGGTTTCTGAACCCGTTTTGATAGCGTGGTCAGCTTTCGGCAGCCTTTGAGTCCAGCCCTCGGCGTCGGACAGCCGATAATAGCAAAAGCGCGGTTATCAGTGTTATCAACCGGGGCTGAGGGTGTGCGCCGCCCCGATCCTCGACGAGGCAGAGGGTAAAGGGGCTGGCTGCCGTGTGCCTCCGCGGACTCCGATCGAAGGCGCCATCGGAAACAAGGTCTGATGTCCAAACGCAAGAACCAACAGCGCCCGCGGCGCCTGCACTGGCCGATCCTGCTCGGTCTGGCCTGTGTGTTCGTGTGGGCCTCGCTGCTGACCTTCAGTGCGGGCGACTGGCCCAGCCCCCACCAGTATCCGCACCACGACCCGCCGCTTAACGCCTGCGGACCGGCCGGCGGGCTCATCGCCTACCACACGTTCTACTACCTCGGAGACGGCGTCTACCCGCTGATCCTGTTCGTCAGCATGGCCGCCGGGCTGTGGCTGTTTAACGGCCGGATTCCCAATCTGCTGCAGCGGGCGTTCGGGCTAGTTCTGCTGTGTTCGGCGACGGCGACGGCGGTGCACTTTGTGTCCGTCGGTGGGGCCAATACGCTCCCGGAGGGCGATGGCGGCATTCTGGGCTCGGGGCTGGGTGAGTTTCTCCAGACTCGTTTCTCCGGCCTGGGCACGGTGCTGGTTCTGGGGTACGCGTTTATCGTCGGGCTGCTCCTGACGGCCGAGGGGTGGGTCCTGCGTTTCCCGAGCATGGTCAAGCGGGCCGCCGAAGCCTCCGGCGCGGTGCTCACCAAGGCCCGGGACGCTGCGGCGACGGTCGTTCCTCGGGCGGCCGCCTCGCCGGCCGGGCGGCGCGGTTTCGACGACGCCGACCCTGCCGGGGATATCAAGATCAATCCCTCTCGCCGACGCCGTGTCGGCATGCGCGACCACGACGATCCGGCCCAGGGCGAATTGTTCGACGACGATGGCAACGCAAAGGAGGGGCTCCAAAGTCGGTCGCGTCGCAGGAAGACCGACAGCCCGCGCGACCCGGTCAAGAGCGATACGGAGAAACCACCCTCCAAGAAACGCCAACCGGACGAATCCGGGGCGGACGGAGAGGAGAAGGACACCGGCGGACCGGTGGTCAAGGTGCTCAAGCGTCGGGACCCGCCGCCGATGACCGAAGCCTACCCCCGCACCCTCGGCGAATGGCGCTTCCCGCCGATCCACCTGCTGCAGGAGCCCGAGCACACGTTTTCGGCCAAGCAGGAATCGGCCGTGCGGGCCAAGGCCAAGGTGCTCGAACGGACCCTGGCCGAGTTCCGTCTGGACGCGCGAGTCGTGGAGATCGACACGGGCCCGGTGATCACGATGTACGAGTTGGCGCTGGCCCCGGGGATCAAGGTTTCGCAAATTTCGTCGCTGTCCAACGACATCGCCCGGGCGATGCGTGCCCCGTCGATCCGCATCGTGGCCCCGATACCGGGCAAGAACACCATCGGCGTCGAAGTGCCCAACATCGATAAAGAGACCGTGCGCATACGCGAGCTGCTGACCCTGGCGGGGCGTCAGGCGGGCAAGATGACTCTCCCGCTGTTTTTGGGCAAGGACGCCGGCGGCGACGCCCTGATGGCGGACCTGGCCCGCATGCCGCACCTGCTCATCGCCGGCACGACCGGTTCGGGCAAGAGCGTGTGCCTCAACTCGATCATCGCCAGCATCCTGATGACCCAGCGCCCGGACCGCTGCAAGCTGATTCTCGTCGATCCCAAGATGGTGGAGATGAGCCAGTTCAAGAACATCCCCCACCTGATGGCACCGATTGTCACCGACCTCAACCGGGCCCAGGCGATTCTGGAATGGGCGGTGACCAAGATGGACGAGCGTTACGCCCTGCTCGCCGAAGCCGGCGTGCGCAACATCACCGGGTACAACAAGCTCGTGCCCAAAGAGATCAAGGAGCGCTTCGAGCCGGCCAACGACGCCGAATGGGCCAAGATCCCCAAGCATATTCCGCAGATCATCATCGTCATCGACGAGTTGGCCGATTTGATGATGACCTCCCCGAAAGAGGTGGAGCACTGTCTCTCGCGGTTGGCGCAGAAATCGCGGGCCGTTGGAATCCACATCGTGGTTGCCACCCAGCGGCCTGAGGTCAAGGTGGTCACCGGGCTGATCAAGAGCAACATTCCCTGCCGCATCGCCTTCCGTGTGGCGTCGCGTATGGATTCGCGTATCGTGCTCGATCAGAACGGGGCCGAGGTGCTCATGGGGCAGGGCGATATGCTGTTCCTGCCACCCGGATCGGCCAAGCTGATCCGCGCCCAGGGCACCTTCCTCGACGACGGCGAACTGCACGCCATCATCGACTTCCTCAACCAGCGGGCTCAGCCGGAGTTTCACCCGCACCTCATCCAGCTTCCCGCCGTTGGGGCCGCGGCGGCAGGTGAGAAGGACCCGCTGTTCGACGAGGCGGTCGAGCTTATCATCGAAAGCGGGCGCGGCAGCGTGAGTCTGTTGCAGCGGCGGCTGGCGGTCGGCTATTCGCGGGCCTCACGCCTGATCGAGATCATGGCCGAGGCGGGCATCATCGGCGCCTACAAGGGCTCGGTCGCCCGCGAGGTGCTGATGACCGCCGACGAGTGGGAAGCACTGCGGAAACAGACGGCCGCCGATCTCGACGACAACTACAAAGCCGATCAGGACGATGAGGAAGAAGGGGAGAACTCAGAGCCCCAGCTTGATGGCGGCGCCGCAGGCGGTGACGACTAGCCCGGCGGCTACGTGTCCGTAGCGCTCCAGGCGGAAGAACGCGGCTTTCGTCAGCCCCAGATAGGCGACGACCACAATGCCCGTCATGGTGGCAATCGTCACGACGCCGAAAACCAACGCCACCAGGCCCACGCCCCACAAGCTGAGCTTCGCAGCCGGGTACATCAGCAGCGGAATCAGCGGCTCGCATGGGCCGAAGATGAAGATGGTGAACAGAATCCACGGCGTCATCGAGACGGCCTTCTGATCGTCCGCATGCACGTGTGCGTGATCCTCGACGTGACCGTGGCGGTGCGCGTGAGCGATGCCGTCGGCGTGAACGTGCCGGTGGGTGTGCGGACGATTGCGGATTGCCCGATGGATGCCCCAGACGGTATAGGCCAACCCGAACCCCAATAGAAGCCAGCCGGCTACGTTGCCGCGGATGCCTTCAAACCACTCCAGCTTACCCACCGCCGCCCCCAGGGCGATCCCCAACACGCCCAGAATGACGGAGCCCACCACGTGCCCGACCCCACAGGCCAATGTGATGACCACGGTCTTGGGCAGCGACCATCGTCCGATGCGCGACATGGCCACAAATGGGAGGTAATGATCCGGTCCCATGAGCGTGTGTGAAAAGCCGAGCACCGCGGCGAAGCCCACCAAGGCGGTAAGTGTCGTAGTGTCCACAGGTCGTGCTCCCAAGCACGGAAACGCTCCGGCATGCGGAGTTTGTCGGTCTGGTCTGTAGTATCGCCCGTTGTGGGCGGCTCGCCCTTGTTTTTCGCCACCCACGATGGGTGACGCCACGTTGGGAATCACCGAGAACCACGCCTAGTAGACCACAAACGGGGCTCCACTGTCAATGGGCACCGGCTGCTGGACACGAACCCGCAAACCCTGTTCGGTTCGCTGAGGGCGTTGCTCTTGCTCGGGAAGATCGCCAGATTCTCACGCACCTGCGCAAGCGGCGGTTCGCATGAGAGAACCAATAATCTTCACAAATCGTGTTGCAAGGTGCTGTCGGCGAGCCTAAAATGCCGATCCAATTGAGGTTGTGACGCGGTTTTCCGGCGGTTGGTCGTCGGGGACGGCGTCCTCAGGCGGTGTGGAAGGCGGGGTGGTGTGTCAGCGTGCACCGGCCCCGGGATTTTTGAAACCATCTGTGAAGGTAAGCTATGCACGGCGCGGGCATACGCTTGAGCTTCATGTCGTCGATCCTGGCTGGCGTGGTCGCCGGATCACTTCTTCCTTGTCAGGCTTACGCAAACACGGAGGCGGAGCCGGAATCGGCCGGAGGGAAATACTTCACGCTCGACCGGCTGGACGTCTACCTCGAGCTGGAAGCCGACTACGATCACACCAAGGTGCGCCAGGACTACCGGCGCCGCTACGGCGTTTTCAAGCGTACGCAGACCAACCGCGATTACACCTTCCAGGAGCGCATCGGGTTCAACCTCACCGGTACGGTGATCGATCCCAGCTTCATCACCTTCGACGGCGATATCAGCTTCGCCTTCACCCAGGATTGCCACGAAGAGCGCGGTTGGTACATCTCCCGGAACGATCACGAGACCGGGCACCTGCTGCAATACGACGTGCGGGCCAACTTCTTTACCGGCAAGCTGCTCTCCGGGTCGGTCTACGCCCTGAGGCGGGACGACCGGATCAGCCGCCGGTTCCTGCCGACGTTGGACGAGGAGCGCACCGGGTTTGGGACGAGTTGGGACTTCGCCCACGACACGTTCCCCATGACCCTCAGCTACGACTACATGGAGACGGACCGCACCGGCAACTGGGACGAGCGCGACGACGAGCATTTCACCGAGAGCAACTTCCACTACGGCGTCGATTGGGTCATCTCTGAGTATCACCGGTTCAAACTGTCCTACGAGCACGCCGAGACCAAGCAGGAGTATCAGGGGCTGGACGAGCCCTTCGATACCACGCGTGATTTGTTCACGCTGGAACACGAGTTGGAGTTCGGCCCGGCCCATCGGCACGAGTTTCGCACGTTGATCCACTGGCAGGAAGAGAGTGGCGACTTCGCTCGCGACTTCTTCGAGATCGGGCCGCAACTGACGCTGCATCACAGCGATCAGTTGCAAACCCTGTACAAGTACCAGTTCAACCGCGAGCGCTATGAAGGTCTCGACGTGGAGAGTCATCGCTTCGATTTTCAGTTGGTGCACCAACTCTACACCAACCTGACGACCACGGTGGACCTCTTCGCCCTGTACGAGGACGTCGAGAACGACGTCAACACCTATCAGTACGGGGGGTCGGTGGACTGGCAGTACAACCGCAAGAACCCGTACGGGCACTTCCGTGCGAACCTGGCTTTGGCCTACGACACGCAGGACATCAGCGGCGATAACGGGGTGCGCGTGGTGCTCAACGAGTCGGCTGCGTTTCGCGATCCGGTCAACATCACGCTGCGCAACCGCAACGTGATCCCCAACAGCATCGTGATCACCGATTCGGGCAATCGCCGCTATTACCTCGCCGGTCGCGACTACCTGGTGATCCAGTGGGGCGGGGTCACCCAGATTGCCCGGGTACGTAGCGGCAGCATCGCCGACGGCGATAACGTGTTGATCGACTATCAGTACCGCACGCCGTCCAAGGGGCAGATCGACACGATCCGCGTGGACCTGGGCCTCGAGCAGCGGTTCAAGAACGGGTTTACGCCGTACTACCGTTTCTCCTACCGCAACCAGGAGGCGGATTACTCCGCCGGTTTCGCGCAGTATGCGGATCGCACCGACCATCATCGCCTCGGCGTAACGTACGAGCAGAAGCGCTTCACGTTGGGGGCGGAGTATGAGATCTTCGACGACACCGTCGAGCCGTACGACGCGTTTCACCTCGACGGGTTGGTGCATATCCTGCAGACCCCCGAACACACCGTGGACGCTTCGGCGCGGTTGTCGCGTTTCTTCTTCGAGGGCGGCTTCGATAAGCGCAACGTCACCGTCATCGACGTGGAGGTCGATCATCGGTGGCAGTTGCGGGAGAATCTGTCCACGTTCGAGCGCATGGCTTACCGCTGGGAGGACAACTCGGTCGACGGGATCACCCACGCGTGGGACGTTGCCGCCGGCGTGGACTACGTGATGGGCGATCTGACCGCGGAACTGACCTTCGAGTACGACCGGTTGGAGTTGCCCGAGTCCCAGGAAGATGATTTCGGAGTCTATTTGCGGGTTCGCAGGGACATCCCCAATGTACTGGCCCTCCGCTAAAGGGTATATCGATTTAGATGTAGCGGCCTGCGTCCCCGCAGGCCGACGGCCGGCGAGACGCCGGCCGCTACGGGGCCTTTCAACTGGAGACGGTACTCCAACTCACAAACCGATGTGCCGCAGGTCCGCACGGCGGACCCTACTGGCATTGGCGAGTTGCCTGACCGTTGACGGACTGCTGGTTGGCTGCGCCAAGCCGCAGGGGGAGTTGTTTCCTCTGATCGATCCAGCGCTGGTTTGGCCGCCGGCGCCGGAGACGCCGCGGATCAGGCTGGTCGGCGAGCTTCGCGGCAGCGAGGATCTCATGGCCGCCAGGTCTGGGGGCGAAGTGTTCCGGGCCGTATTCTGTGGCCCGCGCCCGCCGATCCCGTTCTCCGCACCGCACTCGGTGGCGGTTTGCGGGACACACCAGGTCGCCGTCGCGGACGGCAGCGGATCGGCGGTGCACGTGATCGATCTCGACGCCCGCACGCACACGCTGGTCAGCGGTTGGCACGACGGGCGATTCGACATGCCGATCGGGGTTGCGTGGGCCGGGCAGCGCCTGTTCGTCACGGACGCCAAGCGCCACGAGGTGGTCGAGCTATCCGCCGATGGGACGTTCCGTCAGCGGTTCGGGGTGGACGTTCTGAAGCGACCGGTGGGGATCGTGTACGTCGCCGCGCGTGATCAACTGTATGTGGTCGACGGCGGGGCGCACACGATCGTGGTTTTTGCGCTTTCGGGGCGTGTGGTCACGACTTTCGGACGGAACGGCGTGGCACCGGGCGAGTTCAACTACCCCTCCCACTTGGCGTGGGACGGCGGGGACCGCCTACTCGTTGCGGACACGGGCAACTTCCGCGTGCAGTTGCTGGACCTCGACGGGGCGTGCCGCAGGACCATCGGCAAGAAGGGGGACGGGGCGGGCGACTTCTCGCTGCCGAAGGGAGTGGCGTTTGACGCCGACGGGCATCTGTACGTCGTTGACGCCCACTTCGAGAACGTTCAGCTATTCGACGACCACGGTCGCTTGCTGTTGGCATTCGGACAGGAAGGAACGGGACCGGGCGCGTTCGCCCTGCCTGCGGGTTTGGCTATTGATGAGAACGGCCGCATCTGGGTTGCGGATTCCGCCAACCACCGCATCCAGATATTCGCTTATTTGAGGGGCGCCGGATGAGGCGGACATTGACACGAGTAGCCGGTTTGGTGGTTGTCACGGTCGCCGGAACCGCGCTGGCGGACGAATCGATCGTGAACTCCAAGCACGACCTGTCGGCGCGTGGGCCCGGGCCCATCCGCGCCGTGACCGAGAGCGAGGTCTGCGTTTTCTGCCACACGCCGCACAACGCGGCCCCGCAGACGCCGTTGTGGAATCGTGAGAACCCCCGGGTGTACTACCGCATCTACGAGAGTTCCACGACCGATGCGCGGATCGACCAGCCTTCCGGCCCGTCCAAGATGTGTCTCAGTTGTCACGACGGCTCGATGGCCTTGGGCAGCGTGCTCTCTCGCCCGCAGACTCATCCCATCGTGATGACCGCCCGGACGATCAAGCCGGGCACGAGCGACCTGACCAACGATCTGTCGGACGACCATCCCATCGGGTTCCGCTACGACCGGGCTCTATTCAACCGTGATCCACAGCTTCGCCCGCGCGAGTTGGTGACGCGCGATCTGCCGATGGGCCCTCATGCCGAGGTGCACTGCACCACTTGCCACGACCCGCACGACAACGAGTTGGGCGACTTCCTGCGGATTTCCGACCGGATGTCCGCCATCTGCGTGACGTGCCACGACATGGACGGCTGGCACGTCAGTTCGCACGCCACCAGCGGCAAGCGAACCGGAAACCGGAGTGTCGATCCGCGTGAGCCGCTCAAGTATGCCTCGGTGGCCGACAACGGCTGCACCAACTGTCACAAGATCCACTCCGCCCCGGCGCGCGAGCGGCTGCTCCGTTTCCGGCGTGAGGAGGACAACTGCCTGAACTGCCACAGCGGTGCGGTGGCCAACTTCAACATCGCTGCCGACATCGGCAAGCGCTCGGCCCACAACCCCAGGATTCGCACCGGCGTGCATGATCCGACGGAGGTGCCTTTCACCATGCGGCGGCACGTGGAGTGCGTCGATTGTCACAACCCGCACGCCGTGCAGCACAACCCCTTCGGCACGGTGCGGGGCACGCGCGGGCAACTCGCCAAGGGGCCCAGCCTCCACGCCAGCGGCGTGAGCATCAGCGGTCGTCAGCTCGACAACGCCCGCTTCGGCTACGAGGTCTGTTTCCGGTGCCACTCGGACAGCGCCCATCGCCCGCGATTGAACACCGCCCGCCAGGTCAGCCAGACCAACGTGCGTCTGGAGTACCAAACGTCCAACCCCTCGTTCCATCCGGTGGCTGGTCCGCGGCGCAACTCCGACGTGGTCAGCCTGATCCCGCCCCTGCGTGTGGGCAGCGTCATCACCTGCACGGACTGCCACAACAGCGACAACGCCCGCTCCGCCGGCGGTTCAGGCCCCAACGGTCCGCACGGCTCGCTCTTCGAGCCGCTACTGCTGGCGAACTACGACACCGACGATTTCACCACCGAGAGTGCCCGGGCCTATGCCCTGTGCTACCGGTGCCACAGCCGCGAGAGCGTCTTGAGCGATGCGAGCTTCTCGCGACACCGCCGTCACATCGTGGACATCCAGACGCCGTGCAGCGTGTGTCACGATCCCCACGGCGTCTATCGCGGTCAGGGCAACAGCCGCAATCACAGCAACCTGATCAACTTCGATCTCAGTGTTGTGCAGCCTGTCGCCGGGCGGGGCGTCGAATACGTGGACACCGGGCGAATGTCGGGAACCTGTACGATGATCTGCCACGGTTTCACCCACGTCGATTTCCCTTATTCTCAGGGGTTCGGCAAAGTGGCCGACCGCGGCAGTCACCTTTCGCGAGGAACCAGCCGATGAAACGAACGATGATCGTTGGCGGAGCATTCGTCGTGATGATAACGGTCGTCGGCACTGCGGCGTTGGGCGGCTTGAAGGGCTCCAAGCATGACTTCTCCACCGGCGCGTGGGAAGGCGTGGACTCCTGCGGCGCCTGCCATACCGCCAAGGGTGAGAAGCCTCCGTTACCGCCCCTGTGGAACACGCGGGCCGATCTGACACGGCGCTTCGGCAGGACCGCGGTCAACAAATCCAACCCCGGGGCGAGCACTCGCAAGTGTCTGCAATGCCACGACGGGACCATCGCCAAAGACGCCACCGGCGCGGTCAACAAGGATCGCTACGTCCACACGAGGAATCCCGGGCGCCTCACCACCGGTCACGGTCGCACCGACCATCCGGTCGGCGTGGAGTACCCGAAGATCCGCAAGGGCTATCGTGCGTTGACGTCTGTGCTTTCCGGCTGGAAGGTGACGCTGCCCGACGGAAAAGTCGAGTGCGGCTCGTGTCACGATCCGCACAACAAGTCCGGCGAGAAGCACATGCTGGTTATGAGGAACGCCCGCAGCGCCTTGTGCCTCAAGTGCCATAAGAAATGACTCGATTGACGATTGACGATTGACGATTGGGGATTGAAAATTGAAAATTGAGAATTGAAAATGGAAAACTAACGGGCAACTCACGTGCACACCCCAATGATCTGGGGTATTCGTCGCTTTCCTCATTTTCTATTTTCCATTTTCCATTTTCCATTCCCGCGCCGTGTTTGTTCACGGTTCTGGCGGTGATCGGCGTGGGCGGGTGTGCGTCCTCTTCGAAGAGGGTCGAGCCGGTTTACTTTCCGCCACCGCCGGCCCCACCGCACGTCGTGCATCTGACGTCGTTCAACAGCATCGCGGACCTGGTGTCGCCCGAGCGCAGTTGGGTGCAGTTCTTCCGCGGGATTGCTCCCAGCCCGCACGTGCATACGCCAGCCGGCCTCGCCTTTCGCGATGATTGCCTGTACGTCTGTGACACCGGCTTCGACGTGGTCCACCGCTGGGACCTGCGGACCGGCAAAGCCGCCAAGATCGGACGCGACGGCGAACCACGACTGCTCGAACCGGTGGACGTGACGGTGGACGTGACGGGTGCGGTCTACGTCGCGGACACAGGCCTGGGCGAAGTCATCGCCTTTCAGACTGACGGAACCGCGATTCGCCGTTTCAAGCCGGCAGGGCCGGAGGGTCATCAGCCCGTAGCGGTTGCGGTAGACGGCGAGCGGCTTTATGTGGCCGACATCCGCGTACACCAGGTGCACGTCTTCTCCACGACCGACGGCAAGAAGTTGGGCTCTTTCGGCGGGATCGGTGGCCAGACGGGCCGATTCCATTATCCAATGGGCCTGGCGGTCGCGGGTGACGGAAACCTGTGCGTCGCGGACATGATGAACTCGCGCGTGCAGGTATTCGACACGGCGCACAACTGCGTTCTGAGCTTCGGGCAGCCGGGCGATCGCTACGGTGACATGGGCAAGCCCAAACGTCTGGCGGTCGGACCAGACGGTGTCGTTTTCGTCGGCGACGTGGATTTCGCCCACATCCATCTGTTCGACAAGCAAGGACGATTGCTCATGCTGTTTGGCGGACCGGACGACGGTCCGGGCAACACACCCTTGCCTGCCGGCATCGCCGTGGCGCCCAGCCTGCCACCCGCCCTGACCGCCCTCGTTCCGCCCGGTTTCGGCGCCGATTACTTCCTCTTCGTCGCCAACAAGATCGGGCCCAAACGCCTCAGCCTCTACGCGGTGGACACGGCGTGGTGTGAGCGGTCCGAATGAAACGCTGACCGGAAACCTCGCGCACCAGACCACGCAATTGCAATGCGATCAGCGTGGACATCACCTTGGGAATGGGCAACGCGGTTTCATCGGCCAGTGTCTCGACGCTCAGTTCCTCCGAGCGTAGCACGTCCATAATCGATTGCTGATCCGGGTTGAGCGGTTTTGCCTGGTGAGTCGCCGCCGGCGAGTCACCCGATGCCGCCGAGCCGCTGAACGGCGCCAGCCTGCCCACTTCCCCCAATTCTTCGATGATGTCGTCCAGGCACGTAACGAGTTTGGCCCCGCTGTCGCGGATCAGGGTGTTGGTTCCGCCTGCCTCGGGCGTGTCGATCCGGCCGGGGATCGCGAACACCTCGCGGTTGTACTCCGTCGCCATTTGGGCGGTGAGCAAGGCACCGCTTCTGCGGGCCGCCTCGACGACCACGACGCCCAGAGACAACCCGGCGATGAGGCGGTTGCGCGGCTTGAAGTTGTTTGAATCGGGCGCGGTGTTCATGGGCAGTTCGCTGAGCACGGCCCCGGATTGGCGCACGCGTTCAGCCAGGTCGGCATGCTCGGGAGGATACACGTCGGTAAGCCCGTTTCCCAGTACGGCGAGAGTCCTGCCCTCCGCCTCCAGGGCGCCGTGGTGGGCGAGCCCGTCAACGCCCCGGGCCAACCCCGAGACCACGGTGAAACCGGCCTGCGCCAGCAGGGCCCCGAATCGCCGGGCTTGTTCGCTTCCGTACCGTGTGCAGCGCCGGCTCCCGACGATGGCGATCGCCAGCATATCCTCCGGCAGAATCGTGCCGCTGACGTATAGGCAGACCGGTGGATCAGGAAGATACTTCAGCGCCGCCGGGTATTCACCGTCTTGCTCACAGAGGATGCGTACACCGCGCTCGCCCGCCAGTTGAAGCTCCGTGGCAACCGCATCACCATCGCGCGCCGCCTGGATTGCACTCGCACGCGCCGGGCTAATCCGCTGGACGCGCGACAACCCGGCAGCAGACGCCTCCAGGACGCCGTCGATACCGCCGAAATGATCGATCAGGCGACGGGCGAGAATCGGCCCGATCCCACGCGCGGACTTCAATGCGAGGTACTTGCGCGCGACCGGAGACGCAACAGGATCAGTCAAAGGCGGCATGGTCGGTGTCTCGCTGGCGTAAACCTACCCCTCCGCTCCAGGATAGCCGTGCCGGGCAAAAGTCGCCACCGCGTCGCAATTCACTCACCGGCACAGGCCGTTTGGAAAGGCGGCGCACGCGGGGGAACACCACCGGCGGACTATTGAACTTCCTCGCCGCCGACGGCGCCGACGGGCTCCAAGTCGCCCAGTTCGGCCCGGATCCTCTGGGCTCTTTCAAAGCTCTCGTCCGCGAGATCCCAGTTGCCCAATACACTGGCCTGGAGTTCGATTTCCTCGAGAGCTTCGATCAACTGGCGGTGCAGACCGTACCTGTCCGTTGCCAGCTTCTTCTCGCGCTCGGTGAGCACCTTGTAGGCCTGTTCGCGCACTTCGTCCACCGCCGCTTTGGCAGCGGCGGTGCGCTTGTCCACGATGATCCGCGACGCGATGCCAAAGCCTACAACCAGGGCAACGAGCCCCAGACCGGCGATCTTCTCCCAATATCGGCGTAACCACTTACGCAGCCGATAGGCGGGCAAGTGGGCCTTGGCTTGGACCATCCGTCCTTGGCGGTAGTTGTGAAGATCCTCGAGCAGCGCCTCGGCGGTCTGGTAACGCCGGTCGGGATCGACTTCGATGGCGCGCACGGTAATGGCTTCGAGCTCGCTCGGCACTTTCGGGTTTACCCCCCGTGGTGGTGGTGGCGTTTCCTGGATCATCTCGCGTGTCGGCTGCTGGGACTGGGTGAGCTGGGCCCCCTTGGCCCGCCGGCCCACCAGCACCTCGTACAACAGCAGACCCAGCCCGTACACGTCCGCACGAACATCCAGGTCCTCGCGGTTCTCGATCTGCTCGGGCGCCATATACAGCGGCGTGCCCGCGATGCCCAAGGACATGCCCGGAGGCTCGGCGTAATCGGTTTCGGTCGGCCGGGCCAACCCGAAGTCCATCACCATCGGCTCGCCGTTGGTGTCCACGCGGACGTTGGTGGGCTTGAGGTCCAGGTGCATGACGCCACGCCGGTGGGCGTGGCTGACCGCCTCGCAGACCTTGCCGACCATCTCGACCTTCTGATTGAAGGAGAGCGGCGTCCGTTGGACATACTCGTCCAACGCCAGCCCCTCGATCCAGGGCATGACGAAGTAGGCGTGACCCCCGATCTCCCCATCCGAGCGAATGGTGATCACGTTGGCATGGCGCAGGCGACCCAACGATTTCATCTCGCGCGAGAACCGCTCGTATCCCCCTTCGTTCAGCCGCGAGTTGTGGAACACCTTGATGGCGACCTCCTCCTGGCTGGCCTCATAGGTTCCGCAGTACACCCGCGCCTGGCCACCTTCGATGTAGCCCGGGTGAATGGTGAACCCGGGGATATCCAGGTCCTCCGGCAACTCCTCGTCCAGTCCCCATCCGGGCCCGGTGTCCGCGCCCTCGGCATCTCCTTGTATCGCACATTGGAATCCGCTGGCGATTTTCTCGTCCAACTCGAAGCGCTTCCACAGGTCGTGGCACAATGGACATTGGGCGACGTGGCGCAAGATCGATACGCTCTGCTCGTCGCGTATCTCCCGCCGGTACGCCATGAACATATCCACCTCGGACACGCACCCGGTCCCCATGGCTACTTCTCCCATCTCGAAATGAACCGCGGGCCTACCGCCAGAAACCACTCGGCGACCGCCCGGCGCCGCTGATAGACCGCCGAGACGCTCATTCCCAGCCGCTCGGCCACTTCGGCGATGGGTATCTTGTGCACCTCGACAAGGAAATAGCAGCGCAGATCGCGGTGCTTGAAGAACGACAGAGCATGGCGGATCAGGGCCGACAGTCGCGCCCGGACCCAAATCTCGTCGAATCGCCGGTCAACCTTTTGAACAGCGTCTTTGGCGGTGGGGTCTTCGCACGCCTCCCAGAACACGGTTTTGGCCTGAACCATGCCGCCGCGACGGCGTGTCTTTCGCCAACGCTCGCGCAACACGTTCTTGGCGATTCCGCCCATCCAGTCCCGCAGACGACCTTTGTCGCGGCTGTAGGCTCCCGAGCGTAACCCCCGAATGGCCTTCTGGATCGTATCCTGGGCCATGTCCCGGGCGGGCTCTCCCGTGACCCCGAAGCTCGAGAAGAATCCTCTCAGCATGGGCGTGTACCGGCTGTCGAACACCTCCCAGGCCTGTTCGTCGCCAAGCCCAGGAAGCCGCGTGAGAAGTGCCGATACCGTCGTAAACATAGCTGTTATCTACACTTACGGGAATATAGCCTCTTCCGCTGCACGAAACTCCGCAAAAATTGTAGTCGCGGACACAATTCGACAAGTAACTGGTGTCGGTGACGGGGCAGCCGCCCCGCCGACACAGTGCATCGTCAGCCTATTATAGGCGTGCTCCGCCGTGGAGCACAACGATGGGGCGGCGATGCAACCCGTGGTGGTCGGGGGAATGAAGGTGCTTCCGCACATCAGCGGAAAAGGCTGAAGGGAGGTGCAAAAACCTAAATGCTTCCAAATGGTAGTTGGAAGGTATAAGGGATAGCTAACAGCTATGACGACTACACTACTGGGGATGCACCGAGTCGCAGGACGACTTGGGGCATCCCCAGTGCGTTATGCGTGCCAACGACAAAGCGGCGCCGTCATCCGAGTTCGGCAAGGCTGCCTTCCAGCCCGCCCCTGCGAGTCAGCAAGTCGGTGAGGCGGTCGCGCTCGGCCTGGACGACGTCGGGTTTGGCGTTCTCGACGAAGTTCCGGTTCGCCAGCTTCGCTTCCTTGTTCTTGATCAGTTTCGCCGTCTGGTCGAGTTCCTTGGTGACGCGGCGGCGTTCGGCGGCATCGTCGCTGATGTCATGCACGTAGATTCGGAGCCCGCCGATGACGGTCGATGCCGAGTTGGGCGGCCGCTTCGCTTCCGCCACAACGCATAGGGCGTCGACGTTGGCCAGTTCCTTCACAATGTGTACGTGGCGCGTCAGAGAGTCGATGTGGTCGGCCGGGGTCTTTACCGTGACCTTCACGTGCTGCTTGGGCGAGACCTTGTTGGAATTGCGCAGCTCGCGGACCCCTCGCGTCACGGACTGGATATCCGAGAAGATCTCCAGAATGGCGGCATCGTCCAGCCTGGGCCAGCCACGCTCGGGCGGGAAACCGGCGGTGATCAGTAAGTCGGAAAACTGCAACTCGGCGACACCGGGCAACCCACGCCGCGGAGCGACGGCGTTGAGTTGCCTCCACAAACGTTCCGTGATGAAGGGTACAATCGGGTGCCACAACCGTAGGATTTGGTCCAGGCAGAAGGCCAATACCTGTTTGGCTTCCGCTCCCTGACGGTCGCGGCTCGGTTCAGAGGCGGCGGGCACAGCCCGCCCTACCTCTTGCCTCTTGCCTCTTGCCTCTCTGTCCGCTCCCTTACAGTCGCGGCTCGGTTCCGCTCCGTCGCGGCTCGGGTCGGACATGCGCGGTTTGGTCAGTTCGATGTACCAGTCGCAGAGCGAATCCCAGAAGAACTCGCGCAGGATTTTGACCGCGGCGGAGTAGCGATACTCCGCCAGCGCCTGCTGCAGGTGCACGATCGTCTGGTTGAGCTGGGCGAGAATCCAGCGATCCTCGGGTGGTAAGGCCGCGACCTCCAGCGGCGCGCACTCCACTCCTTCGAGGTTCATGAAGGCGAAGCGGGCAGCGTTCCACAGCTTGTTGCAGAAGTTGCGCCCGATCTCGAACTTGTCGGAGACCATCAGGGCCCGCCCGTGCTGCGCGATAAGGTCGTCATCGGCCCATTGTGTGGCGAAGGTCTTGCCACAAGACCGGCACTTAAGCGTCTTGCCCTTCATGTTTGCGCCGGTCTGCGGCGTCAACCCGTGGCAGTGCGGGCAGCGGTACTCCACGGGCAGGCGCACGTCCTGGGTCTCGGTGGTCATGTCCGCCATGGCATAGCGCAGGGCGTCGGCGCCGTAGACCTCGATGATGTCGATCGGGTCGACCCCGTTGCCCTTGGATTTGCTCATCCCCTCGCCGCGCCCGTCGAGGATCTTGGCGTGGATGTAGACGTGGTCGAACGGGATGTCGCCCACGCAGTACAGCCCGCTGAGCACCATGCGGGCCACCCACAAGGTGATGATGTCCCGCGAGGTAATCAGCACACTGCCGGGGTAGTAGTAGTCGAGCCCCAATTCCTTGGAGGTCTTCTCGTCCGGCCAACCCAGCGTACTAAACGGCCAAAGCTGCGAACTGAACCAAGTGTCGAGAACGTCTTCGTCGCGGTGGTAGCCGGCCGTCTCCAGTTTCTTGATGAGGTCAGCGTCGTCCTCACGAAGACAAAGATGGAGTTTGGGGTCGAGCACCACTAACGGGGGGATTACGACATTCCGGTTCGTACGCTGCACCTCGCGTTGTTCGGGTGACATCCCCTTTTCGTGGGGAATCTGTCTGAGGGGCCCGCTCGCCACAGAGTCTGGATGTTGCTCTGGCAAGTTCTGGTACAAATCCAAAGCAGTTCGATCACGCTCGGGCATCCCACGGTGGCCCTTGAGAAGCGCGGCCTGTCCGGCACTGCTGAGTTCGTAGGACCACACGGGTATCCGGTGTCCCCACCAGAGTTGGCGGCTGATGCACCAGTCGCGCTTCTCGCCCAACCAGTCGAGGTAGGTTTTGGCGTAGCGCTGAGGAAAGACCCTGACGCGGTCGTCGGTGACGGCGTCCATGGCGGCCTGAGCCAAGCCGGGAGCCCGAGTGCCATCGGCCAGGGGCACACCACCCTCAACGTCGCCCATCCTCACGAACCACTGATCGGACAGGTACGGTTCGATCCGCTTCTTGCTGCGGTCGCTGTGCCCGATGTCCATCTCGTGGTCCTCGATGCTTTCCAGCAACCCGGCGGCCTCTAAGTCCGCAACCACTTTCTCGCGGGCGGCATCGATGAAACCCAGACCGGCGTAGGTGTCGCTGTGCGGGTTCGGTGTGTCATCCGGTTCGATGATCGGGGCGACTCGGCCATCGCCGGTCAGCACGTTGACCATCGGTAGATTGTGTCGCTGCCCCACTTCGTAGTCGTTGGGATCGTGGGCCGGAGTGATCTTGACGCAGCCGCTGCCCTTGGTGGGGTCCGCCCATTCGTCCTGTATCAGGGGGATCGGCCGCTGGACCAGCGGCAGCATCACCCGGCGCCCGTCAACAGCCATGTCGCGCAGCTCGAGCAGCAGTTCGAGGTGGGTGCCCCGGCGTTGGGTCAGGGCTTCGAGCTGCGCGTCAATCTCGCGGCGTTCTTTCTCCGAAGCCGTCTCGTGCTTGCGGCGCAGTTCTTGCTCACGTCTGTCCAGGAACCCGGCCGGATCGGGATGCACCGCCACCGCAGTGTCGCCGAGCATGGTCTCCGGGCGGGTGGTAGCGATGTGTACGCAGTCCGGTTCGCCCGGTTGCGGGTCGATGACCGGGTACTTGAAATGCCAGAAATGCCCCTTGACCGCCTCGTGGTAGACCTCGTCATCAGCGACGGCGGTCTGGAGTTGCGTGTCCCAGTTGACAAGCCGCTTGCCGCGGTAGATCAGTCCGTCCTTGAACAGCTTGAAGAACGCGTGGCGGACGGCACTGCCGCAGACGTCGTCCAGAGTGAAGCGCATCCGCTTCCAGTCGCAGGAACACCCCATCTGCTGCAACTGCTCGACGATGCGCTTTTGATACTGGTCCTTCCACTTCCAGATGCGCTCGACGAGCTTGTCGCGTCCGAGGTCGTGGCGGGTGAGCCCCTCTTCCTCGAGGATGCGCTTTTCGACGACGGCCTGGGTGGCGATGCCGGCGTGATCGACGCCGGGTTGCCACAGCGTGTTGTCGCCTTTCATGCGGTGCCAGCGAATGAGGATGTCCTGCAGCGAGTTGTTGATGGCGTGCCCGAGGTGCAGGGCGCCGGTGACGTTCGGCAGTGGAATCCAGATCACGAAGCGCCGGTCCGTGGGGCGGTCGTCGGCTTCGGCTTCGAAGGCCCCCGCAGCCTCCCAGAGCGCGTACGCCTCCGACTCCACTTGCCGGGGACCGTAGACCTTCTCCAGTTCGACATTGGCAGACATAGGCATGCTTTCAACTACAGACGAAGAAGCCGGGATCACGACAAGCCCCGGAAGATGCCGCTACGGCTCAGTGCTTTTATCCAGCGCCTTTTGCAGACCGGTTTCCACCAGCGTGCGGTGCTCGTCCTCTCCGGTCTCATCGATGAGCTTGAGCGCCTGCTTGTGGAGGGGCATCGCATCGGTGAAGTTGCCGTTGCGGCGATACGCTTCGGCCAGGTGGGCCAGGCCGGTGATGAACTCGAAGTCGCGTTGTAGGATCCCGCTCAGGAGACCGATGGCCCGGCCGTACTCCCCGAGCTCGACCAGGGTCCATGCCAGAGTATCCACGACGGCGGGTTGATCGTTGAGCTGAACCGCCTTCTCGGCATAGGGAACCGCCTCTTCCGGCTTGCCAAGTTTGTCGGCCAGAAGATAAGCCAAGTTGTTCAACACAATGTAATCGCCGGGGTTGGCCTTGACGGCGTCCTCATAGCACTGCTTGGCGAGTGAATAATCCTGGTCGGCCTCGGCGACCATTCCTTTGCGCCCGAGCAAACTGGCCCGCTCGACGACGTCCGTCGAGGTGCTGATGAGCGCATCAAGAACCGCCACCGCCTCGGCGGGATGGCCGAGGTTGCCCAGCAATGTGGCGAGGATGTGATCGTTCGGATGCGCCAGGCCCGGATCCTGCGGCTTCTCGCGAAACAACTCGATCGCCTTGGTGGCACCGAACGCCTCCACGGCACTACCGGCCACCTCACTGACAAAGAGCCCGTTTCGCAAGGCGTTCTGCTCAACCAACGACTGTCTGTAGGCGCGTACCGCTTGGGCGGTTCGCCCCTTGGTGGCAAGCAGGGCGGCGTAGCGGTAGGTCACCGGAGCCTGGTGCTTGTCGGCAGGCAGGGTCTCCTCGAAGAAACGGATACCGCCCCCGTAGTTCTTGAAATACTTGAAGCTGTCAAGGAGAGCAGCGGAGTACTGCCAAGCGTATTCGGATTTCTCTGCGGCTTGGCTGAAGCTCATCAGTGCTTTCGCGCCGTCATCCTGTTTCTCTGCCACACGGCCCAAGTAGAGGAACCACCCTGGCTCGTCCGGATTGGCGTTTGCCAAGGCCGTCGCGAGGGATTCCGCCTCAGCGTACCGCTCATGCCTCATGAAGTACTGAAGGTATTGGAGGCTGATGCCCCTGTGTGCTGGATGGCTTCCATGCAAGGCTTTCAGTTCGGAAAGCGCCGAATCCGAGCGATCCATTTGATCGTAGGCGCGAGAGAGAAGAATGCGCGGTGCGTAGTCCAGCGCATCGGGGTTCAGGGCGCGCAAATTCTCCAGGTCCTCGATCACCTCCTGCCATTTCTGCCGACTGGCGTAGTGCTGCGCCCGCCGATAGAGAGCCTTCGGATCGCCGGGCATGACCTGGAGATACTGCGTCAGGTCGGTGACGGCCCGATCCAACTGGCCGAGAACGGTATGCAACTCGCTCTCCATCAGATGACCGGCGGGGTCCTTTGGATACAGATCGCGGTATTCTTCGACGGCATCGCCGGCGGCGTCGCGCCGGTTCGCCTGGAGCAGGGTATCGAAACGCGCGCGCCGGATCCTTGGCGCCCGAGGCGAATCCGCCCGGTCCGCCGCCTCGATTCCTTTCTCCAACCACTTGATAGCCTCCTCGTACCGGTGGGAGGCTTTGAAGTGCTCGCCAAAGCTGATGAACGTGGTTTCGCTGGGATCCAGATCGACTGCTTTGCGGAATTGCTCCCCGCTCATCTGGAGGTTACCGATCCGATTGTACAGGGTACCGGTCATCAAGAGGACAACGGCTTTGTCTTCGTTGGATTCGGCTTGCTCACGCGCGTCGGACAAGACCTGGAAGGCACGATCGGCATCACCGATATCGGTGAAGAAACCTGCGGCCCGCCATGCAACGCCCAATGATGAGTCGGGGTGTTTCAGTGCGGTTGTGTAGCGCTGCGAGGCCTTCTCGGTGTTCGCCGGTGATTCGATACAGATTCGCGAGTTGCACGAGATTGACCAGGTCATCCGGGTTTTTCTCCAGGAGGACTTCCCGGCGTTCGATGCCCTCTTGCGGACTCCTCTCCTCCTGCCGGAGAAGCTCCTGTTGGGCCACCCACGGGTCCTGGGGGTTGAGCTGCACAAGTTTGTCCAACCGCTTGTTGAACTCGTCGGTCTTTCCGGCGGCCTTGGCGAATTGTGCCAAGCGGCGCTGGGCTCGAAAGCTCTCGGGGTTGATCTCCGCCGCGCGCTCGCAGGAAGCTTGTGCCTCCGTCTTGCGGCCCATCGCGTATTGGCATTCTCCAAGCCAGCCCCAAGCTTCGGACTGGGACGGTTGCTCGGTCAGGGCCAGCTTGAGCGCCTCGATCGCAGCGTCGTACTGTTTCCGAGCCATGTAGACCCGGCCTCTGAAGGTCATCCCGTGCGCCCCATCGACGTTCTGTTCAACCGCCACCTGCACGATCGTGTCTGCTTTCTCCCATAATTCCTGATTGATGGACAACAGGAGTTGCCTCTCCAGGATGAGCAGCAGAGCCTTCGACCCGGCACGTCTGGCCGCGTCGGTCGGTTGCGGTGACAGCAGCAGTTGCACCGCCTTGTCAAACTGCTCCAACGCCTCCTCGAGTTGGCCGGATGCGCCGTAAAACTCGCCCAGTTGGTAGGCACGGGAATACTCATCAGGCTCCTGCTGAATGAGGCTCAGCAGCTTCTCCTTTTGTTGGTCCTCGGTCAGATCGGAATTGAGGCGGATCGCGAGACTCTCAAGGGTGAAGTTCCCCGGATCGGCTTGGATCGCTTTCTCCACGATACCGAGGATCTCCCGTTCCTTCCCCAGTTTGCGAGCAAGTGCGCCCGCCAAGCGCAATGCCTCGTAGGCGGTCGGATCTTCGGCGAGGACGCTCTTGAGCATGTCGAAGGCTTCGGCGTCCTTGCCTTGCGAACTCAGCAGACGAGCGCGGAATGTGGACTGCGACGCCTGGCCCACATCGACCTGAGCCAGATCCCGGGCGACGAGGTCTTCGCGCCCGAGTTGCTGGTTGGCGGCAATCTTGACCCGCCGCGCCGCAGCCAAGTCCGGATTCCGCTTGAGCGCCTCATCGGCGGCGACCAGCGCACTTTCCGGCTCGTCGTAGTCCAGGTACACCTGGGCCAAGGTCAGCCACGTCTGCGAGTCGGCGCGCGGATTCCGGACGGCCTGCAACAAAGCCTCGCGCGCGGCGCCGACCCGCTCCTGTCGATAGTAGAGCATGCCCAACCAACGCTTGTTCTGCCACCCGGGCGCACCGTCCGCCTTGTCGGCTTTTTCGAAGTATTGGAGCGCCTCGAGTTCGTTGCCTTGGACGAACTTGATTTTTCCGAGCATGTGCAGCGATTTGCCGTGGCGATCCGGATCCAGAACTTCAGCCCGCGCATCCTCAACGAGTTGCTCGGCTTTTTTCAACAGGGCAAGTTGCTCTTCGCCCATCTCACCCCCGGCGCGTGAAGAGGAAGCGACGACGTACTGTCCAGCAGCAAGAAGCAGCAGCTCGATCCGGCTTCTCTTCTGCTGACCGGCCTCGATCCCCTTGCGCTCGATGGGAAGATCAACGCGTTGTTCGCAGGTCTGCGCCGACTTCTCGTGTTCTCCCGCGCGCGCGTAGGCCAAGGCCAGAAGCTTGTACGAAGTGAAACCGGTGGGCCAGGCCTCGATGGCCGTCCGTGCCAAGTCCATGGACTTCTCGAGGTGCTCCTCTGCTTTGGACGGATCCTCCGCGGCGCCGCTTTGCTCATACCAGTAATTCGCCAGCGCACTTATGGCAGTGCTCTTTACCTCGGCATCATCACCGGCCATTTCGACCGCTTCCTGATGCAGGCGCTGCGCTTCGGCGTAGCGATCCTTGCTGCCGAGGTGCTCGTGAATCTGTCCCAAGAAAACCTCACGGTCTCTCTTGGGAGACGACGCCAGGAGCCCGGCGTACAACACGCGCGCGTTGGCCGCGTCCTCGCCGGACTTGTCGTTCTTGGCCACCAGGTCCTTGACCAGATCAAACGCTTCGGTGATCCGTTGGCGGGCCTGCTCCTCATCCGTCTGCACCAGAGTTTGAGCATCCCTCCAACAGGCCAGGATCAGTGCTTCCGCATACTCATAAACCTCCGGGGCGATCTCATGGGCCGCATGGAGGTTTTCAAACCCTTTCTCGCGATCGCCTTCCGGCTGGCCCGCCAGCAGGAGCAGGGCCCTTCCCAGAGCGTTTAGACCTTTGGGGCTCTTCTCCTGGATGCGCAAGATCGCCTCGGCCGTCTCCTTGATGCGCAACGCCCCACCCCCGCCCCGCATCCAATAATCCAGCAGCTTTTCCTGGGCCTCCAGCAGGGCCGGATCCATGGTAACCGCCTGTATCCAGTAGTTGACGGCCTGGCTTTCCTCGCCGTCCAGCTCCTTCATTTCCCCGGCGGCGACCAGATAGTGGGGGTCCTCGGAGAC